>Ga0316208_1002949_pt1 | contig 12973 bp, 11 predicted proteins | sample 3monopyrite_MG_FD_204944 | JGI IMG/M metagenome (GOLD analysis project Ga0316208, IMG submission 204944) | Microbial mat bacterial communities from mineral coupon in-situ incubated in ocean water Damariscotta River, Maine, United States -... | ecosystem: Environmental > Aquatic > Marine >... | reverse complement strand
AGTTATTGTTGTTAAACTATTATAACTTGATCTCGTTGGACCTTTTTTACTCATGTCTATACAAACCATTCTTGATGCTAGTAACTTATCTAAATCTGTGACTGCGCCGGAAGGCGAGCTCACTATCCTGAACGCCGTTAACATGAGTATACCAGCTGGTTCTTCTGTGGCCATTACAGGAAGTTCCGGTTCTGGCAAATCGACATTACTGGGTTTGCTTGCTGGTCTGGATACACCTAGTAGTGGCAAGGTTATATTGGATGGTCATAACATTTCGGAAATGGATGAAGATGGACGTGCGCGTTGCAGGGCGGGCCGTGTGGGCTTTGTATTTCAATCATTTCAATTGATCCATAGTCTCTCGGCTTTAGAAAATGTCATGTTGCCGATGGAACTTGCGGGTCACAGCAATGCTCGCCAACGGGCAAACGAAATTCTTAAACAAGTTGGTTTGTCTGAGCGTGGCTCACATCACCCTTCACAATTGTCAGGTGGTGAGCAACAACGTGTTGCGATTGCGCGTGCCTATGCCGTACAACCTAAAATATTGTTTGCAGATGAGCCAACGGGTAACCTGGATCAAAAAACGGGCGCAGCCATTATTGAGCTGTTGTTTGATATGAATAACCACAGTGAAACAACACTGGTACTGGTGACGCATGATGTGTCTTTGGCAAATCAATGCGATGTGACTTACCAACTCGAAGCAGGGCACCTGGTGTGATTCAGCGTTTGAAACCGATCATCAATATTGCTGGAAAACTATTATGGCGTGAATTTAAAAATGGTGAATTAAATTTGCTGGCTATTGCTTTGTTGATTGCGGTTACCAGTATGAGCTCGGTTGCTTTGATAACGGATCGTGTTTCAACAACGCTGCTGCAGCAGGCCGGGGACTTAATTGCCGCGGATACGATAGTTTCTTCTGCCGAACCGATACCTTTACGTTGGTTTGATGAGGCAAATAAAAACAATATTAAACATGCCAGCACAGTACAGTTTCCAAGCATTGTATTAAGTGGTGATTCTTCTCAATTAGTTTCAATTAAAGCGGTGACGAAGGGTTACCCATTACGAGGTGAATTAAAAACCGATATAAAACCATATAGCAATGGAGTGGTAACGAAAATTGTTCCTGCCGCGGGTGAAGCCTGGGTCGACTCGCGTTTGTTTAATGCATTAAAACTTTCTATTGGTCGAATGATTGAGGTGGGTTCTTCAAAGTTAAAGGTGACTCGCATCATCAGTTTTGAGCCTGATTTTGGTGGTAACCTGTTTAGTGCCGCGCCTCGGTTATTAATGAATACTCAGAGTCTTGAAGCAACAGGGCTGATCGTTGCTGGCAGCCGGGTAAACTATAAAGCGTTGTTTGCTTCTGAATCGCAATCACTTAAAATATTTTCTGCATGGCTAAAAACGCAACTTCGTCCCGCTGATTCAATACAGGGAATTAAAGATGCCCGGCCTGAATTAAAAACAGCACTCGACAGGGCTGATAGATTTTTTGGCTTATCCGCGTTAATAGCCGTTATGCTCGCCGCTATCGCGATTGCACTTGCAGCATCCCGTTATGCTCGTCGTCACCAAAATAGCAGCGCTATTATGCGTACCTTTGGGACTAGTCAAAACACCATTTTAGGTATTTTTATAATTCAGCTGGGACTGCTTGGCTTGATTGCATCGGCGATTGGTTTAGTGACGGGTTACATCGCACATGAAGTGATTATTAATTATTTTTCTCAGTTTATTGATCGCGATATCCCCGACGCGAATATGTTGAGCTTGTTACCTGCTTTTTCAGCGGGGGTGTCATTAATTTTGTGTTTTTCATTACCGGCTTTGTTTCGTTTAAAAAACAGTAGCCCGATACAGGTTATGCAATCCAGAGTTATAACAGGTACAGGTCGTGATGCCCTATTATATTTACCTGCGTTTTTAATTATGGGAATACTCATCGTTTGGCAGGCACGCGATCTTCAACTTGCGATGTTTTATGCTTCTGGAATAGTGGTTACGGTACTGGTACTGGCAGTTGCAACGTTGTTATTACTCTCGCTTGCTAATAAATTTAAATCACGCTTAAATATTAGCTGGCGCATGGGGTTAACGTATTTAACTCGTCGTAAATTAAATACTATGATTGAATCTGCCGGTTTTGGTATTGGTATGATGGTGATTATTGTTTTAGTCCTGGTCAGAACAGATTTGATTGATGACTGGCTAGTAAGTTTACCCGTTGATACGCCAAACCAGTTTTTGATTAATGTTCAACCTCATCAAGTAGATGATCTTAAATTAGTCTTCAAAAACACATCACGTCAACAACCTTCTTTTTATCCTATGGTTCGTGCCAGGTTAACTCATATTAATAGCAAGGCAGTGAAAGCAGAACATTATGACGATCCCAGAACAAAAAGACTGGCAACACGCTTATTCAACCTGACATGGTCTAATCAGCTTCCCTTGGAAAACGAAATTGTTAAAGGACAATGGTGGGACAACACTCAAAATGAAACACAGTTTTCATTCGATGAGGGGCTTGCACAACAACTTGGTATTAAGCTCGGTGATGAAATGACCTATTACATTAGTGGTGCGAACATTACTGCGCCGGTGACCAGCTTGAGAAAAATTAACTGGGATAGCTTTAAGCCTAACTTTTTTGTAATTTCACCGGATAAAACATTACAAGATTTCCCTGCAACCTATATCAGTAGCTTTTACCTTGATAAAAATAATAAGGACTTTTTGACTCAACTGGTAAGACAATTTCCTAATATTACCGTTATCGATGTACAGTCTATGATTAGTCAGGTTAGAAATATTATGGATAAAGTGACCCTGGTGATTGAGGCGGTGTTTATGTTTACTCTGGTGGCGGGCATTTTGGTAATGATTGCCACAATGCAATCAACACATGATGAAAGAATCAGAGATAACGCGATTATGAAAACATTAGGTGCGAGTAAAAGACAGTTGCGAAAAATTCTGTTTACCGAGTTTTTCCTTATTGGTGCGATATCCAGTTTGGTTGCTACGCTCGCCGCCAATCTAATTAGCTACGCTATCGCCACAAACCTGATGAACATGCAGTACCAGATACATTTTAATTCGGTTACAGCAAGTTTAGTGATCGGTACAACATTAATTACTTCAACTGGGTTAATGGCTTTTTGGCGTTATCATAAGATGACCCCTATGTGGACATTACGTCAATTATAAAATCACATGTTACGACTTTTCTATATTCAGAGGTAAACGTTAAGTGTTAAAGACAATCAAACAATTTTTTGAACAAAATATGTCACTTGAAACAGAGGTGGATATCGAACATCGCTTAAAACTTGCCACAGCTGCGCTCATGATTGAAATTATGAAGCAAGATGGCGAAACTAAAAATGAAGAAACTGAAGCGGTTAAACAGGCATTGCAAACTAAGTTTGAACTAACAAAAGCTGAGATCGATGAACTCTTTACACTTGCCAGCGAAGAGGCCAGGCAATCAGTTGATTTATATCAATTTACCAGCCTGATCCGTGAACACTTCTCTTCCGAGAAAAAAATTAAAACTATTGAATATCTTTGGACGGTTGCTTATGCAGACAATCATCTTGATGCACATGAAGAGCATCTAATTCGTCGTATTTCTGACCTTTTGTATGTAACACATCAAGATTTTATGAAAACCAAACATAGGGTTCAGGAAAGGATGAATGCTGGCTAAGAATTTCCGTAGAGATATCACATTTTATAACCACATAACTTGTACCTTGATAAAAATGATTTAACGAAGTAATGTTATTATTATTTTATTCCTCATTCAGAGATGTGTGGTAAAAATGTTTATTAGTGTACTTGAGCTTTTCAAAATTGGTATTGGACCTTCTAGCTCACATACACTTGGCCCAATGCTTGCGGCTAGACAATTCGTTCAACAACTATCACAGCCTGAACAATATTCTTTACTTTCATCTGATGTTTTTATTCGTTGTACCTTAAAAGGTTCATTGGCCTTTACTGGCAAAGGACACTCTACTGATCGCGCTGTTGCATTGGGCTTGCATGGTTACACCCCTGAGCAATTGGCCGATATGAATGTTGAGAAATTGCTTGAACAAATCTTTACAAGTGATTGTATTCATCTCGGTAATGGGGAGCTTGTCAGCTTTAAGCCAGATGAACATATTATCTTTGATAAAGGTGAAGCATTACCTGAACACCCTAACGGAATGATTTTTGATTTAGTTTCGATGCAGGGTGACGTGTTGTTTTCAGAAACGTATTTTTCAATCGGTGGTGGATTTATCAATACGATTGATGAAATTAGTCAGTTGGAGGCGCCATTGAAAATGGTACAACCACTATCATGTGCTTATCCTTTTTCAACTGCCAATGAAATGATGCAAATGGCTAACGAGAGTCAACAGTCTATTGCACAAATGAAGCAGGCAAATGAACTTGATGATTTGTCAGAAAAAGATCTTAACCAGGGATTAGATGATATATGGAAGTCTATGCAGACATGTTGTGAAAATGGACTTAAGGCTCAAGGCATTTTACCCGGTGGACTGGATATTAAACGGCGAGCAAAACATTTGTATGATCAGTTATGTGGTGATGAAGTCACTGCGAATGTAAATGACTGGTTATGTGCTTATGCGATGGCGGTGAATGAAGAAAATGCTGCGGGTAATATGGTAGTTACTGCGCCGACTAACGGTGCCGCTGGCGTGATACCCGCCGTGCTTTATTATTTTGTTTATCATGAAAATGGGTCAGCAGAAAAAGTGCGTGATTTTCTTCTCACTGCAGCCGCTATTGGTGGTTTGATAAAACATAATAGTTCGATCTCTGGTGCTGAAGTCGGTTGTCAGGGTGAAGTTGGATCAGCTGCTGCCATGGCAGCGGCGGGGTTATGTGCTGTACGCGGTGGCTCGGTAGAACAAGTTGAAAAAGCAGCTGAAATTGCACTTGAACATCATCTTGGTATGACATGTGATCCAGTGAATGGTTTAGTGCAAGTGCCCTGTATTGAACGTAACGGCTTTGGTGCAATTAAAGCGTTTACTGCGGCATCACTTGCGCTGCGTGAAAGTGGTGATCACTTTATGCCATTAGATAATTGTATCGCTGCGATGAAGCAAACCGGTTTAGAAATGTCGCTTAAATACAAAGAAACATCATTAGGTGGGCTGGCGGTAAGTTTTACGGAGTGTTGAAAAGTTAAACTATTTACCCATTAATGACTGCTGCCTTTATATCTTTGCTAAGTTCAGTTAAATCATTGCTAGTGACACTTTAATCAACTATAACTAAGTAGTGTTCTTTATCTTTGAAAGTGTATTCAAAAGCGTCTATCGAACACTCTCTGTAATGTAGAACCATTATTCCTGCAAATCACAAGTGAGAAAATCATGAGCAAAGGTCAAAAAAGCAATAAAGAAGATAAAAAGAAACCCGCCCTGACGCCAAAGGAAAAAAAGGAAAAGAAAAAATCAAAAAAATGATCTAAATAAAAAGATTAATAAATGTGTTCTGAGCACATTTATTTTTGATTTTTGGCAGGAAGCCTACTAAGTACTAATAGTTAAAACAGGGACGTTGTTATATCTGGTAAACCTCGACTTTTTCTTCCCTTAATTTCTATACACCTTGTTCAACATGGTCAATATCGTGAGTCTGTGTTTCCTAAAAGGACGCTCAGCCCTTAAATTGTGCTACCCTTAGTCGCTTACAATATGATCAAAAAAGGGGACAGAACCATGTTTATTGAAGAATTGTTGGGTGTGATTTTCAGCTTTTGGACTGCCTTAGCCATATTAATTATTATTGTGGTTAAGTCGTCTATTAAATTTGTACCACAAAATCGGGCTTATGTTGTTGAGCGTTTTGGTAAGTACAACAAAACTATGATTGCGGGTCTGAATATCCTTTTCCCTTTTATTGATAAGGTGTCTTATAACCAATCATTAAAAGAGCACGCGTTTGATGTGCCGAGTCAGGCGGCGATTACTAAAGATAATATCTCTCTGGTGGTTGATGGTGTGTTGTATCTTAAATTAATTGATCCGTACAAGGCTTCTTATGGTGTTGATAATTATGTCTATGCGGTAAGTCAGTTGGCGCAAACGACCATGCGGAGTGAGATTGGTAAAATTGATCTTGATAAAACATTTGAAGAACGTGAGAGTCTGAATACCAATATTGTTCATGCGATTAACCTGGCGTCTGCTCCCTGGGGTATTCAGGTGATGCGCTATGAAATTAAAGATATAGAACCACCGCGTACTATTTTAGATGCGATGGAACGGCAGATGAAAGCCGAGCGTGAAAAACGCGCGACGATTCTTGAGTCTGAAGGTAATCGTCAATCTGCTATTAATGTTGCTGAAGGTGCTAAGCAAGCACAGGTGTTAGCGGCTGAAGCGGATAAAGCCGAACAGATTTTAAATGCTGAAGGTGAGGCGCAGGCAATTATCGCAGTGGCGAATGCACAGGCAAAAGCTCTAAATACAGTTGGACAAGTGGCAAATACCACTGAAGGTCAAAAAGCGATTCAGCTGGATCTGGCTGAAAAAGCGATTGAAGCAAAGCAGGCAATTGCGAAAGATTCAACCGTGGTTCTATTACCAGACGGTGGTTCTAATGCGGCAACAGTTGTGGCTGAAGCGATGACAATTATTAATACGTTAAATAGCGGTAAATCAGCGAGCTAACAAACATTTATAAAGGAAGCCTGAGATGATTATTAATTATATTGCTTCTCATCAAGCGGAGTTTTGGTTGGTGATAGGTTTTGCTTTGTTAGCTGCTGAAGTACTTACCGGTTTTACGATGGGTGTGTTTTTGTTTGCGGGTATGGGTGCTTTAGTCACCGGCGGCTTAATGTCGTTTGGTGTACTCGCCGAAACATGGGTTGCCGGTATTTCTAGTACCGGTATTAGTACGGGTGTGATCACTGCCGTGCTATGGAAGCCGTTGAAAAATTTACAAGGTAATCGTCCAATTGGAAAAGATAATAGCAGTGATCTTATTGGGCACACATTTGTTATTGAAAATGAAATTACAACAACTAAACCCGGTGTAACAAATTATTCAGGTGTGAGCTGGCGTGTTGAGATTGATAAAGATGCCGGTATAGAAATGATTGAAGCTGGCAAACAAGTCACCGTTAGCTCAGTCGAGGTCGGTGTTTTTAAGGTTAAGTTATCTTAAAAAGTAATTTCAATGATGAATAAATAAAATAATAGCGAACAGACTTAACTAAAGTGTTTACTCAGGTTGTTCGGCATCTTCAGATTGGCGCAGACGTTCTTGGCGCTCTTGTTCTTCAGCGAGGGCCGCTTCGATAACGTCGATAACTTCTTCGAGATCGACGTCTTGCAGCTCTTCTTTGAATTGACCTGTTAGTTTGTTATCGGCAAGTAAAGTGCCGTCTTCGTATAGTCCCCAGATTTCTTTTGCATAATGTGTGTCGAGCAAGTCAGGTGCGAATTGGCCATAGTAACGACGCATATTGTTGACATCGCGGGTCAACATCGACTCGGCATTGTTGTTGCCTGCTGCATCGACAGCCTGGGGTAAGTCGATAATCACGGGACCCTGTTCGTCTACCAGCACATTAAACTCTGAAAGATCACCATGAATCAGTCCGACATAAAGCATACGTACTATGTATTGCATGACGAGGGCATGGTCTGCGATGGCTTGTTCTGTGCTCATTGTGACATCACCTAGGCGTGGTGCGACGTCGCCTTGGGCATCGGTAATTAATTCCATTAGGAGCACGCCATCAAGACAGTCGTAAGGTTGAGGAACGCGAACGCCAGCAGCGGCAAGGCGAAACAGCGCATCGACTTCGGCGGTTTGCCACGTTTCTTCTTGTTGTTTTCGACCGAATTTTGAGCCTTTTTCCATGGCGCGGGCGCGGCGACTATTACGAACTTTACGACCTTCCTGATAAAGAACGGCTTGTTTAAAGCTACGTTTACTCGCTTCTTTGTAGACTTTGGCGCAACGGATCTCAGAACCGCTTCGTACGACGAAGACGTCGGCTTCTTTGCCACTCATTAAGCGGCCGATGACTTCGTCTACCAGACCGCTTTCGACCAGGGGCATAATTCGTTTTGGGATTTTCATGGGGTATATTTTACGCTATTAGAATAATAGGGGACAGGCCACTTTTTATATTAGATGAAAATTTAAGTAAAAATAACTCTGCCCCCTTAAACTCTAATCCGGCTTTAAACGACTCAGTAACTGTTCAATATCTAATTGCTCTTCCGTGTTTATTGAAACGGAATATTTTTCTTCATCTTGTTCTATGGGTTGCCAGTTTTTAATTTGGTTTTCAAGAACTGTTATGTCGGCATCTGAAACATCTTTTTTTCTGTTACGTATTCTTTGTTTTAGTGTTTCTTCTGAAGTAATGAAATTCAAAATAACAAAACGAACTTGTTTTTGTGATGCGAATTTTTTGAATAAGGTTCGCTGCTCAATTGTGGAGAAGGTGGCGTCGACAATAACGGCAAACCCGGCATCAATAATACTTTCCGTTAAATCAAGTAGTTTAAGGTACGTTTTGTGTGTGGCTTGTTTGCTATAAATCCCTTGCTGAATACTGGCTGTGGAATTTTGTCCTGGTTTGATATTAAATAATCTTTTTCGTTCTACATCTGCGCGTATGCGAATGGCGCCCAATTTTTCAAGTAACGGTTGAGTTATTGTACTTTTTCCTGAGCCAGACATGCCATGTGTAATGATGATGAAAGGTTTTATTTTGTGTGTGTACGTTAATGCAAGTTGAAGGTAATTAACAATTTCTGCATTAGCTTCATCGGACTCTTGTTGACTGATTCCTGCCTGAGCTGCACGGATAGCATCGACCTTGGCCCGCACCATAACTCGGTAGACAAGATAAAATCGTAATACACTGCAACCTTCATAGTCTCCGGTTAATTCTAAGTATTTATTTAAAAAATGGTGTGCAAGTTCTGGTTGATGATGAACCTCAAGATCCATAATCAAAAAGGAAATTTCACTAATAATATCAATCCAGCGAAAATTTTCATTAAATTCAAGGCAATCAAAAGCAAGCGGTTTATTGTCATGCCAGGCTAAATTTCGAAGGTGGAGGTCACCATGACACTCACGAATAAACCCTTTTTCTTTACGTTGGTCGAAAAGTTTTTTTATTTCATTAAATGTATCTTCAGTCCATCGTTCAATTTTTGATAGTAAATCGATCTTCGGTTTATCACTAATAAGCTCTCGAATTTGAATAAAGTTTTCTTTCGCGGGTTGATATACTTGTTCTGGCTTCCCAAAATCAGATGCACTATTCGCTATTTCAATGTGTTGATGAAATTGTGCAATTAATTCTGCAAAAGAATCAAGCATATCCTGTCGTAGTTCATTTCTGGTCAGCACACGATCAAGCTGCATGTTATGTGAAAATTGTTGCATCTTAACGGCATATTCGAATGCTTTTTCTTTAGCCGTTAACACGGGGTGTTCTGCAGAACCTGATATCGGGATGACATCTAAATATATGTTGGGTGCGAGGCGACGATTTAGGCGTAGTTCTTCTTCACAATAAAATTTTCTTTTTTCGAGTGTAGAGAAATCAACAAAACCTAAATTAATGGGTTTTTTAATTTTATAGGCAAAATTACCGGTTAATATGACCCAGGATATATGTGTTTCGATTAACTGACAGGTATCCACGGGATGATCATAAAATTCTGGCTTTAACATTGCCTGAATAAAGAGAGGGAGCTGAGATGAGTCATTCTTATTTTGCATGATATTATGAGTTATCAATTATTCAAACTGTTATAGCATACTTTATATTATTAAATAGTTATTGAGCTTGATCAAGATGATCTGAAAATATGTTAATAGTGGTCTGCCCTTAATAACAGATAATGAAGCACACCATGCTGGAAATAAAAATTATTTAGCAGAAGTTTCAGTTAATCGTAGTCTGTACACTATTATTCATAAACTGCTTTGTAAAGCGCATGACTGCATCCCAGTCTGTGTATTCATGGTCATGTGTAGTATCAGTATTGCCGCCTTCACGTTTGGAAATGAGCTTCATGATAATTCGTATAATTTCTACAATGTATAGGAAATAACAGGGGGCAGACCACATTTTATGTCAAACAGAAATTTAATTAATTGTGCTCTTTTCTCTATTTCTCAAAATTTAACCCCTATACTTAATAATACATAAAACTAAACATGAAAAAAAGATGTCTGACATTAAGGATGCATCTTTAGCAGATTCTGGCGAATCGAGAATCGAATGGGCTCTCAAAGAGATGCCGGTGATCAAGGGTTAATTTTTAATCCAAAACAGGCGGATTTGGAGCAGGCGCCATGAGTCATGTGTGTAAATATTGGTGAAAATGTTCAATTTAATTATGGTGCCAGTGTTAAGAAAGACGAAACATCAACACAAAGAAAATTGCAGTGGTCGTTCAAAAACTGATGGTCACTCAGCAGACTTCAAATGAATAAGTGTTTGGAAAAATTTAGAAGTGAATAATTTGATTGTGCCTTCTGGAACCCAAAGCGTACTGATTGAGTTAATTCAAACTATTGCAGGTAATGGTCGGTTTTCAGTATATTGGGATGATATCTATTTAAAAGCGGTAAAATAACAGAGAGCAAACTGAACTCATTACTCTCGAAACTTGACTCACTACTTTTAGCAGCAAGATTACCCTCTATGTTATCTAGGCAAGCATTGAAAGATAAAGCGAAACGTTTAATTTAATAATTGGAAAAATTATGGCTAGTACAGATCTTGATGATTTAAATAAAAAATTTTCACTCGATAATCATTATCTCAAATTTAAAGCCGGTGAGGGTGGAATACCGCTGGTTGAAATTGAGAATGAGTTTGCGACTGCAGTGATTAGTTTACAAGGTGCGCATATTATGAGCTGGATCCCTGGAGGCGAAGAGGATGTTATCTGGTTGTCGGCTAATGCAACTTTCGCAATGGGTAAGTCTGTGCGCGGTGGTATACCCATTTGCTGGCCCTGGTTTGGTGCGCATGAAAGTAAAACTCGTTTTCCTGCCCATGGTTTTGCACGAACTGTATTATGGACGGTTAAACAGACTCAGGCATTAGAGAATGGTGAAACCCAAATTTTGTTTCAACTTGATACGTCTGAGTTAGATGAAAAAATACAGGCGATGTGGCCACAAGCAACCCTGGCTGTGTACAAGATAACGATGGGTAAAATTCTCACTCTTGAACTGGTTACCTCGAACATGAGTAGTAAAGCTTTAATGCTTGGCCAGGCATTTCATACCTATTTTAATGTATCCGATATTGAACAGACGAGGGTAACAGGATTAGAGGGTAAGGATTACCTGGATAAAACCACTGGCTTTGAACGTAAAACACAAGCCGGGCCAATTACAGTTATGCAGGAAGTCGATCGGGTGTATTTACAAACTGCGGATGATGTCGTGATTGATGATGTTAAACGAAAAATTAAAATTGAAAAAGAAGGCAGCTTATCAACCGTAGTATGGAACCCGTGGCAGGAAGTGGCAGATAAAATGGGTGACCTTGGGAAAGAAGGGTATCGGCATATGTTATGCGTTGAATCTGCCAACGCCGTGGAAGATATCATTACAATTGCACCAGGTGAATCTCATACGTTACGGGCAACTTATACGATAAATTAAGTTTACAAATAAAGACGCGCTAAAAAATATTTTTATTTTGAAGAGGGTTATTATGGACAGACAGTACAAAATTATTTTAAAGAACGTTTTACTTTTATTAGGTTTTTCTGTTGTTGTTTCTGCACCTGTTTATGCTGCAAATGTAAAAGTCACGTCTCTTGGTAGTCATAGTGGTGAATTTTGCAGTCGTGATCGTGCTTTTATTTTTGAAGACCCGGATGGAACACGTTTACTTTATGATGCAGGCCAGACTGTTGCAGGGGCAAATGACGCGCGCCTTGGTAGGATTGATGTTGTATTGGTTAGCCACATGCACGGTGACCATGTGGGTAACCAACATATTAAACGGTTAAACGAGGGAAGTTGTGGCAAACCTAAAACATCGGTAAATGATTTACCACATACCAATAGTGTAAAAATCGCATTAGCCAAAAAAGCAAAAATTATCACGGGCAGTGAAATGCCTAAGTTTTTTGCGAGCAAACTAAAACAGTTAGGCGGTAATCCTAAAGATGCTTTATTGGTTCGGTTTGGTGGGTCTCGACAAGTCGGTGGTGTTACGATCACCACGGTACCCGCCGTTCACTCAAATGGCGTTGCCAGTGGTATGGTCGGTGGTAAGCTGGGGGCGTTGTTAAAAGAAACAGGATTAACTGCACATGCGGGACCGGCAACGGGTTATGTTTTACGTTTTTCAAATGGATTAGTCGTTTACCTGTCAGGTGATACCGGTCTGACTGCAGAGCAAAAAGTGGTGGTGGGTGAACACTATAAAGCAAAGCTGGTGGTAATGAATATTGGTGATACTTATACAACAGGGCCAAAAGAAGCCGCGTATGTGATTAATGAATTGATTAAACCTAACGCGGTTATCGCCTCTCATGCCAATGAGGCCGCAACCCAATCCGGTAAAGTGATAAGCGGGTCACGGACGGACTCCTTTATTAAAGCAACGCGTGTACCTGTGCATCTACCTCTGAGTGGAAAAACTATGGCGTTTAATCATGATGCGAAATGCATTAGTGGTTGTTAAACTTAAAAAATAAAAATAATAGGAGACGGATCACATTTAATTCAGTTAAATAAGGTTAAGTGAGGCCTGGCCTCAATTCACTCTCGATAATACTGGCATCATTGTTCGCCGGTTTGTGTTAATATCCCTGCTCAGCGTAAGGTAGCCACTGATTTATTGGCCTTTTCCTGGCAATTACTGCAGCACACTGATTAATTTCTACATTTCTACATTTCTACATTTCTACATTTC
>Ga0316208_1002948_pt1 | contig 12980 bp, 8 predicted proteins | sample 3monopyrite_MG_FD_204944 | JGI IMG/M metagenome (GOLD analysis project Ga0316208, IMG submission 204944) | Microbial mat bacterial communities from mineral coupon in-situ incubated in ocean water Damariscotta River, Maine, United States -... | ecosystem: Environmental > Aquatic > Marine > Coastal... | reverse complement strand
AACTAAATGCGTTGATTTTGATAAGGTTAATAAAGATGAGTTAATTAAAAAGATTAAACCTCTTTCTCATCAAATTGTATTTTTATCACGCATTAAGTATGCCCCAATTCCAATCCCTTTTTATAAAGAAGTTTCTACTCAAATATCAACTAAAAATATAATTGTTGTAACCGGAATTGCAAATGCAAAACCCTTGTTAAATTTTCTTAAAACAAAGTATAATGTGCTAGAACATTGTAAATTTGCAGATCATTATAGATTTAAAGAAAATGACATTGATGAAATTCACAATTTAATGACTAAATTCGCAAGCGATAATCCTGTTATTGTCACAACTGAAAAAGATGCAATGCGTATAATTGGCGGTGAGTTTGAAGAAAAAATAAATAAAAACCCTTGGTATTATCAACCAATTGAAATTGAATTTGACAATAAAGAGGAGTTTGACAACCAAATATTAAAATATGTTCAAAAAAATCGTAGAGACTACTGAGTACATACATAATAATGTTCCTTTTAAACCCGAAATTGGTGTGATTTTAGGGACTGGATTAGGTGGGTTAGTGAAAGAAATTGATGTAAAGTTTGAATTAGAATATTCTAAAATACCTAATTTTCCAGTTTCAACAGTCGAAAGTCATTCAGGAAAATTAATTTTTGGAACTTTAGGCGGTAAAAATGTAATTGCTATGCAAGGTCGCTTTCATTATTATGAAGGATACGACATGAAACAAGTTACTTTTCCGGTTCGTGTTATGAAAATGCTCGGTATTAAAAGCTTATTTGTTTCAAATGCCTCTGGTGGTGTTAATCCTAACTTTAAGGTTGGTGAAATTATGATTATAAATGATCATATTAATCTATTTCCTGAACATCCCTTAAGAGGAAAAAATATGGATGAATTAGGACCACGATTCCCTGATATGAGTGATACTTATGATAAAAACATGATTCATTTAGCTTTAAACATTGCTGATGAAAATAATATTGATGTATCTACTGGAATCTATGCTGGCTTAACAGGTCCAACGCTTGAAACACCAGCCGAATATACATACATGCGTGCCATTGGGGCTGACACGGTAGGAATGTCAACAGTGCCAGAAGTTATTGTTGCTCGTCACATGGGAATTCCTGTATTTGCAGTTTCTATTATTACTGATTTAGGAGTGCCAGGGAAAATAAAAAAAGTATCAGTGGCAGATGTAATTGCTGTAGCTAACAGACAAGAACCTAGCATGACTATTATTATGAAAGAATTAATTTCAAGAATATAAATAATTACGTTAACACAAATATCGGTCTTTTTACGCAAGACTGAACGCGGCGAAACAAATGGAAATAAGTAACGAAATAAGAAATAAATATGTAGCTGTCATAGGATTAGAAGTTCATGCTCAAATGTTAACTAAGTCTAAAGCTTATTCTAATGACAAAAATGAATATGGTGCTACACCCAACACTAACATTAGTGCAATAACACTTGGCCATCCAGGTACTTTGCCTAAAATGAATCGTAAAACAATTGATTATGCCATAAAAATGGGAATTGCTTGTGAAAGTAACATTGCCGAAAATCAATATTTTGCTCGTAAAAATTATTTTTATCCCGATTTACCAAAAGGATATCAAATTACACAAGATACTACACCAATTTGCACAAATGGACATGTTTTAATTAAAGATGATGAAGGGAATCCTAAAAAAGTTGGTTTAACCAGAATCCACATGGAAGAGGATGCGGGTAAATCCATTCATGACATTGATCCATTTAATACTTTAGTAGATTTAAACAGAGCAGGTGTACCTTTAATAGAAATAGTGTCAGAACCTGAAATTAAATCTTCTCAAGAGGCTTATAATTACGTAACAGAAGTTAGAAAATTAGTCCGTTATCTCGAAATATGTGACGGGAACATGGAAGAAGGATCTATGCGTTGTGACGCCAATATTTCTGTTATGCTCAAAAATGCAAAGGAATTTGGGAGTAAAGTAGAGGTTAAAAACATGAACTCCATTCGTAATGTTAAAAACGCGATTGAACACGAAATTACAAGGCAAATTATTGCAGTTGAAAATGGAGAAACAATTTATTCTGAAACAAGAAATTATGATGCGTTAAAAGATGTTACTACAGCAATGCGTAGTAAAGAAGCTGCTAATGACTACCGTTTTTTTCCGGAGCCTGACTTGCAACCTATCAAAATTACGCAAGAACATATACAATCTATGAAGGCCGAAATGCCACCTTTACCAAATTATTTATTAAATAAATATATAACCGATTTAGGTCTATCTGAATATGATGCAAGTAATTTAACTGATTCAAAAGATATTGCTTTGTATTATGAAGATATTATTAATCATACATCTAATTATAAATCGGCTGCCAATTGGTTAATGGGCGACATAAAGTCTTATTTGAATCAATATGCAGTTAAAATAAATGAATTTCCGATTTCTGCTAAAAACATTGCCGTCCTTATTAGAATTATTGATGAAGGTAAAATTTCTCACAATTTAGCAGGACAAAAAGTGTTTCCTCAAATGTTAAAAGAAACTGGTAAAACGGCACTTCAAATAGCAGAAGAAAATAATTGGATTCAAGATTCTGATGAAGATAGCCTTGAAGGTTTTGTGACCGAAATTATAAATGAAAACCCTGATGAAGCCGCCAGGTTTAAAGCAGGTGAAAAAAAATTAATGGGATTATTTATGGGGCAACTCATGAAAAAAAGTAAAGGTAAAGCAGATCCTAAAGCTGCAAGTCAAATCATTAATAAAATGATGAGCTAAATAAAAATCTAAAAATAAATAAACATACAATCAAAAAAATATGAAACAAATAATTAAATTAACATTAGCAATAACATTAGTATCAATCACATTATTTTCATGTGAATCTAAACCGTCAGATTCTGATATTGAAGGTAGATTTATTGATGGAGACATAGAGGGAGCAGATGGAATGAATGTGATGCTAATCTCATTTGAAAATGGAGAAGAATCAATAATCGATTCAACAAAAATAGTTGAAGGTGAATTTAGATTAGAAACCAAAACTAAAGAATTACGCTATTATGTTTTAATGATTAATCCTGAAGATGAAACGTCAATGGAAAATAGAGAAATGCCTTTAATCTTATTTTTGGATGAAAATTCAGAAAATGTAAAGATTACAGGTTCGTTACCTGATTTTGCTAAAAACGTTGTAATAGAAGGCTCAGAATATTCAAATGATGCTAAAGATTATCAAGATTTTTCTTATCAATTCTACGAACAAAAATCTGGAATCTATCAACAAATGCAAACATTAGGTTTAAACGACTCAATTAAAGGTATGAAATTATTAAACCAAATGGATAGCCTTATTTTAATTACACAAAACTACGCTATTGATTACATCAATAAAAAACCCGAATCACCTACAGCTTGGATCATGTTAAGAGAGTTTTTTCCAGCTACTGGTCTTGAAGGATTTGACATTAAAAATTTAGATTATTTTGATAAAGTTGCAAAAGCAATGAAAGAAAAATATCCATACTCAGAATATCCAGCTATGATTGAACAAGATGCGCAAGGTATTAGAAATCAATTAGAAATGATGAATGAACAATTGAGTTTAACTGAAAGTGCATCAAGTAATGAAACTGCTCCCGACATTATGTTGCCTAATCCAGATGGAGAAGTGATTGCTTTATCTTCTTTAAAAGGAAAAGTTGTATTAATCGATTTTTGGGCGAGTTGGTGTGCACCCTGTAGAGGAGAAAATCCAAATGTAGTTGCAAATTACAATAAATTTAAAGATCAAGGTTTTACTGTTTTCTCTGTTTCATTAGATTCTGACAAAGAAGCTTGGATAAAAGCAATTGAAGCAGACAACCTATCGTGGCCAAATCACGTCTCTGATTTACAAGGTTGGTCATCACCTGTGGCGGCTCTTTATGGTGTGAACTCAATTCCTGCATCTTTTTTAATAGATGAAAATGGCGTAATTATTGGTTCTAATTTAAGAGGTCCAGATTTGGGGGCAAAATTAAGTGAAGTATTCAATAAATAAGTAAAATGAAAAAAGGATTTAGTTTAGTCATAATATTAATGATTTGTGTAATTAATTTTGCACAACAAAAACAATTACCCGTTCATCTTGAAGGACTAGTTGTAGGTGCTAGTAATAGTACTGTAAATATTTTAAACCAAAATATTGAAAAGGGTAGAGTACCTGTAGCTTCTTTTCCAATTGATGAAAAAGGTGGTTTTGTAACAGATTTTACAGTTCCATTTAGTGATTATTATGTGTTTAGATTAGAAAATGGGCAATCTTTAAATTTAATTTTATTAGGTAACGATACAATTAAGGTTTATGCAGATGCAAAAAGCTTATTGTTTAATTGTAATATAGTCGGTTCAGAATCTTCTAGTAATATGAAGGAATTTTATACAAACTATGTTCCTTTTAAACAGTTTGAAGATTCATTAAAACAAGTATTAAAAGTTAATCCATCAGCTCAAGGTAGTGTTAATATAGCCTTTAAACCTAAAGCTGAACAATTTTACGGGTACAGAAACCAATTTATTAAAGCAAATACAAACTCTCCAGCGCTTTTAGCATCTTTAACTGCCGTCAGTCAAGAAAATGAATTTCCTTTGTATAAGCAAATAATTAATAGGCTAAATGAAGTGTTTCCAACTTCTCCAACTGTTAAAATACTTTTTAATCAATTAGCTACTATTGAAAACCAAAGAAAAGCAAAAGAAAAATTGGCACCAGGAAATCCAGCACCTGAAATTGTTATACCGGGCGTTGATGGTAAACCAATTAAGTTATCCGATTTAAAAGGAAAAATTGTTTTAATTGATTTTTGGGCAAGTTGGTGTGGACCTTGTAGAAGAGAAAACCCTAATGTAGTAAAGGCATATCAAAAATACAATAAAGATGGATTTGAAGTATTTTCAATCTCATTTGATAAACCAGGACAAAAAGAAAAATGGTTAGCAGCAATTAAACAAGATGGTTTAATATGGCCAAATCATGGTAGCGACTTAAATTATTTTAATTCGCAAGCTGGTCGTGATTATTCTGTACGTTCAATTCCATTTACTTGTTTAGTTGATAGAGAAGGTAATATTGTGGCTACAAATTTAAGAGGTGCACAACTAGAAGCCGCGTTAAAACAGATTTTTGGGTATTAAATGACACCAAACAAAAAAATATATTTTGCATCTGATTTTCATTTAGGTGCACCGTCTTATAAATCAAGTTTAGAACGAGAAAAAAAAATTGTGCGTTGGTTAGAGTCAATAGAACATGATGCCCAAGAAATTTTTTTACTAGGTGATGTGTTTGACTTTTGGTTCGAATACAAAAATGCCATTCCTAAAGGATTTGTGCGCTTACAAGGTAAAATTGCCAACCTAACAGACAAAGGCATAAAAATTCATTGGTTTTTAGGCAATCACGACATGTGGATTTTTGATTATATCCCCAAAGAATTAGGAGTAGAACTTCATCAGTCCGAAATTGAAAGAACTTTTAATGGAAAAAAAATTTATATTGGCCATGGAGATGGTTTAGGACCGGGTGACCATGGGTATAAATTCATTAAAAAAGTATTTAGAGCTAAATTTTTTCAGTGGTGTTTTGCTAGACTTCACCCTAATTTTGGAATTGGCATGGCTAATTTTTGGTCACGCAGTAGCCGTAAAAAAACAGGTAATGATGATGCTAAATTTTATGGAGAAGACAAAGAAATGCTCATCCAATATTGTAAACAAAAAATAAAACAAAAAGAATATAATTATTTTTTATTTGGTCACCGTCATTTCCCTCTAGATTTTAAAATCAACGACAATTCTCGATACATTAATACAGGTGATTGGATAAAATATTTCACCTACGCCGAATTTGATGGACAAAATTTAGAATTGAAAACTTTTGAAGAAAACTTGTAACCAATCTAAAACATTGCCGTTTAATATAGTGTAGAACGAAATCAAGAGCGATTTACGGATTAAGGGTTAAAGGGGGAGTGAGGACTTCCCTTTTTTTATGTCCAAAAATTCATAAAAAAAGCAGAAGCCAATTAAGACTCCTGCTTTAATATTAATTAATAGAGTTAGTTGGTTGAGGCACGCAGTGAGACTCGAAATCAACTAACGGGTTATTTACTCGCTTTCTTCTTTTTAGGTGTAGAACCTTTTTCGATATTGATTTCAATTTTATCATCTTTTTTATTGAAATCAATTTTAATGGTATCCCCTTCTTTTAAAGTTGAATTAATGATTTCTTCAGCTAAAGGATCTTCAACAAATTTTTGAATAGCTCTGTTTAATGGTCGAGCACCATACTTTTCGTCATATCCTTTTTCTGCAATATAATCTTTGGCTTTGTCTGTCATTTCAACTTTGTAACCTAAGTCCTCAATTCTCTTATACAATTTCGCCAACTCAATATCAATGATTTTATGAATATCTTCTCTTTTTAATGAGTTAAAAATAATCATATCATCTATACGATTCAAAAATTCAGGTGCAAAAGCTTTTTTAAGTGCTTTGTGGATAATACCAACTGCCGCACCTTCTTCTTGCGCTTTTTGAGATGAAGTACCAAATCCTACACCTGTACCAAAATCTTGTAATTGGCGTACTCCAATGTTAGAAGTCATAATAATGATTGTGTTTTTAAAATCTATTTTACGACCTAAGCCATCTGTCATGTGGCCGTCATCTAAAACTTGTAACAACATATTAAACACATCAGGATGTGCTTTTTCAATTTCATCTAATAAAACAATAGAGTAGGGTTTACGTCTAACTTTTTCAGTTAACTGTCCACCTTCTTCATAACCAACATAGCCCGGAGGTGCACCAACTAATCTTGAAACTGAGAATTTCTCCATATATTCTGACATATCAATTCTGATTAATGCATCTTCTGAATCAAAAAGATTTTTAGCCAAAACTTTAGCCAATTGTGTTTTACCTACACCAGTTGGGCCTAGAAAAAAGAATGAACCAATTGGTTTGTTTGGGTCTTTTAGTCCAGCTCTATTTCTTTGAATTGCTTTAACAACTTTAGCTATAGCATCATCTTGTCCAATAACATCTTTTTTAATGGTATCTGCTAAATGAACAATCTTTCCTGATTCAGATACAGAAACTTTTTGCAACGGAATACCAGTCATCATTGAAACAACTTCTGCAACATCAGCTTCTGTTACAACTATTTTATTCTTTTTTGTATCTTCTTCCCAAGCAATTTGAGCTTTATCTAATTCATCAGTTAATTTTTTTTCAGAATCTCTTAATTCAGCTGCTTTTTCATACTGCTGACTTTTTATCACATGATTCTTTTCTTCTTTAACCTTTTCAATTTTATCTTCAAGTTCTTTAATTTCTTTTGGTACGTTAATATTTGTAATATGAACACGTGAACCAACTTCATCTAAAGCATCAATTGCTTTGTCGGGTAAGTTTCTGTCCGACATATAACGTTCAGTCAATTTAACACAAGCGGTTAAAGCTTCATCAGTATAGGTAACTGAATGATGGTCTTCATATCTTTCTTTTATGTTTTGTAAAATTTCAATTGACTCTTCTATTGAAGTTGGCTCAATTAATACCTTTTGAAATCGTCTTTCTAAAGCACCATCTTTTTCAATGTACTGACGGTATTCGTCTAATGTTGTTGCACCAATTACTTGTATTTCGCCCCTTGCCAATGCTGGTTTAAACATATTTGATGCATCTAATGATCCAGAAGCACCACCAGCACCAATAATAGTATGGATTTCATCAATAAATAAGATAATCTCTCTCGATTTCTCTAGTTCATTCATCACCGCTTTCATGCGCTCTTCAAACTGCCCCCTATATTTAGTTCCTGCTACTAAGGACGCTAAATCTAAAGAAATGACTCGTTTACCAAAAAGTACACGCGACACTTTCTTTTGCACAATCCTTAAAGCCAATCCTTCTGCAATTGCAGATTTCCCAACACCCGGTTCACCTATTAATATAGGGTTGTTTTTTTTACGTCTTGATAATATTTGTGACACACGTTCAATTTCAGCATGACGCCCAACAATAGGGTCTAATTTGTCATCTTCAGCCATAGCAGTTAAATCTCTACCAAAATTATCCAATACTGGTGTTTTTGATTTATTACTTGACTTTTTTGAACTTGATCCAAAATTAGATTCACCCGAACCTTTTTCATTACTATCGTCTGTACTTCCTGGGAATTCAGACCTTGGTATATTTCTTTCTTCTAACATCTCTTCTAATTCTTCTTTTACATTATCATAAATAACCCCATACTTATTTAGTATTTTGGTTGCAATATTATCTTCTTCTCTTAAAATAGCGAGTAGTATATGTTCGGTGCCAACACGTTTACTTTTAAATAGTCTAGCTTCTAAATATGTAATTTTAAGCACTTTTTCGGCTTGTCTGACTAAAGGTATATTCGTTGATATAATTTTTTTTATACTCGTTTCTTTCAAACTACGTTCAATCTCTTGCCTAATTTCACTTAAGTTAATGTGAAATTCACTTAGTATTTTAATAGCTAAACCTTCTCCTTCTCTAATTAGGCCCAATAAAATATGTTCAACACCTAAATAATCATTCCCTAACCGTATTGCTTCTTCTCTACTAAAAGAGATAACGTCTTTTGCTCTTGCTGAAAAATTTGCATCCATAAAGTAAGTCTGTTGTAATTTTGTTCTAAAAGTAACGACAATATTCGAGTTTCAAAAATAATATTTTCTTTTTTTAAGTCAGATTGTTAATAAGCTTTAATTTAAACGTGTTTTTGTTAATAAGTCGACAATTCAATCTTAACTTTAATTCATTTTTAATACTTATTTTCGTCAATTGAAAATTAGACAAACTAAGATATGGCAGACGGAGAAAGAATTATTAAGATAGACATAGAGGATGAAATGAAATCAGCTTACATTGATTATTCAATGTCAGTTATCGTTTCTAGAGCATTACCAGATGTGAGAGATGGTTTTAAACCAGTCCATAGAAGAGTATTATATGGTATGCTTGATTTAGGTGTTTTATCTAATAGAGCACATAAAAAATCAGCAAGAATAGTTGGGGAAGTATTAGGTAAATATCATCCACATGGAGATTCTTCTGTTTATGACACAATGGTGCGTATGGCACAAGATTGGTCGTTAAGATACCCATTAGTGGATGGACAAGGTAACTTTGGTTCGGTTGATGGAGATAGTCCTGCAGCAATGCGTTATACTGAAGCTAGATTAAGAAAAATTGCTGAAGAAATGTTGGCTGATTTGGATAAAGAAACTGTTGATTTTTCACCAAATTTTGACGATTCTTTAGAAGAACCAACAGTATTACCTACAAAAGTACCAAACTTATTGGTAAATGGTGCGAGTGGTATTGCCGTAGGAATGGCTACAAATATGCCACCACACAATTTAACTGAAGTTATTAATGGTACAATTGCATATATAGGAAACAGAGATATTGAAATTGCTGAATTAATGGAGCACATAAAGGCTCCCGATTTTCCAACAGGCGGAACTATATATGGGTATGAAGGTGTAAAATCTGCATTTGAAACAGGTAGAGGAAAAGTTGTGATGCGTGCAAAAGCAGCAATTGAAGAAATAAGAGAAGGAAAAGAAGCTATTATTGTTACTGAAATCCCTTACCAAGTGAACAAAGCAGAAATGATTAAGAAAACTGCTGATTTGGTTAATGATGGTAAAATTACTGGAATTTCTGATATTAGAGATGAGTCGGATAGACGTGGGATGAGAATTGTTTATGAATTAAAAAGAGATTCAATACCAAATGTTGTCTTAAATAAATTATATAAATACACTCAGTTACAAACTTCATTTTCAGTTAATAACATTGCTTTAGTTAAGGGTAGGCCAGAAATGTTGAATCTGAAAGAAATGATTCACCATTTTGTGGAACACAGACATGAAGTAGTAATTAGAAGAGCGCAATATGACCTTAGAAAAGCAGAAGAACGTGCCCATATTCTTGAAGGTTTAATCATAGCTTCTGACAATATTGATGAAGTAATTAAAATTATTAGAGCTGCTAAATCTCCTGATGCTGCTAGAGAAGAATTAATGGTAAGATTCAAATTATCAGAAATTCAATCGAAAGCAATTATTGAAATGCGTTTAAGACATTTAACTGGTCTTGAACAAGATAAGTTAAGAGCTGAATATGACGAGTTAATGGTGACCATTACTGACTTAAAAGATATATTAGAAAATGAAGACAGACGAATGTCTATTATTGTTGAAGAGTTAGAGTACATCAGAGAAAAATATGGTGATGAAAGACGTTCTGTTATAGAGTATTCTGCAAACGAAATGTCGATTGAAGATTTAATTCCTGATGAAGAAGTTGTGATTACAATTTCAAACGCAGGTTATATTAAACGTACTTCTTTAGCAGAGTATAGAGTACAACGTAGAGGAGGAACAGGTTCTAAAGGTTCAACAACAAGAGATAAAGATTTCTTAGAACACTTATTTGTGGCTACAAACCACAATTGGTTATTGATATTTACTGAGAAAGGTAAATGTTTTTGGATGAGAATTTTTGAAATTCCAGAAGGATCTAAAACTTCTAAAGGTCGTGCTTTATTAAACTTAATAAATATTGGTCAAGATGATTCTATAAAAGCATTTATAAATGTTGGAGACATTAAATCTCCAGCATACACGGATGATAAATATATTGTGATGTGTACTAAAAAAGGTGTGATTAAAAAAACTAAATTAGAAGCATACTCTAGACCAAGAACAAATGGAATACATGCAATTGGTGTAAGAGATGGTGATACTTTACTTGAAGCTAAATTAACAAATGGTTCTAATCAAATTATGATGGCTTTAAAATCTGGTAAATCTATCCGATTTGAAGAGGAGAAAGTAAGGTCAATGGGAAGAACTGCTTCAGGTGTTAGAGGGATTAGATTAGCTGATGAAAATGATGAAGTTGTTGGAATGATAGCGGTTGAATCTGATGAGGCCAATGTGATGGTTGTTTCTGCTAATGGTTACGGTAAACGTTCTGCCGTTGCAGATTATAGAATAACGAATAGAGGAGGTAAAGGTGTTAAAACAATCAATGTTACTGATAAAACAGGTGAATTAATTGCCATTAAAAACGTAACAGATGAAGATGATTTAATGATTATCACTAAAAAAGGAATTACAATTAGAATGCATGTTGATATTTTAAGAGTAATGGGACGTGCAACTCAAGGCGTTAAATTAATCAACCTTAAAGGGAATGATGAAATTGCAGCTGTTGCAAAAGTTTTTAGAGATAATGATGAAGATGAAGAGCAAATTTCTGAAGATATAATAACGCCAACTGAAGGAGGAAGTGAAGAAGAATAAATTATTGGCATAAAAATTGAATATAATTTATGGAAATTAATGATTATATTCATCAATAAAAAAAGAAATAAAATAAAACAATGAAAAAAATAATTTTAGTCGCATTAGTATTCGCTTCTAGCGTTACTTTCGCACAGAAAAAAAACACAACCAATGCTGCAATGGCTTATGGAAGTGCTCAAAAATCCATGATGGGTGGTGATATGGAACAAGCTGCTAAAGATTTATTAGAAGCTAAACAATATATCGATTTATCAGCTGCTCATGCCGATACTAAAACTGATCCTAAAACTTTGATGTACAAAGGAAAAATTTATCTTGAGATAACTGGAATAGGAGCAATGGCTGGAAATGAAGAAATCAAAGCAATGGATGCTGAGAAAATAACGAATGAAGGTATAGCATCATTAAAATCAGTAAAAGAAAATGATCCTAAAGGACGTTATGAAGAAGATGTTGCGAATTATTGTAATAAATATAGATATCAAGGCTATAATGGCGGTATAAAAATGTTTCAAGACGAAAAGTATGAAGAAGCTATGGGAATGTTCATGATTTCATCAACTTTCGCTGATATTATGGGTGATGTAGATTCTGCTTCATACTTTAATGCTGGATTAGCCGCTTACAATATTGAAAATTGGGAAGTCGTTGAAGAGTCATTTGGAAAATGTGTTGAGATTGATTATAAAGCTGCATACAGTGCAAGTAAATTGACTGAAGCCTATGTTCAACAAGGAAAAGAAGCTGAGGCTGAAACCATGTTAAAAGAACAGTTGGTTAAACATCCAGGTAATAAAGATTTAATGATTGCTTTAATTGATTTATATTTAAAAACGGGTAAAAAAGAAGATGCTGAAAAAGTATTAACAAATGCTATTGAAGTTGACCCAAACAATAAAGAATTACATTATGTAATTGGTACAATTTATGAAGGTCAAGAACGGTATGATGATGCAGAAAAAGCTTATAAAAAAGTTTTAGAATTAGATCCTGAATACTCTAACGCTTTATTAGGGTTAGGCGCTGTGTATTTTAATAAAGCTGCTGATTTGAACGGTAAAATTAATGATTTACAACCTGGTGATCCTAAAGAAGATGAGTATAGAGCACAAATGAAAGAAAGCTTCAAAAACTCTTTACCTTATTTAGAAAAAGCAGATGAGTTGAATCCTAATAATAAGGAGATTTTAACGTCATTAAAACAAGCTTATTATAAATTAGGAATGCTTGACGAAATGAAAGCTGTAAAAGCAAAAATTGAAGCATTAAAATAATCAAATACTAGATTATTTATTATATTTGAAAAGGAATCAGAAATGGTTCCTTTTTTTATTATGCTAAAAATTATTCCAACATCTCAACGTCCTTTAAATCAGGATGAAATAGTGCAGCTTCATGAAATCATGAGGATTGCCTATGAAGTAACTGAAATAGAAATATGGGGACCCAATTATATTCGATTATATATTGAAGATTTTACAAGGTTAATTGAAAGTGGAAATATATTTGTTGCTTATTTGAATAATAAAATTGTTGGTTCTGTCCACATTTATTCAAAAGATAAAA
>Ga0316208_1002947_pt1 | contig 12981 bp, 8 predicted proteins | sample 3monopyrite_MG_FD_204944 | JGI IMG/M metagenome (GOLD analysis project Ga0316208, IMG submission 204944) | Microbial mat bacterial communities from mineral coupon in-situ incubated in ocean water Damariscotta River, Maine, United States -... | ecosystem: Environmental > Aquatic > Marine > Coastal... | reverse complement strand
TGGTAAGCCCGCTTCTCTCACCGTCAGCGGTCAACTGGAAGCAGAAATCTACGCGACTTCTCTTGGCCCCTGTTATACATTCGGCCCGACGTTTCGCGCTGAGAATTCAAACACGACGCGCCACCTGGCAGAATTCTGGATGGTCGAACCAGAAATTCCTTTTGCCGATCTGGATGACAACATGCGTCTGGCAGAAGACTTCATTAAGTTTGTCATTTCGTACGTGCTGGAAACCTGCAAAGAGGACATGGAGTTTTTCAATTTGCGAATTGATAAAACCGTTCTCGAAACATTGCATCATATTCTCGAGCATGAATTTCATCGGCTCAGTTATACCGACGCGGTTGCAATTTTGATTTCTGCAGAAAAAGAGTGGGAGTTCCCGGTTGAGTGGGGAGACGATTTACAATCGGAACATGAACGCTATTTAACTGAAGAGCATTTCAAAAAGCCGATCATTCTGTACGATTACCCGCGCAGCATCAAACCGTTTTATATGCGATGTAACGCAGATGGAAAAACGGTCCGCGCGATGGATGTTCTTGTGCCTCGCATCGGAGAAATCATCGGCGGCAGCCAGCGCGAAGAGCGGCTCGATGTTCTTGAAGAACGGATGAAAGAATGTGATCTCGATCCGCAAGATTACTGGTGGTACACGGACTTACGAAAATTCGGCACGATCCCACACTCCGGCTTCGGCCTCGGTTTTGAACGCCTCATCCAATTACTCACCGGCATGCAAAACATCCGCGATTGCATCCCGTTCCCAAGAACTCCAAAAAACGCAGAGTTTTGATTGCCGGGCGTCTGATAATGAAAAAGTTTCTCGCAAAGACGCAGCGACGCAAAGCAGTAAGTAGGGTCCGCACAGCGGACCCTACTTACTTATCACAACACGGGGAAAATCTGTGTGGTGATGAAGTAGAGTTTGCCTTCGATTTCTATCAGTAGCTCGGGCGCCCATTTTTCGATTTCGGTTCGTTGTTGATCGGAAAGTGTTTTTGCTTCCTGATAAAACGGGGTTCGCTTGAGTGGCGAACCAATAATATTTTCGTCTTGTAAGTACTGGAACCGTTTCGGTGTCACGAAATCGGTATATTGATAACTGGTGCGGTAACGAAGAATTTCCTGCCAGTTCACCAGTATTGTGCTGATGTTTCTCGACGAAAGCTTCTCGCGAATTTCTTTCGCAGAACGATTCTTCCATTCTCCTTCCGGTAAATCAGGATCGGGCTGCCCGATCCAATAAGCGAACAGCGAGTAATCGAACACGGTGTTATAATCGTATTCAAATTCTGCATCGAACAGTTCGGCTTCGCCAACCGCAAGAACTCGCCCGGGCCGCGAGTTCGTGTATCGATTCAAATAAACGACTTCCGGCGAAGTCACGTTGGCAGTTATTCTTTTTGCATCGTTGAGGCGAATCAAATAAGCGTTGTAGCCACATAATTCGGTCGTAATAAATGCCAGGTTGAAGATGATCGGGATCAATAACGGGATCGCAAAATAACCTTTCATTTTGCTGAGCAGCCAGCCCGCACCGACACCCGCCAAGATCGATGCAGCAGGCAACATCGGCACCCAGAAACGATCAATGCGATGTGTTAAAATCCACCACGTTAAAAATAACCAGACCAGATAATTTGAAATCCAGAAGACTCTTCTACTTTTGCGATAAAACAGAGCAACACCGATCAGAGCAAATCCAAAGATTAACGGCGATTGCCAATCGTTGATGCTGGTCACATCAACAAAACTTGTCCACAAATTGGAAAGGTGATGATGGTCCGGGCTGTGAGCCGCCTTCCATTTTGCATCGAGATGTGCATCCCAGTCGGCTCCTCCAAAAACTGAATAAAGTAGCGGGTAAACCGGGTTGCCCGTTTCTTGTACATTCTTGACAAGCCAGGGACCAAAGCTGAAAAGTGTTCCCAGAATAAACAGCGAGGCTGCAACTGCGATCTCTTTCCAAACACGTTCTTGCTTGAAAACGGAACGCAAATAATAACCAAGAATAAAAAACGAAATCGGGATCGTGACCGAAATCAATCCGGGGTATTTACAGGCAGCCGCACTGCCTGCCAGAAAACCGGTGCATAACAAACAGGCTCTCAGTTTTTTTTTCTTCTTTTCAAGCAGATCAATCGTTACCGCGGTCGCCAAAATAGTTGCAGCCAAATAAAGAGAGAGTCCCCCTTCAGTGTACGCGATGATCGAAATTCGATAAGTCCACGGGATCGTAAGATAAATAATTGCCCCCAGCCAGCCGGCGGTCTCTCCCCATTTTCGTTTAATGAAAAGAAAGACAAACCAGGCGGTCAGCGGTGCAAATCCTGCGAGAATCGTTTTCCCCGCGACCGCTCCCCAGTACCAGTTTCCATAAAAAACCATGCCGGTGAGTGTCAGCATTTCAGTCAGAAACGGAAAGCTGGTGTAAACATTGTGGGGCAGAAAATGAATCTCGCCTGCCTGATAATATTCTTTCGGGCCACCAAAATGGTACTCCTTGACATCAAAATCTATCGAGGGAAGCATCGCGCCCAGAAAGATTGCCATCAGAAACGGAGCCAGTATCATCGAGCCCCAGATTCGAGGTGAACTAATCGGTAATTGGGCATTCGATACCTTGTGATACGTCAGCAAAAACCACGATTTGATCCGTCCGATCCAAGCCGGAAAACTTCCCGCAGCCCTGGCGTGCATGATCGCCCAAAATAGAATGATGCCCGCATACGTTATCAGAAAAGCAGTTCGATTTAACAAACCGAGTAAACCGAGACACAACGTAATCAAAGAAAGGCCGGAGAGTCCAACCGCTAATGAAAGCGCATGCCATTCGAGCCGACCGATTTGCTTGATCTTTCCGCGAGCTAAGTGAAACAGTCCGGTCCCCAAGCAATACGCGACCCAATAAACGAGAATTGCAACGAGGAAAAACCCGGCTCTTTCAGGCAGATATTTCCAGCCGGAAGCAGGGCTGTTTTCTTCGCGAATCGGGGCGACATTTTCGAGGAGGAAATAGTCAACCTCTTTCCAGACATCCCAGCGCGTCGGCTGCTCTCCATTCTCCATCTTCTGCGCGTTCGGCAATTCCTGCGAATAGAAGAAGAGATAAAACGCTACCAGCCACAGGCAAGCCATTAACGGGAGATATCGTTTCATTGTTGCGGAGTTCAAGTGAGGACAATAAATATTAAAGCAGTATTCATCTACTGATTTCGTTTCACGGCAAGCCAAACACGCCTGCGTCAACAGGCATGCTTAAGAATAAGGGGAACCTCTATTTATTCAATAACCCTTAACCCGGCGTAGCCGGAACCAAACAAGAAAATAAAAATAACCACAGAGGCCCAGAGATCACAAAGAAAAAACTCTCGCAAAGACGCGACGACGCAAAGAATTCCCCGCATCGTCTGCAATAAACTAGAATTCAAACTGCCTATTTAAGCTGCTTAAAAACTTTTTTTTCTTTGCGTCGCCGCGTCTTTGCGTGAAACTCTTTTTTCTAAAATGAGAGACTTCTTTTTGTTTTGCGTCGGTGTTTTCTGTGCCTGCGTGGTTCACATCTTTCTTTTTCGTAGTAATCATATCCTGCCAATTTTACGCAGCATCTCACTGATAAGAGCCAAAACAAATTGAACGAAAGTAATATAAAAAGAACCCCGGCTTTTCCAGATACTTGGACAGCCGGGGTTTTGAATTTTGATGCCCTCGAAAAATCAATCTCTGGACATGAATAATCGCAGAACGTACCAGAACATTGTTGCGACAGAGGCAAACAGCGCGAGCGCAGCTGAAACGTGTTGATCCGTTCGATAATGCTGCATGACGTTTGAGGTATCATACAAAATATAACCAGCCATTAAACCGATCATCGCTACAGAAAACCAGGTGCCGAGTTGGAAGCCACCAAAGAAGGCACCAATGATAATCAGCCCCAATGCGGCGAATCCCGCAACTGCCAGAAAACCTCTCAGGAACGAAAAGTCTGCTCCGGTAATCATCACAAACGCGGTGAGCCCTCCGAAAATGATGAATGTTAACAGGGCGGCATCAACAATAATTTCAGGTTTTCCCATGGGGACTGTGATGACCCAGATAATGGGCGTAAAAATAACCGCTTCTGCAACAGTATAGAGCATCAGTCCCATGTATTGTTTGGTGAGAGAGGTACTGTTCATTGCCCAGGAATTAGCCACCCAGCTTGCGACCATGAATAATCCCAGTATCAGCAATCCGTTTCCAACACCCCATAGTCTGATAAGTGGTTCCTGGATTGCAGGTGTATTGGTAAAAATATAAAGCAGTCCGGCGAAACAAAAGATGGCACCGGTGAGATGCGCGTAAGTTCGTCGAATGAATGCGGCCCGTTCGTCGCGGACGGCGTCAACCGCAAAAGGATTTTCTTGTGCGTATTCGTTGCCATAACTCATAGGGATTCCCCTCCTGTTTCTACTTCTTATTCGGTAATATTCAAAAAGTTTTTGTTAAGCGAAAGGTAACTATTCAGCGATGTTGCAGGGTCCACAATAGCGGACCCTACAAGCAGCCCCATTCCGACAAAAATCACTTTTCACTGAATTGTTACAGCTACAGGGGCCGCGAAAATGGCGATTACCCTGGAACTTCTCCACTTTTGAAATTGTAACCTTGCAATGAGCAAATATCCAGTGCAAACCTTGTGAGGAATGTTATTTGATAAACCCCAATGAAGATATAAACCAGATTAAGCTCTTATCATTAAAATGCTGCGCAAAATTGGCAGGATTTTTGTTAACCACAGAACCACAGAGGTCACAACGCGGCATCGCCGCAGGCCAAACATTCAATATAATTTACCACTCAGTTCGATGAAAGACGCAGAGATTGATGAATGGACCACGAAATTCACGAAACAGACGAAAAAAATGATTGATACTTCGTTTAACGGCAAGCCGAAGAATGTAGGTCAGGCTGTGCCTGACAAGATGAAGACCAGGTTGCTTTGTTGTCGTAACATATTCCAGTCAATCCGGTTATATCATTTTAAGTTGAGTTTAATAGTATAAACTCGACCTGTTTTCGTCAGGCACAGCCTGACCTACGACTGACAATGGTTTAGGAAAAGTGCAACGCGCAGACAAATACGCGAATGCGTATAACTCATTTAACTGCGTACTCATTATAGTCAAATACGAAAAACAACAATAACAATTTATGGTATCTGGAGATAATCCGGAAATTCGGGCAAATTCAATTAACGATCCACTCACTCAAGCAGATCGCAGAAACAGGTAAAATTGATCGTTCTGCCGAATTAAAATTGCCAATCCCTGAGTACGCGTCCTGCACCTGGCTTACTCCAGGAAATCAGTCGAATTCTATCAATTTCGATTTCTCCTGGCTTGTTGGCTGGATCAATTCTCACTTGCGTAATTTGCTGGTCGTTCACCGTTATATCAACACGATAATCGTGCCATTGATTGTCGTGCTTTACAGGAAGATTCTGCATTCGAACCCGATGAAACAGCGGCTGTTTCTTCGTTGCATAATAAACGGCACCAGGGCCGGTTGCGTTCGACTTCATACGAATCCACAAGCTGACTTCCCCTTTTGCACCTTGTGGAAAAGCAGAGGTATGAATCCACGGGTCATTGCCTTGAGAGATGATTTTCAAAATCCCCGATTCACGATTTAACTTGGCATCTTTATTGCCGGTCCATCCAAGCTCTGAGGGCTGATATCGAGGATTCTTTGCCGGAATTAATGATTCGGTGTTTTTGAGATGATCTTCCAGTAAGCGACGAAGTTCGTTCGTTTTAACCGGATTCTGATCAGCAATATTTTTTTTCTCGCCGATATCTTCAGCCAGATCATACAACTCGAATCTGTCTTCCTGATTGGGAGCATCCCCGTAAATTCGTATCAGCTTCCAGTCTCCCTGTCGAACAGAACTGGCGGGCAACGAACCAGTTGCAGGCGGTCCATGAGGAAAGTGAGTGAAAATGGCTCGGTCTTTGGGAAGTTCTTTACCAAAAAATGTTGGTAAAATATTGACACCGTCACAAACCTGATCTGTCGGTTGCTTAGAATCCGTTGCTTTGATGATGGTCGGAAAATAGTCCACAGAACTGACCAGCGAGTGATTGACTGTACCCGGTTCTGTTTTGCCATCCCAACAAACAATCAATGGAACGCGATGCCCGCCTTCAAGAATATGTGCTTTGCCTGCAGAAAGGGGAGCGTTGTTGGTCGCTTCCAGCCCCTCCACAAAATTGTACATGTTACCGCCATTGTCGGAAGTAAATATAATCAAAGTGTTTTCCAGCAGATTCAAGTCTTTCAACGTTTGAACAATCAGTCCCACATTATCGTCCAGCGTTTCAACCATCCCTCCCATGACAGGATTTTTCTGTGGGTTTTCAGGATCGTGAATCGCTTTGCGGCGATACTTTTCAATCAAGGGTTGTTTCGCTTCGAAGGGCGCATGCACAGAATAAAACCACATATTCAAATAGAACGGTTTGTCCTGATTAGCTTTCAGGAATTTGACAGCTTCTGCTGTGATGACATCATCGATATGGCTGCCGGGCGGTGATTCCGGAATGGTATCAATCGGCCAGGGAGCGAAATAACTTCGTGGCGGCCCGGGGTGTTCCCGTCCTCCGACAACCAGATCAAATCCCTGCTGCTCAGGAAAATAGGGAGCACGTCCCAAGTGCCATTTCCCAAAGAATGAGGTCGAATAGCCTGCCTCTTTAAGAACTTCTGCAATGGTTATGTAACTGTTGGGAAAACGGGTTCGGGTTCCCGGTGTTGTTACTGGTTCAGATGGCCTGGCAAACTCAGGAACCACTGGCTCAAGCACAACCTGCTTGAGGTGACAAGCCGGCGTCGTTAATCGAATCCGTCCCGGATACTGTCCGGATAAAATACTGGCCCTTGTGGGAGAACAAAGCGGGCTAGCCGAATAGGCATTGGTGTATCGTACCCCTTGGTCGGCAAGCTTCTGGATATTCGGCGTTTCATAAAACGTTCCGCCATAGGGGGTTGTATCTGACCACCCCAGATCATCAGCCAGCATGAAAACGATATTTGGCGGCTGCTCTGCTTGAAGCAAAGATGTGCTGTACCCGAAAACAATTATTCCCAGAAAAATGACACGCACCGCTCCTATTTGTCTGTTTACCATCAAAAATTCCCCTCATTGTTTTTGTCTGATCCTTGAAACCAGTATGATGAATCGGCAGAATAAATGCGAATTGAAACAGAAATATTCAGAAAAACAGTTCTCGCCCAATTGGAGTAGTAAAGATGATGAAGTTCAGATTATTTCTGTGCTGATGTTAAAGATGGAATTTGGGTGCCACTGTCTGGCTTGTTCAGTAATGGCACCCGGCGAGTGTCGATCAGGCTACGTGACGGTCTTTAGGACTCAGGTCAGGTTGTGCCTGATACTGTCTGGGGATACTACAAGGGTGTGCTGTGCACACCAATTGCGACTCGCGCCTTATGGGAAACATAGCCATTGTAGCACTCGTTATCCTACACTCGTGGTACGCACAGCGTCCCCTACAGTGCTGGTCGTTCAATATGCTGAATGATTTCCTATTCACCCGTGGGAGTCCGGCCAAAGAAATACCAACTCCAAAGCGTGAGTGGTTATGTTTTATCAATCATCCGTGTTTTTTCGATCACTTAATCTCATCAAAAGCACGCTCTCGTGCTGCATGCAGCAATTGATGTGTAACGCTTTGTGGCATTTCGTAAGTGAAAACCTATAAAAAACGTTCAAGATCAATTCGGAAGAATGACACCAGTCGGATGAACCTTCATTCCGTTTCAGTGCGTCAATTGAAGTCCGCTTAAAGAAGTTGTTGTAAAGACGGCTGAGTGAATGCTGTCTTCGCCATCAGCATCATCTTCGAAAACGTATTCTGAATGCAGTGTCGGCAAATTGAAGCTGCTTTGTTTCCCCGAGACAATTTGATGCACTTTGTCGATGATGTCGAAAAATGTATCGATGATTGATGGATCCCATTGCTGAGCACGACCGTCTCGTAAAATTTGTTCCGCTTTTTCCAGAGGAAGCCCCTTGCGGTAAGAGCGGTCGCTGGTCATCGCATCATACGCATCGGCTATAGCCAGAATCCTTGCCGCCAGCGGAATATCTTCTTTGCCTAATTGATGCGGATAACCCGTTCCGTCCCACGATTCGTGATGAAACAGCACACCTGGTAAAACATGCTGAAGCTGGCTGAGGTGCTTGAGAATTTCGTAACCAAGCACAGGATGCAGTTTGATTTCATCATATTCCTCTTTCGTTAAGTCCCCCGGCTTGGAAAGAACTTCGTCTCGTATACCAATTTTTCCGATATCGTGCAGCAGACCAGCCAGATAAATTCTTTGGCATTCTTCGTCTGGTAAACCGTACTGAACCGCCATTGCTTTTGCAATTTGAGCCACCCGGTCGCTGTGTCCACACGTGTATTTATCTTTTGTATCCAGAGCATTCACTAAGGTCCGCACCGTTCCGACCAGTATTTTTTGCTGCTCCTGAAAGAGTTGGACATTATGTGCCTGTGTGGCCAAAACAGAAGCAGCCGACTCCATCAACAAGGCTGCTTTGGTGTTGAATTGAGCATGTTCGTGATCAGAATAATCTTTGCGGTACCCATCGTTACCAGGCATCTGTTGTCTGTTTACTGCGATCAGCCAGCCGAAACAATAATTTCTACAGATTGCGGGAATGATCACCACCGAAGAAATCTCTTGGGAGAATTTGCAGTCATCCTGACTGACATGATTATTGACAAAACTTTGACAGCACGAATTCGGGCCAGCCATTTTCAGTAAATTGGTGACAAGACTTTCTTCAACCTGACGGGCCCCCAGTGTGAAAATTCCTTCGTAGGTTGATAACGATTTCGAATCTTCCTGAACTTTAAGGACAACAATCAACGATTCAGCATGAATGAGATCTTTCAGGCTTGTTAATGCTTGCCTCGCGCTGGGCGTGAGGCTGTTTCCTGTTTCTTCAAAAGACAGATTATCAACCAGTGTGCGAAACCATGTGAGTTCTTCAAAATCGATTGATGTTTGCGATGAGTAATCTTGAAGCAGCCTGGTTTGGTCGGCATTGATTCGACTTTGACTTAAATGCTCCAGATAAAGCTGGAGTACACCATGAAACCCTTGAGCAATTTTTCGAGAGACCAAACCGGTTGCAATTCGCCTGCGGTGTGTTAATGCCTCCATCGGAATGATAATCAGCGATTCGTCATCGGAGACGGCTGGAGTTTTGTAAGCTGTGTTTTCCGGCAATTCGCAGATGATATCCTGGACAACCTGGTTTGTTTCCGGGTTTGAATGTGGCTCGCAAGGTGTCAGTAGCGACCATTGGTCATCCCAATCCCAAATCTGAAACTGGACCTGGTACGTCTGGCTCAACCAATCCATGCAAACAGAAACATCTCGCCAGGGGATGACAAGAGACTGGTTCAGATTGATCTCGTTTGAAATGAGACTAGCCATGAATAATTTAATCCACCAAAAACATTTCGATTCATTCAACCTGCCGCTACTGAATTCGTTACTGAATAGAACATTGCTTCGATAAACGGGTAATCGATAAAACCCGAATAACATGAATTTAAAGCAACGGGACAACAAATCCCATCAGGGACCACCTCAAAGTTATGTCACCGCAAGCATCGGCAAAGTTCGCAGCAGTTGAGATGGCGGCTTCGCGACAAGTTTTTTCAGTAACCCCTCGGGTTATTCCGAATGAACGCTTTATAAGCAGGGGATAATACGATCTATTTATGATGTACTGTTCTATTGAATCTATTGAACCGGCAAGTAATGGCTCAAAAAATTAATCGAGAGTACTCACTTGTTCATCGATTAAACAACAACTCTCGCCGGGTGCCGGTGCTAAAATGATGGAATTTGGGGGCCACTGCCTGGCTTGTCCAGCGACGTAGGGTGTGCATATCACACCCTACCACGGCTGATATGATCATGCTTAGATGTTTGGGGCAGATTTTGAATTCATTGCTTCGTTTACTTCTGCCACTATTTATCTCAGGCACGCCTTTTTCTTATGCACCTGTTTCTAGTTGAAAAATTAACGTCAAGTAAATTGTTTTTGAAATCAATCGTTGATCCGCTCGAATCTCCTTCTACCTGATGGATACCAGGTATCCTTTCCTTTCTCCCCTCAAGTAGTCATCGAACAGGCTGGCATGATTATTGCTTCGGTCGATTCACAGGCGGACCTGTATCTCTCTAAGACCTTTGAACCCATGGATGGGTAATTCTGATATCACTGCTATCAGTACTATCTTATCCCGTCTTCATCAGCCATTTATAAAAGGGTGTTAAGCTCAATGGTATAACGAAGCTCGATCATACGATTAATAAATATTAACAGGAGAAGAGAAGTGAAAACAGGATATTTAATTGACATGGATGGCGTGATTTATCGGGGGAGTGAACTTATCCCAAGAGCAGATGAATTTGTGATGCACCTGAAGGATGAAGGGATTCCCTTTCTATTTTTAACAAATAACAGTCAACGAACACGCAGGGATGTTGCAACAAAGTTGCAACGTATGGGGATTGAAGTAGAAGAAAATCATATCTTCACCTGTGCGATGGCAACAGCTCGGTTTTTAGCACAACAAAAACCAAACGGAACTGCCTATGTGATCGGAGAAGGAGGCTTGTTACAGGCTCTGCATTCCAATGGTTATTCTGTGGTCGACAGTGATCCTGATTATGTTGTTGTGGGTGAGGGAAGGTCTCATAATTTCGAAATGATTGAAACGGCTGTAAGGATGATTGCTGCTGGTGCAAAATTGATTGCCACAAACTTAGACCCCAACTGTCCAACACAAAACGGATTGCGACCTGGTTGTGGAGCCATTGTTGCAATGTTAGAGGCAGCCACAGGAAAGAAAGCCTTCTCGGTGGGTAAGCCGAGTTCTATTATGATGCGGGCTGCCCGAAAAGAACTCAATCTCAACACAGCACAAGTGACGATGATTGGTGACACAATGGAAACGGATATTGTTGGAGGTGTTCAAATGGGATATCGCACCGTTTTGGTTCTCTCAGGAGGGACAACACAGGCAGACCTTCAAAACTATGCATATCGTCCAGACTTGGTTGTCGATTCGATTGTTGAGCTAATGGATGAAGTCTCCCATTCAAGAAACTTTTTTTTCAATTCAACCATACAGACCGGGTAGCGGATTGAAGTACTCCAAAGTTTGTGGGCGGCGCAGCGACGTCGGGTGTGCTGTGCACACCAATGGTGATTCACAACTAATGAGAATATAGCCATTATAGTATTCTTGACTATTAAATCGTGGTACGCACAGCGTACCCTACGCCGCTGACACCTTTATTTTTAACTGGTTTCGTCGGAATCCAGTCGTTCTAGCAATCTGATGATTTCCCTAAGCTGAGCAGCCGGGCATCGATATCCGGGGGAACGGATTACAGAGTCCTTGTCAATAACGGTTGCCCATTTAATCACAGCAGCAGATCGACGAGTCAATCCAGTGACACTATGGCGGTCATGGTACCACGGTAACTCAATATACCCCTCTGGTAACGGGTCAGGTAGAGTGCTTGTAATTCCCATAACTGCAATTGTCTCACCAGTGGCGTCATCCAAGATAATGACAGGTCGCTCTTTAGCGTTATTCCCCTGCGGGTCTACAACCTCAGCTATAACGATACTTCCTAGCGACAATGCCACCCGTGAATCTCCAGTTTAGAATGGGAGTTCTTCGTCTGCTTCCAGCCATTCCTGGTCGAAAGGCATCCGCTCAACTATCTCTCGAATTCTATCTGGCGAGATGCTCCGCTGGGTCTTCGAGTGGCGCAATATTGGGCGGTTGCTCAAGCCACTTACGTTTTGGATACTACTAAGAGAAATACAGAGAGACATAGTGCCAGAAGAAAGCACATGATTTCCAAGTTGTGAACCTTGCTTTTTAATAGGCAAACTATGCACATTGTTAGCCTTTTCGCATATATCTGTCATATTTCTTACTCCCCTTCAGGCTCTTCCTCAGCAAGTGACGCCAAGAATTTGCGTTCGAGTAACACTTCGTTATTTGTTACAAATTGAATTCGATACTCCCCAGACTCAGGAATCGATACGTTTTGAAATACCGCACCAAGCTCATGTACTTCCCGAGGGTCGCCAGATGTCAAATTTAATTTAAGTGAGGCAATCGGTTCTTTCTCTTCATTGACATCAACAATTCTAATCACGACTTCACACTCTCCAATGGCCTCTGTTACTGCTGAGTAAACAGCAATACTTTCTACAACTGAAGGGTAAGCTCGACTGATTAAACTATTGAACGTTCCAACAATAGTGTATTTCCCGGTGGTATTATCTCTGTGGATGTAGTCGCACGTCACCAATGCCAGTGCTATTGGAACGTATCCATTATCAGTGACTTTTTCATCCATACCTGAATTCAACTCCACAGCACGAACCGCGAATACCTCACATTCATTCTACCCTACCCTAATAAGTCGGTTCTGTAAAATCCATCACTTGATTGATTATTTAGTATTCCTGACAGAAATTCGCTCCTCTACTCTGTCAAGCCCGTTTTCGGCGTTTTTCAGGCATCTTCGGCGATGATCGGCGATTTCCCCAAACCCCTCAAAAACCGCATGTAGTATCCCCCCATTATTAACCACGTAGCACAAAGGGGATTAATGCGGGTAGTCGCGGGTAATTTATTAACCGGGGCGGCGCAGCCGTAAGGGGCATTTAGGAAAGGGTGATTTGTTCTGCAGGGCGCCAATGATTGGGAAAGATTCCGTACAACCCTCTTGCTGACGGCGTCAGCAGAAGGGGACATCAGATTATTTTGCCCACTCGGGAGTTCCAAACCAGTCTTCCATTTCTTTCAAGAACGGGGCGACCACTGCGGCTGGTTCAGGAATATCTCCGCGGTCTCTCGTTTC
>Ga0316208_1002946_pt1 | contig 12984 bp, 15 predicted proteins | sample 3monopyrite_MG_FD_204944 | JGI IMG/M metagenome (GOLD analysis project Ga0316208, IMG submission 204944) | Microbial mat bacterial communities from mineral coupon in-situ incubated in ocean water Damariscotta River, Maine, United States -... | ecosystem: Environmental > Aquatic > Marine >... | reverse complement strand
CGCGCAGTCGCGATGGACGATCTCGCGGCCTACGCGGATCGGTTCCTATCGGGCAACCCGCTCGCGGATCTCACCGGCGACGGCGTGCTCGATCTTGCTGATATAGTCGAATACATCGCTTTGTTTGAGGCCGGCTGCGGCGGGTAGGGCTGTCTCATGAACAGTCACGCCGGGGTGGGCATGGCCTAAGCCGTGCGCACGAACGCTATCGTTGCGGATGACAGATACACAATCCCAACGCCCGCTCGACACATCGGCCGGGCCGCTGACCGCCGCTGACCGCGAACTGCTCATCGGTCTGACTTCGACCCCGACGGCCGCGGGCAACGAGCACCGCGTGATCGCACAGATCGAGCAATGGCTCGGCGCACAAACCGGGCTCATCCGCCGCGATGATCCGCACGGCAACATCGAGATCTCGATGGACCCCAGATCGGGTGCGGCGTTCCGCGATGGGCCGCCGGTTTTTTTCACGGCGCACATGGATCACCCCGGGTTCGTTGTTGAGCGCATCATCGGGCCCGCGACGATCGAACTATCTTTCCGCGGCGGCGTGATGGACGACTACTTCCCGGGCGCACGGATCGTGCTTCACACCAAAGCCGGCGAGGCATTGGGCGGGGTCGTGACTGGCCGGGGTGATCTGACAACGCCCGACAAATCGTGGATGTGCGATCTGGATGCGGAGACCGAGCGCGTGATCGTGGGTGACTTTGCGACATGGGAACTTCCCGAAGCCGAGATCGTTGAAGAACCTTTGCCGGGGGCGAATCCGTCGCAAGAACGCGGCGAGGTGCTCTATACCAACGCATGCGATGATCTCGCGGCCCTGGTCGCGGCGCTGGTCGCGATGGATCGGATCAACACCAAAAGGGCCAAGGGGGAGGCTGTCCACGACACGCGTGTGCTGCTGACTCGGGCCGAGGAGATCGGGTTTATCGGCGCGATCGGGGCGAGCCGGGACGGGTTTATGCCCAAAGATGCCCGGATTATTGCGTTGGAGAACAGCCGGGCGTTTGATGATTCGCCGATCGGCGGGGGCCCGATTGTGCGCGTGGGTGACCGCGTGAGCGTGTTTTGCCCGAGCCTGACGGGTGCGGTGGCGAAGGTGGCCGAGCGGATCGCGGGCGGCCCGGCTTCTGTGACGGCGAGCCAGAAGTTGTCCGAAAAGCCTGCTTGGCGTTGGCAGCGGAAGTTGATGGCGGGCGGGGCTTGCGAGGCGAGCGTCTATTGCCAATTTGGCTACGAGGCAACGTGCGTTTGTCTGCCGCTGGGCAATTATCACAACATGGCTGGGCTGGCCGAGGCACAGGCCGGCACGAACACGACCCAACCGCGGGTCGGGCGTGAACACATCGCGATCCGAGATTTCCGGGGCATGGTCGATCTGCTGGTGGGCTGCGGCGAGGATCTGCCCCAGACGGGGGGATTGGGCGAACGGCTGGAGAAGCTCTGGGAAGATCGCAAGTCGGTCCTCTAGAACCGACACAAAGTTCAGGAACACCTGCGGCCCGGAGACGAAATGGGTATGGTGGGGCCAATGGGCAAAGGTGGCGGTGCCGGCAATGGTCGGTCCCTACACTTTCGGCCGCGGGAACCGGTGCATCGGGCCCGCGGGATGGCAGAAACGAACCGAAATCCTTGATCGGGGTACCCGATCAAGATACTAGATCGACCGGGCTCGGCGCTTGAAGCCGACTAGCCCAACCGGAGTGTCGCGATGGCGAAGATGTTTTATACCCTCGAAGAGGCCGCCCAGAAGCTCGGCATGGATGTCGACGATGTGAAGGGCCTGACCGAGAGCGGGCAGTTGCAAGAGTTCCGCGATCAGGACCAGATCATGCTCAAGGTCGAGCAGGTGGATCTGCTCTCGGGCGATGACAGCGACGATAGCGTCGGGATGATCCCGCTCGCAGATTCGGGCGAGATCGAGCCGATCAGCATGAGCAGTTCGGGCAGCGCCTTCGCCATCGGCGAAGACGACCCAGACCAGACCGGCGTGAGCATCTTCGACCCCGAGGAAGACGATGATTCAGACCCGATGGACGCGACCCAGGTGACCCCGGGTCTCGGCGGCTTTGCCGACTTCGACGCGGGCGCTTCGGGTTCGGGGCTCGCGGATCTCGCGCTCGAAGTCGATGACACCTCGCTCGGGGCCGACCTGCTCGATGATGTCTATTCATCGACCGGATCTGGTTCCGTCGCGGCTACGGGCAGCAGTGTCGCGGGCTCGAGTATCGCCGATGCAGAGGGTGATTTGTTCGAATCCGCGGGCACGCAGCCCGAATCGATCGCCGCGGCCTCCGCGATGGCGGGCATCGGCGCGATGATGCCCGAGGCCTACGACGGCGGCGGGTCGGGCCTCATAGGAGGCATAGCGATCGGGATCGTTGTCACCGTCTTGCTCGCGGCCGTGGTCTTGATCCTCATGCTCGACGGCAACGCTCAACTCATTGACCAGATGAGCATGAACCTCGTATACGGGGCCGTCGGCGTCGGAGCGGGCGTGATGATCCTCGGCGGGCTCATAGGCTGGCTGCTGCTCCGCAAGACCTAGAGCACTTTCTATTTCTCAGTATTGAATGGCCGTGCCACTGACCTGGCCTCAGGTCAGTGCTTTTTTGTGCTTTACAAGCCTTGCAGGAAGACTGACCCAAAGTCGGGTCAGTGGCACGGACAAAGAACAACTTACACGACACAGTTTGTGTGAACGTGTTCTATAAAGGCCGAGATCAACCCGGCTCGGCTCTTTCTACTGGCTCTGGGATCCACTTCGGGGTGCCACCACTCGCCGCTTTGAGCGCAGTGGTGTCTTTGGTATGACAAGCGATCAATCGCCCGTTCGGAGTTCCGTGCCTTCGGGTTCGTATCGGCCGCCGCCGAGCCCAAGTTCGCCCAGCAAGCCGGATTTGGCATAGAGCAGCCGGGGCAGGCCGTTGCTGGTGTCGATGGTCGCGCACACAAACTCGGCCGCGTCGATGTGGAGCAATTGCAACTCGGCGTCGGCCTGCCAGCAGACGTCCACCGTGCGCTCAGTTAGGGTCCGCGAGGAATCACCCAGAACGCGGACGGTGCCCGACCAATTTCCATTGTCCGATTCACTGACCGCGATCTCGAGCGAGATATCCCCAGACTCAACCCCGAAGGCGCGCTTGCCCGCGATCGCGCCGACGCGCCATCGGATCGAGGCCGACCGTGCCGGCTGGTTTTCGACGGGGTTCACGGCGGAATCGTCGTTCAAGTTGTCGGCGTGCGCACGGGTCATGCGGTTCCTTTTCTCGCCTTCCCCGGTTTCCGTCCTGTAATGGTGTCGATTTTGTCTGTGACATTCAGCAGTGTCGCGGCGAGTTTGAGCCCAGAGCCGCTGGGCCCGATGAACCGCTGCGCGAGCCCCGACGTGTCTTCAAAGAAGCCGATCATCGAGTCGAGCCGTTCGTCGATCTCGGTCGCGGGCGCGGCCCCGTCCTCGCGGGTCCGATCGCGGATCTCATGCAGGCTCACGAGCAGCGGGTCCACCTCACGCTTGACCCGCTCGCGGACAATCGCACGGAAGATCGACCAGATATCCTGCTCGGCCTGGAAGTATTCTTTGCGATCGCCACGCCGGTGCACCCGGCTGACAACGCCCCAATCAAGCAGCGCGCGGACAGACATCGACGCGTTGCCCCGGCTGATCTGGAGCCGAGCCATGATGTCGTCGGTACACATCGAATCGCCCGTGATATAGAGCAGCGCGTGAACCTCGGCCATCGTCCGGCTGATGCCCCAGACGCTGCCCATCCGGCCCCAGGCCTCGATGAATCGTTCGACGTCCTGGTCGTGACGAACTTCGGGTTCGGGTTGTTGGTCTTTGGAAGCCATACCCAATTATCGCGGGTTGATGGCCCAATTCCACATTGATTTCAGAATTTATTGAAAACAATCAAACCGGATTGGCTGGCTATACATAAGACAAAGCCATCTCGTTATGACAGCACGTCGATGATCCCGGTGATACCGAGCACCAGGCTGAGAACGCCGTTGAGCGTGAAAAACGCCTTGCCCAGACCCGCCTTGCCCCGTTTTACGAGCACCAGATGCTCGGCGACAAGCAGCACGGCCGTCGAGGCGACGCCGATCCCGAAGACCGATCCCAGATTCGGATTCAGCCACCACGCGAGCAGCAGCGCGGCCATGCACAAAAGATGCAGCACCCGGCTCAGATTGATCGCCCGCTTGGGACCAAGCCTGGACGGCACGCTGTGCAGCCCCGCGCCTTTGTCGTATTCGACGTCTTGGAGCGCATAAATAATGTCGAACCCGGCGACCCAGCAGAGCACCATCGCCGAGATCAACCAGACCGAGATTATTTTCAGGCTCGATGGATCAACCGCCACGGCCGCCGCGATCGGGCTGATCGCAAGCGCTCCACCCAGAAAGACATGGCAGAGCAGGGTGAAGCGTTTGGTGAATGAATAAAACGCGATCCACGCGAGCACGGGGAGCGAGCCGTAGAGGGGCCATTGGTTGTCGTAGAGCAGCGTGAACATGGCGCACGTCGCGACAAACAGCCCGCCCGAGCCCGCGAGCATGACCAAGCCATCGAGCGTTGACAGGCGTTCATCGGCGAACGCGCGCTCGGCCGTGCGCGGGTTTTTGGCATCGTGCCGGCGGTCGGCCATGCGGTTGATGAGCATCGCCCAGGTCCGCGCGAAGACCATGCACAGCACGATCAGCACTAATTTGACCGAGAACGAGACCCATTTCGTGGGTTCGCCGGGGCCGGTCCGCCCCGGCCCCGCCAGGAAGGCCGCGAGAATCGCAAACGGGAGCGCGAAGACCGAGTGTGCGATCTTGATATCCGCAGCCGCGATGGCGAGCTTACCGAACAGCGACGGCTTGGCCTTGGATTTGGTTTTTTCCTCGGCTTTGACGGGGGTTTCCGGCTCGGCCTCGAGATGAATCTCCTCGGGCGCAGCGGGCTCTTGGCCGGTTTCCTCATCGGGCGTTTTTTCGGGAGGAGTGGTCATGACTGAGCGTAGGGATGCAACACGATCCGCCCTTGCGCACGCAACGGTGCCCGGGCCGCCGTGAGGTTGCTAGGATCTCGCGAGTAAAAATTTCACGCCCCCGCCCCGGCGCGTCAGCCCGTGGGAGCCGCAAGAACTTCGAGGTATCGCAATGCCCCACATTATCGCCGAGCCCTGCATCGGGACCAAGGACACCGCCTGCGTCGATGTCTGCCCGGTCGATTGCATCCACCCGACCAAAGACGAGCCCGAGTACGAGACGGCCGACCAACTCTTCATCGACCCGGATACCTGCATCGACTGCGGCCTGTGTGTCGACGAGTGCCCCGTCAGCGCGATCTTCCAGGATGAAGACCTCCCCAAAGAATGGAACAACTACGTCCAGATCAACATCGACTACTACAGCGACCAATAGGAACGCCCCATGCCGCCCCGGAAAGTGACCGACGTCCCGGCCCAGACGGTGGCGGAACTCAACCGCGGCGTGCGCGAAACCCGCGATCTCGTCGAGGGGTTCACGATCGATTTCTCACAACTGATGCGGCAGGGTCTGCCCGAGATGTCGGTTCCGTCGTTCGATCGCATGCGCGCGGGTCTGGATGAGTCGTACACCAAGCGATTCCGGTTGGCCGCTTCGATCTGTTTCGATGAACTCGGCCAGGCCGCCGTCGGTCGGCTCGGTGCGCACAAATCCGACACCATCCGCGGGTGGTCGGCCTACGCGGTCGGCCTGATCCCGGATATATCAATTGAAGATCGGTTGGCGATGGTCCGCCCGCTCGCCGACGACCCGCACTTCGGCGTGCGCGAATGGGCGTGGCTCGGCGTGCGCGGCGCGATAGTGGATGAACCCGAAAAAGTGATCGCTCTGCTCGGGCCTTGGGTGCATGACGCGAGCGCGAACATCCGCCGGTTCGCGACCGAGGCGACCCGCCCGCGCGGGGTCTGGGCTGCGCACATCGGAGTCCTCAAAGAAACCCCCAAACTCGCGTTGCCGCTGCTCGATCCGCTTTATTCTGATGCGTCCAAGTATGTCCAAGATAGTGTTGCGAACTGGCTCAACGACGCGTCAAAGACGCAGCCGGGCTGGGTCCGCAGCGTGTGCGAGCGGTGGATGAGCGAGTCGGATTCAACCGCGACGGCGCGGATCTGCAAGCGGGCGATGCGCACGATGTAAATTATTTTGATCTCGGCGCGTGAATGTCGGTTGTGTTCTGCGCTTCAAACTGGCCCGGAGCCGGGCACCGCGGCGAGCCCTCGCCGCGAAAACAGACCCTGCGCGAGAACACCTGACCACCGAATCAACACACGATCAAAAACAGAGAGCAGTTCATGAATAGCCGAGAGATCGGCCTGGCAGAGTCGCGGGCGATCGTTGCGTTTTCGAGTGGAGCCGGGGAGAGAAGGATGCGTGCGGGAAGAGAGGTCCCCCCGGCCGGGAATGGTCGGGGGGCCTTTTTTGCGCGAAACGAGTTTGTGATTCTTTGGCGGACGTTCGGCCGGTTCAGGCCGCGTCGCTGTCGGTCACCGCGTCGAAATCATCGTCGGAGATATCCCCGGCGATTTCTTCGAGATCGTTGAGTTCTTTCTTGCTGAACCGGCGTTCCCAGCCGAACGGACGGACGTTGGATTCGGCCGAGGCTTCTTCGTGCCAATCCTCGGCGTTGCGGATGTTGAGTTCGCTGGACATAGTTTTGCGATAGCCCAGCAGGCGGATGACTTCGAGCACGTCCGACCAACTCGGGAACGTCACGCTGTTGGATTTTTTGAACGCGTCGATCGCCATCAGGAACAAGAACTGTTCCTGGTTCATCTCACCTTCATCGGCTGCGCGCTGAAAATCGCTGAGCCGACGCCCGGCCCCGCGCCGGCGTTCCAGCCCGGTTGGGGCAGCGCCGCCCGCTTCGTTGCGGTCCTTGACATCACGCCGATCCAGCCCCACGCGGCGATCGATCACCCCGCCCATCTCGGCCGGGGTCTTGGGCGTGTTGGTTGCCTTGGAACGGCGGTCAGATGTGGTTTCTTTGTCGCTCATGCGCGGGTCTCCCGGTATCGGCCGGGCCCCGCTCTTCGTTGGTAACACCGACAGAGAGGGCCTCAGAGGTCCTCATCGTCATCGGCAACGTTGTCGTCGTCATCGCCCGAGCCTTCTTCGAAGTCGTCGAACTCATCGAAAGTGGCCTCAGAATCATCATCGTCGTCACTGTCGAACATTTCGTCTTCGTCGTCATCGTCGTCATAACCGGACTCGGGCATCGGCAGCGTCGCCGTGCCGGGGCCCGTGTTGAATCCGGTGTCCAAGCCGATGAAAAGTCCCGTCACGGGGTCAATCTCAGTGCCGGTAATCTGGCCGGTTGTTGGGCTGAGTTCGAGCGTCGTCATCGTGCGTTTCCTCCGAGCCGGGGTTGCCCACCAAGGGCCCCGCTGCGCGGCAGCGTATCCCGGCGGACGCCGGTGTCAACCGTCGGCCGCAAGACTCCCAAGGAAAATCCTCCCATCACCACCGGCGCTCGCCGCAGAGGGGGGTGTACCATGCCAATCAACCGCAAGTTTCACATCCTCCACAGAAGCACAACGCACGAATGAGCGAACCACCCAAGCACCACCCACCCCACGGCCTCAACGTCCCCGCGGGTATCGGCGCGATGCTCTTCCCGGGTCTCGGGCACATCATCCGTGGTGAGCCCAAGCGGGGGATCATGGCGGCGATCGGCGTGCTCGGGATGTTCTTCGGCGGCATGCTCATCGGCGGTATCGACGTCGTTGATAGCCGAGAAGATAAATGGTGGTACTACGGCGAAGCATTCGTCGGGCCCATCGCGTGGGGTGTCGATTGGGCTCATCAGAACCAATTCAAGGCCTACGGCATCCCGGGTAATCCGCCCGAAGCGGGCGAGGCCGGGGTGTTCAAGAGTTCCGACCGTCAACTCCAAAGCGAGCACGCGCTCCGCAGCGTCTTCCCGGGCGAGCGGCGAGCCGTGGTCGATGTCGAAGTCGCCGTTGGCAATGGGGTCAAAGTCGAAACCCGCCGGCTCCCCGTCGCAATCCCGGTTCAGGAAGGCGAAACCGACGCCGGACCCCCGAACAATAAAAGCCTGGCGAAGGTCAACGAGATCGGCACGCTCTACGCGCTGTGCGCCGGCATGCTCAACCTCATCGTCATCCTCGATGCGCTCTTCCCGACGCTCAAACCCAAACTACCAACCTCGGCCGGCAACGCCGCTAAGGACGGGGGCGGCGATGTCTGATTCAGCCGTCTTGACAGACTCGCTCGTGCGCACGCTCGCGTACACCCCATTTATCGATCCGCTCGACCTGCACGGGGCGTGGTTCTGGTTGCTCTTGCCGCTCGCGGTTCTCATAGCGATCGCCTACAAGGCCGTCCGTGTGCCGGATATGACCAGTTATGTGCGCCAGACGGTGTTGTTCAGCGCCCAGATCATTTTCGGCATCATCGGGCTCTATGTCGCCGCGATCGTCACGCTCAACTACATCTTGCCCGCGATCCTCTGACGACTGTTTTTCATCCACTACAGCGACCGCATCACCTGCACCGCCCGGTACAGACCCGCGACATCCTCGCGGTCGTATGTCCGCGGCGCATACCTGCTGTTGATCGGCTGGAGACGGATGCGTTCACGCTCCCCATCTCGCTCGAAATAGACACGTTTGAAGGTAGATTCATCGCCGGATTCGAGCCTTGCGAAGCAGTCGTCGCCGTTGCCGATATCCCGGACAGGACTGAAAACGACGATATCGCCCTCGCGGTAATCGGGCTCCATCGAATCACCCACGACCCTTGCGGCAAACGCGTCGGCGTCGTTGATGTCGGGGCAGCGCACATAATCGTCCGCGACCCGGGCCGGGTAGCCAAGATCCGTAAACTCGGTCGGATAGCCGGCCGTGACCTTGTTGATCAGCGGAACCTCGAACGGTAAGTCAATTGGTTCGGCCGCGCGATGAGCGATGCTGCCGTCGTGGTCTTCGATGAGCCGTTGGAACTCGCCGGTGCGGTACGCCTCGTCGAGCCCGCCCTCGGCGTGGATCGCGCGGAGGCGTGCGAGCATCGCCGAATCGGCGCGGGCCGCGGCCAGATCGTCAAGCACCGAATCGGGGGCCCGGGCATGCTCGGCAAGCCGAACGAGCATCCCGGCTTGTGCGCCCGTGCTGCGCTCGATCTGCTCAAGAAGCGAATCGCTCGGGATGCGCTTGTTGTTTTCGATCGCAGAAAGCCAACTCTTGGCGCAGCCGACCCGCGCGGCCAGATCGGCCAGCGAAAAGCCCGATTGCTTACGGCATTGCCGAACCGCAATCGCTAGAAGAGGCGGCCCGCTCGCGGGGGCGCGGCCTCGATCAGGGGCATCGGGGTTGTTGAATTGATCGGGCATAACGGCGGGCTCTCGTCTACCGAACGCGGGTCGCTGGGAGTGCGCGCGCGGACGGCCGTGTTCAGGGTGGTCCGCGTTGTGCGCCGTGGATGGCCTTGGCTGTGCGCTGTTTCCTGTCATTTCCGTACAAAGCCCTTGCGTATTGTTCACCGATGAGTAGAACATCATAGCATATGTTCATAATTCAGTGAACACAACATCGGGGTTTTTCTGCGAGCACCGCACAATTTTGTGCTCCGTGCTCAAAGACAGCAAAGAAGGCGGCAGACATGGAACGGCGAAAAGCACGACGGCTCACGCAGAAGCCCAACAAACAATGGTTCGATACCGATCGAAACCGTATCAATACTACGAATCTACAAGAAAAAAACCAAACGAATACCAGTATAAATCCAAATACATCCCAAGGCTTTCTTGAAGCCAAGCCACAGGCGAATCAGTCGGAAAATGCTCCGGCCAATTCGCAAGCGTGGCGCGGCGGGAGGCGCTCGTACGCCGAGGGGCTTGTCGAGCGAGCGGCGTGGCTGCCCGCCGAGGATCGTGCGCTCATCGAGGGCGTGTACGGCGAAGGGCTCAGCGTCGCCGCGTATGTGCGCCGATGCCGGGATCGCGGTGTCGGGCCTGAAACGATTTCTTGCCCGAGCGCCGCTCGGGCGGCCCGTCGCCGGGTACGTCGGCTCATCGAACGCATCATGTCCGACCGTTTCGGATTCGTCACCGCGAGGCGCAACACCTGGCCCACGACGCGTCGCCGAGTCGCGCTCGCGTGCATCGTCCATGGTTTGTCGCTCCGCGAGGCATCGAAGACTCTCGGGCTGAGTCTCCACACGGTCCGCCGGCACATGGAAGCCGTCGATGCGCTGTTTACCGAGCACGTCATCGCGGGCAAACAAGCCAGAGAGGCCGTCCGTGATGCGGCGAGAACCTCGTCTGCGCGCAGAGATGGAGACAAACCGTGGAGCGGGTGATCCCGCGCGTGCTCAGAGCGATCGCTCCGTATGGGCTCGCGGTTCCAGATGGTGCGATCCGATGTGCGCACAGCGCGAGCGCAGAGGCCTCGGCTTCGAGATTGATCGAGCGGCTTGAGATCGCTCCGGGTCTTGCGCTGGTGACGGGGGCGAGCGGGTCGGGAAAATCTACGCTGATCCGAGCGGTGCAGAAATCCCTTGAGAGCCGGGGGGATTCTGTTGTGCGCGCCGATCAACTCCGGCTTCCGCGCGGCAGACCACTCGCCGGGCTTGCGAGCCGGGTGCCGCTGGGCGATTGGCTCGGCTGCTTGTCGCGAGCGGGGCTCGCCGATGCGAGGCTGTTCGCAACAGACGCGGGTGTGTTATCAGAAGGCGAGCGGGCAAGGGCCCGGCTGGCGCTCGCGTTTGCGCGCATGAGTTCTGCCGGTCAGGCATCAAATAAACCAGGCGGGGCGTGGTTGATCTGCGATGAGTTCTGCTCTGTGCTCGACCGTGACACGGCCGCGGGGGTTGCGTCGGCGCTCCGGCGTTGGGTGACGGCGACGGGCGCGCGGGTGATCGTCGCGAGTGCGCACGCGGATCTTGATCGGCTTCTCGGGCCGGACATTCTTGTGCGCACGCATCCCGGTGCAGATGCCGAGATCGTGAATGGTTCTGGCAGTGCGCGCGGGCCTCGGGTTCGGATCCAGCGGGGCGAATGGAACGATTATCGCGGGCTAGCGCGGTATCACTATCGGCACTCGAGGCCGGCGTCGCCGTGCCTGGTGCTGCGGGCGGTGGTCGCGGGCGCGCGCGGGCCGAGGGTCGCGGGGGTGCTGGTGGTTTCGCATCCGACATTGAACGGGGCGTGGCGAGAGATGGCTTGGCCGGGGCGGTATGTTTGTGGCGTTGGTGATCGGGCGGCGTGCGCACGGAGGTTGAACCGGGAGGTCCGGCGGATCAGCCGGGTGATCGTGGACCCGCGCGACCGGGGGCGCGGGATCGCGCGCCGGCTTGTGCGCGGTTACTTGGATGACCCGATGTCACCGGCGACCGAAGCCTTGAGCGCGATGGGCCGGCTGAGTCCGTTTGGTGCATCTGCCGGGATGGTCGAATATGCGCTCCCGCCTAGGGCGGCGGACGATCGGCTCGGCGACATGCTGTGCGCGATGGGCATCGAGCCTTGGGAATTGATGGATCTGGAGCGGTGCCGGCGCGAGCGCGCGCCCAGGGGCGTTGCGTGGCTCGGGCACGAATTGAGTGTTTGGGCGCGGGCCGTGCGCGCATCGGTGCCCAAGCCGATGCGGGACTCGGCGGACGCATTTTCGTATGCTCCGCTCGCGGCCGGGCGGTTGTGTGCGCCGCCTGTGGCGTATGCGCATGTGAGTTGATTGGAAAGACAATTACCTCCCCCCGAGGGGGCAGAGATGGGATCGAGAGAGAAGAAGAAATCGCACGGCGTGCCGATGCCGGCCGAGCCTAGATCGGTTGAGGATTTGCCGCGTGTGTTGTCGTTTGCGATGAGTGGCGGCGAGCGGTCGGCGGTGCTGCGTGTGTTGCGGCGGAACGGGCCGGACCGGTCGGCGTCGCTGCTTGCGGCGCTCGGGCTCGGAGATGTTCCCCCAAGCAAGGGGAACGCGCGTGGCGGATAGCACGGATGGAAATCGAATTGAAGTCGGTCGTCCTATGGATGCGGCCGAGTTGCGGGCGTGGTTGAAAGGGGAATTGGATCTTGAGATCCCGGATACGGCGTTGATCGAAGGGCACAGTGCGCCGTTTGATTATTTGTGCCACGCGTTCTTTGACGGCCGGCCCGATGGGCGCGGGGGCGCGGGCGCGGGTGTGCGCTCGGGAGTTGCATCGTCGGATTCGATCGTGTGGGCGAACCGGGGCGGAGGAAAGACGTTTCTCGCGGCGGTGGCGACGTTGCTTGATCTGGTTCACAAGCCGGGGATTTCGGTGCGGATCCTGGGTGGATCATTGGATCAATCCAAGCGGCTGTACGGGCACCTGCGGGCGTTGTTTGAGGGCTCGGCGCTGATGGGATTAGTTGATGGGAAGATCACGCAGCGTGGGCTCCGGCTGGTGAGCGGCTCGGAGGCGCAGGTGCTGGCGCAGAGCCAAACGGCCGTGCGCGGGACGCGGGTGCAGAAGATCCGGTGCGACGAGGTCGAGTTGTTTGACCCCGAGGTGTGGGAAGCGGCGCAGTTGGCGACGATGGGCAAGGAGTGCGGCGGGGTTTGGGTGCCCGGGACGATCGAGTGTCTGAGCACGATGCATGTGCCGTACGGGCTGATGTACCGGCTTGTGCGCGATGCGACGGTGGGGGGATCTGATGGCTCGGGGATGAGCGAACGGGCGCTGTTCAAATGGGGCGTGATCGATGTGATCGAGAAATGCCCCGAGCAGCGGGATTGTTCGGTGTGCCCGCTGAACAGCGAATGCGGCGGGAAGGCGAAGCGGGGGGGCGGCTCGGCGGGTGGGCACCTGGCGTTGTCCGATGTTGTGCAGTTGAAAAGCCGGGTTGGCGAGGTGACCTGGCAGGCGGAGATGCTTTGTACCAGGCCCAGACGGGACGATTGTGTGCTGCCCGAGTTTGAGCGCGCGCGGCATGTTGTCGGGTCGTTTGATAGCGGCTCG
>Ga0316208_1002945_pt1 | contig 12986 bp, 6 predicted proteins | sample 3monopyrite_MG_FD_204944 | JGI IMG/M metagenome (GOLD analysis project Ga0316208, IMG submission 204944) | Microbial mat bacterial communities from mineral coupon in-situ incubated in ocean water Damariscotta River, Maine, United States -... | ecosystem: Environmental > Aquatic > Marine > Coastal... | reverse complement strand
TACAGCCTGAACAAGGCGGACAAGGAAAAAACGGACCATGGAGAAAACGAGATTTCATTCTCGAAATTCCGGGGAAATACCCTAAGAAAGTGTGCATCACTCAATGGGGTGATAACATTGATCAGCAGAGCGTTCAAGAAGGTATGGACATCACCGCTTCGGTAGATATTCAAAGTCGCGAATATAACGGCAACTGGTTTACCGATGTTAAGGCTTGGAAAATTGAACAGGGAACCGGACAACAAAATGCCGCTGAATTACCGCCTGCGCCACCTAGCACCGAAGGCTTCGAAATCGACACCACCGCTTTTGATGATATCGACGATGATTTGCCTTTTTGAGTTTGTAGTTCCACTGATTTTCCAGAATAAGTAATGAGACCATCAAAAAAATTTGATTCTCTCTCAAATCTAAACAGAGATAAAAACCCAAAATTCTGGGATGATCGAACAAAAGGTGGCGCACCACATAAGCCTTTTTTATTGCTAAGCATTTTAGATGGAATTTCAGAGGGGTGGATTAGCTCAAATCGAATTTATCCGACTCAAAACCTTGTGGATTATTTCTTTGGATATTGGGAAACGATAAGCGGAATTAACAAATCTACTACAGTCGCTCTTCCTTTCTATCACATGAAAAGTGAGCCTTTCTGGAAATTGATTTGTAAACTCCGAATGTCAGAATACCTGAGTTCAAGTAATAAATGCAACAGCGCGGTATTTTAGAGATTGTTGAATAGGGGAAAAATAACCAAATTTTCGAATAGGTCGATTGTTGATATATCGTTCGACGGTTTTAATGCGCTGGGAGGATACCTTGCGAAGTTTCGTCCCCTTTGGAAAGAACTGCCGGATCACGCCAATCCTGTTCTCTACCGTTCCTTTATCCTGAGAGGTATAAGGACGCGTGAAATACACACAACAAGAACAGAGTGGTGGTGACAAAAACTACTTTGAAACAAGGCAAAAGATGAACAACGTGTCACTACACTAAAAAAAGGCTGGTTGGAAAGTAATTTTGGTGTGGGAATGTTCCCTTAAGCCGGATATATTCTAGCAAACCATGGATCAGTTAATTCAGCAATTTAAGGATCGTTAATGGGTATACCGGTAATAGATTTATTTGCAGGACCCGGTGGTTTGGGTGAAGGGTTTTCTTCGGTTCCAAATGAAGATGGAAGTCGGGCATTTGAGATCCGTCTTTCGATTGAGAAAGATGCGAATGCTCATGAAACGCTTCGGCTTCGTGCATTCTTTCGTCAGTTTCCAAAAGCTGAGGCTCCTTATGAATATTATGAGATTATGCGACAGCAGGCATGGAAAGACCGAAAAAAACTGATCGCTGAGCTAACTGATATATATCCAAAAGAATGGGCCGCTGCTGAACAGGAGGCATGGTGTTATGAACTTCCGTTTCCACAAGAATTTGATAGAAATGGCAAAAAAAAAGGCGGGTATACCGATAAGGAAATTATTGATCGAAACTTTGAGATAGATTCCAGAATTGAGAACGCCTTGAAGGGAGAAAAAGAATTTCTATTAATAGGAGGACCTCCTTGTCAGGCGTATTCACTGGTTGGAAGGTCAAGAAATCAGGGTATGTCAAATGATGATCACAGAGTACATTTGTATAAGGAATACCTAAGAATTATTGCCCGACATCAGCCAGCAGTTTTTGTCATGGAAAATGTAAAGGGATTATTATCTGCAAAGGTGGATGGAGAGAAAATATTTCCACTCATTAAGAAAGACCTTAGTAAACCATCATCAGTATTTCAAGAATATGAATGCCCTGATTATACGATCTATTCATTAACAACTGAATCAATGGATACTGTAGAAGGTCAGCCTTTGTATAAGTCTGATACGGATTACCTAATCCGCTCGGAGGAATATGGAGTCCCCCAGCGTAGGCATAGAGTTATTCTGTTAGGTATAAGAGAAGGGGTGGGTGAGCTACAGGCTGTACTTAGAAAAGAACCTAAAAAAGTGAGTCTTGAATCGGTTATAGGAAAATTGCCAGCCATAAGAAGTGGTTTAAATCGAACATTTACTCACTATGATCCCATAGAAAAATATAAAAACGGTGAACCTAAAAGGAAGTATGAAATCTTAACGGATAGTGACGAAAAATGGGTTAAAATCTTCTCTGGTCAGATTGACAAATTAAAAAAATGGGGTGATGTGAGATTAAATGGATTGAGCAATGGTCCATCCTTATTTGAACATGGGACTGGTGCTGAATTCGTGGAATGTCAGAATACTATTGATGGCAAACATCCATTAAAGACTTGGTTCTCCGATTCCAAACTTTATGGTGTTGCAAATCATGAATCTAGATCTCACCTTACTCAAGATCTTATGCGGTATATGTATTCTGCTTTGTTTCTGGAAAGTAATGACAGTTTTCCTCGCCTCAAGGATTACGAAAAATATCATGAGGACCTATTACCAGACCACAAAAATGTAAAATCAGGCAAGTTTACTGATCGATTCAGAGTTCAGGTTTCGGATATTCCAGCAACTACTGTTACCAGCCATATATCTAAAGACGGCCATTATTTCATTCATTATGACCCAAAACAGTGTCGTAGCCTTTCTGTTCGGGAAGCTGCCAGAATCCAGACATTCCCAGATAATTATCTTTTTTGTGGTTCAAGAACGGTACAATTTCATCAGGTTGGAAATGCCGTTCCTCCATTTTTAGCGTTTCAAATTGCAAGAATTGTAAAAGGGGTTTACATAAATAATTATGGAGAAGCTATTTTCTGAACTTAATCGAGAATTTGATCTCAAATTAGGAAATAAATCTTTTAGCCCGATTATGCAGTTATCAATTGGGCTAGCAATGAAATACCATGAAAAAGTCGAACGTGGTTTCATGAATCCTTTTCATCTAAATTTTCCGGATAAGTTAGATGCAGCCTTATGGTTATCAATAGCACAATTAAGAAACTTCCTTTTGGAAGACTACATAAATCAACCAGAGGATATGGTTGAGGAATTAGAGCTGAAAATTGGTGATAAAGTCGAAATATTTGGTGCAACTGCAATCTATCAGGGTACTGTTTCCAATAAACTTAAACTTGGCTTTAATAAACAAGATGCTCCAATTGACTTTGATATTAGACTAACAAATTATCTTAGCAGGACTTCAAAAAAAGTCAATAAGTATTCAGTATTTAAAAGAAACTGGACTGACAAAAAAAATAATCGCAATGCGATTTCTAAGCTTCTTGAACCAAAAACCCCAATTTACATAGACGAAAATATATTTAATTCCAAGGTTTTGGTTATTTCAGGTAGAGGAAATACCGGGAAATTCATGAAGAGATTAAAAGATGAATATCTTTTTGAAACGCCTTTATCTGAGGTTTTTCGTTCAGGAAAAAACCTAATTCTAAAACCAGATTTAGAAGATTACACTTTTCTTGGAATAGTAGAAGACCCAAGCATTGAAAAAAAATTTCGAGATTATTTTCTAAAGTTTCTAGATGAACTTTATGAAGAATTACCAGAGAGAAAAAATGACATAGAATACCTGGAGTCGTTAGTTGATATCAATGTATTTAGAACCAAAGAATTCAAACAACTATTTGACGATATAGTCTCTGAGTGCCGTCAAGAGAGTAAATATCATAAAATCAGGGACAAATATTACCCAGGTATTAAAGAACACCTTCCGCAGGATTTAAAATCAGTTATAATTAACGATATAACTCAACTCGATACTTATAAGGGAGTCATCAAGAAATTTTTAAATCGAGGCATACCTGTTTTAGTAGTTTCAAACCGTTACATCGATGATAAGAAGGCATTATCATTTTTCAGTAACTATTTCAAAACCCATTCTGAGGATTTGAGAATTAGCTGGGACAAAAAGAAAATCTTAGTTATCAGCGAATTGTTTTCAAAAGACAAGAATTTACTGGACAATGATCTTTGGAGAAAGTTTTTGAAATTCTCAAAACAAAAAATTTCAATTGAAACAACTGAGTCCCATCCTATTGACGAATTACTGATAAATATTCAACGAGCCATATCAAAACTAGAAGGGCAGGAAAGATTAAGAACGGCTTACTGGACTTATTTCTCACCTCTTATTTACAGTTATAAAAATGATACAAATTGGTTTTCACACCACGATGAATTGAAGGATAGATTTCTATCTGTATTTGAAGTAGTGAAATCCACTCTTGATGAGAATATTAAGTCTCTGTTTTATGAAATATTCGAAAAGCTAGATTCACATAGAGAAAGCTTGAAAATCTTTGATAGTCAATCATTATTGTTTGGCCAACAAATAGAAGTATGTGATTCTCAATTAAAATTTCCAAGTGGCGATTATAAACTTCTTACCACCGGAGAAATAAATGGTGATTTGCCAAAAATAACTTTTCCTGGCTTTCCTCTTAACGAGCCACTCCATAATTGTTTATTGGATGCTATAAGCGATCATTTCATTCAAGATGTAAGAATAATTTGTTGGCCAAAAGAAGGGGAGCTGACCTACAATTATCTGTTAAAAAGATTAAAAGCAGGTTACTACTCTGATAACATTCCTGCTGAATGGGGGTTTCCTGAAAGTCTAATACTGAGAGATGAAACTAGTATTCGAAAACTAATTGATGAGATACTAATATTTGATTTAAGACACGAACAAGAAATACTTGAAACAACACATGAAGCTGAAGAAGAAATTCTCAAAAAAATATCAACTTTTAAATATAGTGCCTATCAAAGCGGACTTTCTACAGAATCTGATTCAAAGGTAATCTGTAATATTATTGACCTACACGGGAATAAATTCATGTTCCTTCCCAAAACTAGCTCTGTAATGGCAAAAATAGAAACAGAAGATGATAGATATGAAATCAAAAAAGTGAAGTTCAATGAACTGAGTCCTGGAGATGAGATTTTTCAATATGAATTATCACGATCAAGATTAAGAGAATTATCAAAAGTAGCCGTCTACCAAGATAATATATTTGGAAAGCTGGAACTGTGGAAAAGCAGTTTGAAAAAGACTTTTATCGAAGAAAGATTCGATATTAATGCTGTGTTGAAAAGACTTAAAAGAATCAAATCAGAGAATAACCTTAATGCAAACCCAACATATCCGAATTTGAGAAACTGGTTATTTGATGACGACATGCTATCACCGGAAAAAGGAAACTTAAAAATGATACTCCTAGCTGATTCTGATCCGAATAATATCAATTCATTTTCAGATATATATGATGCATATAAAAAAGCCCGTGGACTAAGTAGAAAAGTCAGTTCAGAGATAAAAAAAATGATTTTGGAGAAACTAAACTCTATGGATTTAGGTGATAAAAGTCATTTTGAAATTGATGTTTTTGGTAGCCCTATGATAATTGATTTTAGTAAGATTAAAGGGCTCCAGAAAACTGATTTTGAAGTAGAGTATCAACACACCCGAAAATTTAAAGAAGCTTAATGCTGATTCCAGAAAACATAAACGAATTTGATTCCAATGGTGAACGCTTTCTGTATCACCGGTTCAAAAATGATACTGCTACAAGAGATTATCTGATTCTTCATTCTGTTTTTACTAATCACCACTTAACAAACGTTTCTGGTGAACTTGATTTTTTGGTTCTCGCTCCCGGTTTAGGTTTTTTCGCAATTGAAGTAAAGCATGGTAAAGTTGAAAGAAGAGATGGAACATGGATCTTTACAAATAGAAATGGCCAAACAACTCAAAAACCAAAAGGGCCTTTCAGACAGGTAGAAGATACTAAACACTCCATAAAGAACTATATTCTTGAGTCTGTATCCAGAAATCAATACTTGTCAAACAAATTATCAAAAATCCTTTTTGCCACAGGAGTTGCTTTTACCAGTACAAAAGACGCGAATTTGAATGTTGGCCCGGAGGGATTTCCATGGCAGATATTTACAGAGGAAGATTTCAGACTTCCAATTAGTAAATACATTCAAAGGCTTTCTGAAGGGTGGCATAGAGAATACAATAAGCAGATATGGTATGATCCTGATAATTCCAGACCCACAGTGAAAGATTGTGAAGAGGTTGTTAAAATTATTCGGGGTGATTTTAAGATCGATTACACAGAATTAAACAGAATAACAGACAATCAAAAACAGATTGAAGAATTCACACAAGAACAGTTTAAAATTTTAGACTTTACTGATTTCAATGACCGCTGTTTAATTGAAGGACAAGCTGGTACCGGTAAAACTGTAATTGCACTTGAGCTTGCCAGAAGAAGAATTAATAAAGGGAAGAAAATTGGACTTTTTTGTTATAATCAAATGCTTGGTGACAAACTAAACACTTCTTTAAATAACGTATTAAACGATTCAAATGAATCTTATATCGGGACGCTACATAAATATCTAATCAATCATGTTTCAATAGAATGTGAACACGACTTTAATAATGATTTTTACAACGAAAAGTTACCTCTTGAATATTTAATACAGAATGAAGGACTTACAGAAGAACAAAAGTTTGACGAGATTATTATTGATGAAGCTCAGGATTTGATAACTGAAAATTATCTTGAAATTTTTGACTGTATACTTAAAGGGGGATTAATGAATGACAAATGGACAATATTCGGTGATTTCACAAACCAAGCTATTTACATTAATGATCCGGTAAAGGCCAAATCACTACTTTCAGAACGTTCATTTTTTTCAAGTATTCCACCTCTCAAACTGAATTGTAGAAATACAAAAAAAATATCGTATCAGAATACATTAATAACCGGGGTTGCATTACCAGAGTTCTCTTCGTCAACTTTACCTGGTAATTCAATTGATGTTCAGTTTCCAATCCTAAATAAACAAAAAGAATTGATTGAGAATAGGATTAGAAAGTTGATAAATAATGGGATAAAACCTGAAATGATTACACTTTTGTCTCCAAAAAAGTTTGATAATACTTATTTGGCTGATTCTGATTTAATAGCAGAACTAGTGAAAAGCGGATTAAAAATATCTACTATTCATTCCTTTAAAGGATTAGAGAGTTCTATAATTATTCTTTATGACTTCCAAGAAATATCCTCAGAAAGAGCACTCCATTTACTTTACGTTGGAATTTCAAGAGCCACTCAAGAGCTTTTTATTGTTCTTAACAAGGATTTAGAAAAAACTTATCAAAACCACATAACCACTAATATTTCTAAGATTAAATAATATGGATATTCGGGATGAGCTTATAAAAACAATAAAAGAAGAAATAGTTGGACCTGTTAAAAATCCTAAATATAAAGATGAAACAACCGGAGAAGAGATTCTCTTAAGATCAGTTCATGGCACTCCAAAATCCAGATATGGTGCCGGGATGCTTTACCCCAAAGCTTCTCCAAATATGGGTGAAGCAGATACTGAAAAGAATTCTGAAGAAACAGAAAATCCAGAGATTATAAAATCTAAAACAGGTTCAGGTACAAAAGGTAAAGCAACAGGAGAGGATTTATCATATGAGGAACCCTTAGGACTCGCTAATCAATTCCTGCCTTCAGCCATGGGGTTTACGGTTCAGTTTGACAAGAATGAAACTGATAGAATAATTGAAATTGAGTGTTTATCGGCTTGTTATAAAAAAGGGAATGATCAAACTCCTAAAAAAAGAATTAATAAAGAGTGTCGAATAGAAAATGTAAACAATAAAGATGGAGAACCAATCTTATCTGATTTTTGGATCAGAACGCCGCTTAAAATTCCCATAGAGTCTTTTGACATATATTCATTATTCGAGAAAGGTGAAAAGAGAACAAAAGAAATTCTTGCCTATACTGAATCCGGAGATTCATGGTTAAGTCTGAATATTTATGACCGTTCAGTAAAAAACAAAAATAGTCTGACATATACTTTTGTTCTTGTAAATGAAGTAATAGCAACAGGTGACAGAGGCGAGGATGATAAACACATTCTATATCAGAACGAACTCATTCTAAGAACGCCAAATGAAAACCTCATAATTCCATATAAGGAGCGTTCAAGATCATCAGATACGCAAGAAGAAAAAGAGCTAAATCTCCTATATAGAAACAAAAGGGTTTTTGGTATTGGTCATGGAGTTTCCGTTGAATGGAATAGTTTATCAAATAGAGGAAAAGAAAAGGTTACGGAGTTAAAAACGTCAGTTATTCCTTGCTATGAGATGCCCCAAATAGCTCCTACTTCACATGTGACACTTAGTATGTATGAATTATCTGATTTAGGTGATTGGGAATCAGCAAGAGTGTGTTTGAAAGAGCTTACATCAAAATATGAGCAATGGATAAATGAAATAACAGCTGAGTCCATAAATTTACACGAATCTTATCAGGAAGCAGCAAATAATTCAATTAACAAATGCCAGAAAACTCTGAAAAGAATAAAACGTGGTGTCGAGTACCTGATCAAAGAGAATGAATCTTCGGATTTGGTTAAATCTTTTCGTTGGATGAATAGAGCCATGTTATGGCAACAGCAGCGATCAGGAACCCAACAAAGATTATGGAAAAGAACTCGGGACAAAACCAATCAACCTATTGATATTCTAGACCCTATTGAATTGACAGATAAACAGGTTTTTGATCCATTAGAAGTTTTCAAAGAAAGCGAGCGCTGGGGAAACTGGCGTCCTTTTCAATTGGCTTTTGTTTTGATGAATATCGATTCAATTGTAAATCCGGAATCTAAAGAAAAAGAAATAGTAGACTTAATTTGGTTCCCAACTGGGGGTGGTAAAACGGAAGCATACCTTGGCTTATCGGCTTTCACCATTTTCTATCGGCGATTAATTGGGGAAGCGGAATTTGACCATGAAAAGTATGCTGGAACCGCGATTTTAATGCGTTATACTCTAAGGTTGCTCACAACTCAACAATATGAAAGAGCTGCATCCTTGATTTGCGCATGTGAGTTAATCAGAAAACAAGAGGAAGGGAAGAAAAACTACGAGCTTGGTGATGAAGCTATTTCAATTGGATTATGGGTGGGTGGTAGTTCAACACCTAATTTAAATTCTGAAGCAGTACATGATTACAACAAATTAAACCATTTCAAAGAATATAAGAGTGCGTCTTACAATTTTATTGTTATGAAATGCCCTTGTTGTGCAGCTCAAATAGGAAAAATTAGTACTGCTAACTTTAAGGATAAACTTAAAGTCAAAGGTTTATATAATGAGGATGGGAAGAAATCTTCTATAAAATTCCGGTGTGAAAATGATAACTGTGAATTCTATGAAAAAGATTTGCCTCTATATGTTATAGATGAAGAAGTATATTCAGCCGCACCTACTTTATTACTAGGTACAGTAGATAAATTTGCAATGCTTCCTTGGAAACCGGAATCAGGAAAATTATTTGGATTCCGAGAAAGAGAAGGTAAACGGTACAGAGTTAAACCCCCAGAACTAATCATCCAAGATGAGCTTCATCTTATATCAGGTCCATTAGGATCAATGGTTGGTATTTATGAAACCATGGTTCAGAATCTTTGTAATGACTATGGACTTAATTCCCCTCCTTTTATCAAAGGTGAAGCTTCGTTTATTCCACCTAAGATTGTTGCCTCATCAGCTACAATAAGCCGGGCTGAAGAACAAGTAAAAGCGCTTTACGGAAAGAGTGATGAACAATTACACATTTTTCCATCACAAGGCATTGAGTTTGGTAATACATGGTTTTCTGAAGAAAAAAAAGTTAGTCTAGAATATCCGGGGCGTATATATGCAGGAATACTTGCTTCTGGCTATCCATCAGCACAAACTGCTATTGTGAGATCATACTCATCTGTGCTTCAGAAAGTAAAACAGGAAGAACCGAACTTTGATAATATCAACTATTACTGGACACTACTTGGTTATTTCAACAGTATAAGGGAACTAGGAGGGGCAATGTCACTGGTGCATGGTGACATTCGCGAAAGGTTATTCCAGATTCAAAATAGAGAATTTGCACCCTATGATAAACCGAATAACAGCAGAAGAAATATTTACAATATTCAGGAGCTGACAAGTCGTATTAGTTCAGGTAAAATACCTGATACTTTGAAAGACCTAGAACGAAATTATAAACAGAACAATGCAATAAGAGATCAGGCTCTGGACATCTGTCTGGCAACGAACATGGTGGCAACGGGTGTCGATATTTCTAGGCTTGGTTTAATGTTTATCCACGGTCAACCTAAAACGACAGCTGAATACATACAGGCAAGCTCACGTGTTGGTCGAAGATCCTCTGAAGGTCCCGGGTTGATTTTTACTCTTTACAGTCCTTCCAAACCAAGAGATAAATCGCAGTATGAGCAATTTCAGGGATATCATAGCCGAATCTATTCTAATGTTGAGCCAACTTCTGTTACACCATTTTCCATTAATGTTCGGGAAAGAGCTTTACACGCTGTATTGATTGGTTTAATAAGACACTTTAGTTCTGATTCTCAAGGCTTACTAACCAATCCGGATACTCAATTGGAAGAATTTAAAACACTCAAGGGCATCGTAACAAATATTGTATTACTAAGATGTAAACATATTAACCCAGAAGAAATAGAATCAACTAAACTTTTATGTGATAAGAGGTTTCATATATGGGAAAATACAGGATTCCAAAAGTATGGAGACGCAGGGAACTACAGCATACAAAATAATGATATTCACCCCCTCATGTACTCCACCAGTTCTGAAGTAAAAAAAGAAATTGTCCACACTTCCTTTCCTACTCCATCATCATTAAGAGGTGTAGACACTGAATCTCAAATTAGAATTATAAATTTCTGAAATTATGAGTGACAATATTAGAACCAGTCAATTATTGAGTCCCTTTGGCATAGGTCAAATTGTAACATTTCCTGAAGAAAAATCAGTTTTAATTTCTGGTATAGATTTGTGGGACAAAGAAATTGAAAATAGACAATTAGAAGGAGGGATAGATGCTGTTGATATAGAACAATTAAAAGTTCCTGAAGAACGCTTACAAAAGCTGTTGTCAGTAGATTATCTGTTACGACCTTTTCCCTACACTAAAAAAGGTTTAACAAACAATAGATTAGAAATTCCTGCAGTTCGTTTCCCCGGCTGGCATCATTGTGTTAACCCGAAATGTGGACACATGAAAAAATGGGAATTAGTAACTCATGACTCATATTTGCAATGCCCAAAGTGTAATAGTAAAATGATCCCTGTACGTTTTGTGGCAGTATGTCAACACGGGCACATACAGGATGTTCCTTTTGAAGAATGGATCCACGATGGACCTGTTCCGCGTGATGGAAATGAACACGCTTTAAAATATAATGCCAATGCTGGTTCTGGAGATTTGGGAAGTATTTACATTAATTGTTCATGTCCTGCGGGGAAGTCCCTTGAGGGAATCATGAATATTTCAAAAGACGATTCTCTTGATACTGTTTATGATTCGGCCCTTTCAAGAATTGGTTTATCTAAAGACGATGATTTAGAGTTTTCAGCGAAGAGTCCAAACACTCCAATAATAAATCCATTAGGTGAGTTTTGTAAAGGGCAAAAGCCATGGTTGGGTTTGGAAGGAATTAAAAATCCAGACGATTGCAACAGCTATTTAAGAGTTTTGATTCGTGGAGGTTCAAATATTCATTACTCACACATTCAATCAGCTATATATTTACCTAAAATCAGTGATGGGGCCAGTGAGTATGTACAGCATATTGTAAATGATACAAATCGTGGTCTTGAAAGTTTTAAAGAAGACTACTATCAACAAACAGATGGAAAAATTCTACAATACAATCTTTCAAAAAGAAGTGAAGTTATTGACGGTTTAATTTCATTAGATGAATTATATGATGAAATTTTAAAATTAATTGAATCCAGTGAGACAGAGGAAGAGATTTACACAGACATTGATATTCGTTGGGAAGAATACCAATACATTTTGAAAGGGAGGAATTCAGAAAACGCTGAATTCAAAGGTCTGGTAAAAAACATCAACGAATATAATGAAGCGGATTATCTAAAGTCCTTTTTCTCGAATATAGTGCTAATTGAAAAGTTGAAGGAAACGAGAGTTTTTACAGGGTTTTCAAGAATCACTGCCAATAGTTCTGATTTAGAATTGAGAAAAAAATTACTGTCAAATAAACCAGTCAAATGGCTACCTGCTTATCAGGTTCATGGAGAAGGAATCTTCCTTGAGTTTAAATCAGAAAAACTTCTTGAATGGTTAATTTCTACAAATGGATATTTTGATAAACTCATAGCGAGATATCATAATGCTATGAGTAATAGAAAGCTGGATTACGAAGAAAGAGATATGAATCCTGTTTTCATAATGATGCATACATTTGCTCATCTTTTAATAAAGCGATTATGCTTTAATTGTGGATATGGTTCTTCATCACTTAGGGAAAAAATTTACTTTAGTTCTGATGATGAAAAAAATATGAATGGTATTTTAATTTACACTTCTTCAGGCGATTCAGAAGGATCATTAGGCGGATTGGTAAGACAAGGTAAAGAAAAACATCTTGCCAAACTTATTAAAGATTCCGTATCTGATGCAGAATGGTGTTCAGCAGACCCCGTTTGTTCAGATGTTGGCCAAGATAGCGGTCAAGGTCCGGATAGTATAAATGGTTCAGCGTGCCACAATTGTTGCTTAGTTCCTGAAACAAGTTGTGAAGAGTTCAATTCATTTTTAGATAGGGCTACAATAGTCGGTACATTTGATAAAAATTGCCTAGGTTATTTTAAATCTAATTAGTTTCCCCCCCACCCACTTTTTTGATTTTCCCTACGCCTACGCCTACCTTCTTCCCAAATTGAAATCTGCTTATTTGGGGCCTATTATGAAATTATTGGTTTTTGCCATTCTACTGTTATACTCAACTTCGGTTTTTGCTCAAGATACTTCGGATGCTCAACCGGCAGAAGTAGCCCCAAACCCCTGGACAAAATCTTGGGTATTTAGTTTAACCGGTAATCAAGCGGATTATAAAGACTGGAGTAGAGGGGGCGTGAAT
>Ga0316208_1002941_pt1 | contig 13000 bp, 12 predicted proteins | sample 3monopyrite_MG_FD_204944 | JGI IMG/M metagenome (GOLD analysis project Ga0316208, IMG submission 204944) | Microbial mat bacterial communities from mineral coupon in-situ incubated in ocean water Damariscotta River, Maine, United States -... | ecosystem: Environmental > Aquatic > Marine >... | reverse complement strand
CCGTTGTTAGTATCTCCCCACTGCCGGTGGTTTCTGAAAGGGGGGTAGGAGAAGCATGTATGTCACGAAAAGTCTGGGTATTTAAAGCAGGACCATCATCTAAAGGCTCACCAAATATATTTAATACTCGACCAAGACAGTCTGGACTAACGGGCACATGCAAAGGAGCATCAGTATCAAACACAGGCATACCACGATACAAACCAGTGGCACGATGAAGGGTTACCGCTCGAATATGTTGTTTATCTAAATGCTGGTGTACTTCAAATAAACAGGTTTCACTATTAAAGTGTGCTAATAAGGCTTGTCTTATTGGAGGTAGCTCTTTACAAAAAATAACTACAACAGGGCCATGTACTTCGGTGATAGTACCGATGGGTGTTTTCCTTTGATGTTCGTACATGTTATTCATTTTGTATGATATTTAATTACATCGCTCTTTTAAGTGTAGGTTAATAATAAGGTTGTGTATTTTTATTTACTTTTATATCTTGTATTAAATTGGGCTATATTATTTATAGAGATTTAGAATTTTTATACTTGATATATTTACTTTGTCATATATGGAAAAAGTTGTCACTGATTATGACTAATTTGTAATAAGAATCTATGTAAACAAGGATAGCTTATGTTAGATGAGTTTACGCATGAACCCCTCACGGCCTATTTCTCTATGGAAATAGCGCTGCTTAATGATATTCCTACTTACAGTGGTGGTTTGGGCATACTCGCGGGTGACACCATGCGCTCTGCTGCCGATCTTGAATTACCCATGGTGGCTGTCAGCCTGGCAAGCCGGTCCGGATATTTCAAACAAGCGATCGATAGTGACGGGCATCAGGTTGAGTTGCCGCTATCATGGGATCCTGCCCATTGGGCCATACCACTTAATGCCAAAGTTGCTGTTGATATCGAAGGCCACCCAGTCTGGATCAGTGGTTGGTTATATATACTAAAGGGTCATATGAATGGGCGGCAACCCATCATCCTGCTGGATACAGATCTTGATGAGAATAATGAGGATGACAGACAAATCACTCATTACTTGTATGGCGACGGTGTCAACTATCGTTTGAAACAGGAAATTGTTCTGGGTATAGGTGGCGTACGGTTGTTGCAGGCGTTAGGTTTTAGTATCGCTCGCTATCATATGAATGAAGGTCATTCGGCCTTGCTGGTGTTGGAGTTATTGCGCCGTCATTCCTATCCAGCAGAAGACGTCAGGCCGGGTGAATCAGCCTATGATATTCCTCTTGTGCGGGAACTGTGCTGCTTTACGACACATACACCGGTTGAGGCGGGGCATGATCGTTTTGGTTATGATCTGGTGCAACAAATCCTTGGGGAATTTATTGACCTTGCCAGTCTTAAACATTTCGCGGGTGAAAATAATCTGAATATGACCTATCTGGCACTTAATATGAGCGAGTATGTTAATGGGGTCGCTATACGCCATGCGGAAACCTCCCGCAAGATGTTTCCGGGGTACCATTTGCATGCTATTACCAATGGTGTGCATCCATTTACCTGGACTGCGGATAGTTTTATTTCTCTTTATGACAAGCACTTGCCGGGCTGGTGTCACGAACCTGATTTACTGGTACGTGCAGAACATATTATCAATGATGATGATATCTGGAGTGCTCATTACCAGGCAAAGATAGAACTTATCGACAGGGTAAAACTACTCTGCAATAAAATTTTTGATCCTGATATACCTATATTCGGTTTTGCCCGGCGCATGACAGCCTATAAACGTCCCGATCTCTTGTTTGCAGATCTTGAGAAACTGAAAGCGATTGCGGGCAAATACCCATTCCAGATTGTGTTTGCCGGAAAAGCCCATCCTGAAGACTGGGAGGGCAAACAATTGATCAAGGTACTGCACAATCATATCCATGATCTAGCCGATGTGATTCCCATTGCCTTTTTGCCAGACTACGATATGGAGCTTGCGTCCAAGTTGGTATCAGGCAGTGATGTCTGGCTGAATACGCCGCTGCCTCCGTTGGAAGCATCGGGTACCAGTGGGATGAAGGCGGCCTTTAATGGTGTACCCAGTTTGAGCATTCTTGATGGCTGGTGGGTCGAAGGCTGTATCGAAGGCGTGACCGGATGGTCTTTTGATGATGATAGTGGAGCAGTCGGAAAGAATGATGTAAAAAACTTGTATGACAAACTGGAACAGGAGGTGCTCCAACTGTATTACGAAAATCGCACGGGATGGATCAAAGTCATGAAGGGCGCCATTTCTATTAATGCTTCTTTCTTTAACAGCCATCGCATGATGCGGCGTTACGCTACGGAAGCCTATCTTCGTTAATAAACTAATCATTGATAGTTTTACGTTTTATTTATAAGTGATTATTTTTCCCAGGCGACTATTATGATCCAATTATGATTCTTTTATGATCAAAGTAATGTCGATTTAGTCCATAGATTATATAAAGTCACAAATTGGGATACTTAATGATACAGGCCATCAACCTAACAAAGCGATTTAATGGAAACACAGTGGTTAATGCTGTCTCATTAAATATAGATAAAGGAACAATTTTTGGATTGCTAGGACCAAATGCTGCAGGTAAAACGACGATTATTCGTATGTTATGCGGCATTATTAAGAATGATGCCGGTGAAATCAAAATTAACAATATGAGTGTAGATAAAGCCAAAAGTAATTTTGGATATGTCGCCCAGCATTTCGGTCAATATGAAGAACTGAGTGTATGGGAAAATCTGAAGTTTTATGCAAGTATGTATGGGGTGACAGATAAAGAGCATTTAAAATCTCTTCTTGATCGTTATCATTTAACACCTTTTAAAAATAAAAGAGCAGGAACGTTATCTGGTGGGTATCAACGCCGTCTTGCGCTTGTTTGTGCGTTAGCCCATGAGCCTAAAGTTTTATTTCTTGATGAACCAACCGCGGGTATCGATCCTGTTACGCGTAAATTATTATGGGATGATTTTTATCGGTTAAGTACGGAAGGAAAAACTCTTTTTGTTACCACTCACTATATGGAAGAAGCCCAACGTTGCCATGAATTAGCCTTTTTATCTTCTGGACATATTGTGGCAGAAGGCTCACCCGATACTATTAAACAAGCATTAGGTGATGTTAAGGTGTTTTCAAGTAAGATAACTTATCTTCCAGAAATCCATTCAGCGCTGCATAAACTAAAAGGTATTATCCTGGTTAATCAATTTGGTAATGAATTACGTATTGTTGTTACTCCTGTTATTGATGAGTCGATATTAGTTTCAACAATTAGATCAGTAACAGATCAGCCTTGCACTTTTGAAGTGAATGAACCAAACCTTGAAGATGTTTTCATTGCATTAACGCAAGACAGGTAAAAAAATGATAACTGCGATAATTAAAAAAGAGTTATTACAATTACGCCGTGATCCACGTTTGATTAGCTTGATTATTGTGATGCCATTAATTTTACTCATTCTCTTTGGTATTGCATTAAAGCTTGAACCCAAAAATGTCAAAATGGCTTATGTTGATAAAGATCAATCTGTGTTTACAAACTTGATTAAAACAGGCTTATGGAGTGATGGTTATTTTGACTTATACTCTGTAGAGAGTAAACAGGATATTATTGAAGAGATTAGAGCTGGCCGTGCAAAGGCAGGGTTATATATAGATAAAAATTTTTCTGCATTGCTCATTGAAAATCAACAACCACATATTACCTTTTATGTTGATGGAACAATGCCATCCTTAACCACGGCAATGAAATATCAATCAGGTAGCGCAACGGATGAAAGTGTGACGGGCGATATGTATTTCTCTGACCCTGATTCAGAAAATGTTGTTATCGCTGATGATCCTTTTATTATGGATACTAAAGTTTTGTTTAACCCCGATGAAATAGAAACCTGGTTTTTTCTACCAGGTATTATTGGCGTTTTAATTATGCAAATTGCATTAATTTTAACGGGGCTGTCAGTTGTACGTGAACGCGAAAAACGAACACTTGAGCAAATACTGGTAACACCTTTGAGTAAAACTACGTTTATCCTGGGTAAGCTGGCACCTTATGTTGTAATTGCTCTCATTGATTTTTATTTCATTCTTACCGCAGGTTGGCTATTGTTTGATTTACCTGGTCCTTCTTCCCATTTACCGTTGTTTATATTGGCATTAGCGTTTGTATCCTTGATGATAGCTTTAGGGTTATTCATTTCATTGATCGCAAAAACACAACAGCAAGCGATGTTTATCGCAATTTTTATTATGATTCCATCGATTTTATTGTCGGGTCTTATTTTTCCAATTGAAGCTATTCCTGAAATGGTAAGACCGGTCAGCTATATCATTCCATTTACATATTTTGTTGAAATAATACGTGGACTATTAATTAAACATACATTAATAATAGATTTATTACCTTCATTTATGGCTCTTATAGGTTTTGCTTTTGTTTTTGTAGTTGGAAGTATCTTGATGTTTAGGAAAACGCTTTAATAAATAAATCCAGGCTATTTAATTTGATAGTTAAATTGATATTGAAGGAGATGCTATGAAAATTTCGTTTCACGGTGCTGATCAGGGTGTTACTGGTTCATGTCATCTGTTTGAGTGTGCCGGAAAACGAATCTTAATTGATTGTGGAATGTATCAAGGTGGCCGTGAACTGGTTGCTGAAAATACTGAACCTTTTGGATTTGAACCAGCATCTATCGATTATCTATTATTGACTCATGCCCATCTCGATCACTGTGGTCGTATTCCTTTGTTGGTGAAGCGGGGCTTTAAAGGTGAAGTGATTACGACTGCAGCAACAGTAGAGCTGGCAAGACTGGTGATGTTGGACTCTGCCGGGCTGCAGGAGGAAGAAGCGCGTTATCAAGTGCGTAGAGCTAGCCGTCGTAAAGGTAACCATCATGAAGATATTGAACCATTATATACTACGTTGGATGCGTTGAACTGCCTGGATTACTTTGGTCGTAAGATTAATTATGATAAATCGATTCAGCTAGCACCGGGTATTCGTGTCACCTTTATTGATGCTGGACATATACTTGGTTCCGCCAGTATATTTTTAGAACTAGAAGAAAATGGATCTCAACATCGATTATTATTTTCTGGCGATCTTGGTTACAGTGATCGTGCGATTTTACGTAACCCAACTGTGCCACCTGTCGTTGATACTGTTGTAATGGAAACGACATATGGTGATCGCTTACATAAACAACTGCAACCTTCTATTGATGAGCTTTACGATATTATAAATGAGACGATGGGGCGTGGTGGTAATATCATTATTCCCACTTTCGCTCTGGAACGTGCTCAGGAAATTCTCTATTACTTACGTGAAGGCGTCAAGAATAAATCTATTAAGCACTTTACTAATGTATTCCTTGATTCTCCAATGGCAATTTCTGCCACACAAATATTTGAAAGACACCCCGAGTGTTACGATAAAGAAACACTACAGGTTTCTCAAAGAGGTAAAGATCCATTTGATTTACCTGGACTTCATTTTACTCGTGAGGCAACAGAGTCAATGGCGATAAACAAGCTTGCAGGTGGAGCTATTATCATGGCGGGTTCAGGTATGTGTACTGGTGGGCGAGTTCGCCATCATTTGAAACATAATCTGTGGGGCAGAAAAAACAGTATCGTTTTTGTTGGCTATGCAGCTCAAGGAACACTTGCACGACGTATTATAGATGGAGATAGTAAGGTACGAATTTTTGGTGAGGATATCCCTGTAAGAGCAAGCATTCATACCATAGGTGGTTTTTCAGCACATGCTGATCAAGCAGAATTATTGGATTGGCATCAGCAGACAGGTAATCCAAAAACTACATTTTTAGTCCATGGTGAAGAGAAGAGTATGCATGCTTTTGCTAAAATACTAAAAAATACACAAGTGGAAATGCCAGAATTGCATCAAGAATTTACACTATAAGATCTTATAAAAATGAAGTGATGACCGATTAATATTAGAAGGGCATATTACAAATTGAACTGGGTGGTGAAGGATAATACATGCGCTAATTTATACTACTATAACGATATTTTTGGTTAGAAATATATAGCTGAGTTGATAAATCAATGAAAAGAACACAACGACATACCCGGTTTAAGAGATTTGTTAAGGATATTTCTGTTCATACTCCTTTTATAAAAATGATTTTTTTATTAATTGTGTTGTGGCTAATATTTTCCAGTGCTATGTATATGGCTGAGCGCGGAATTGATGGAACATCTATTAATTCATATGGGGAGGCGTTGTATTGGGGAGTTGCTGCATTCTCTACGGCAGGAATTGCTAATGCACCAATATCGAGTATTGCCCAATTAGTTGGAGGACTATGGATAGTGATTGGTTCTGTGTTGTTTTTTGGCACAATTGTGGCAACAGTTACTACATATTTTATGAGGCCAATGCAGCGTCCTCATAAAAAGATAATTGATACAATAGAATACAATTTGGAACAGTTAAATGATCTGACACTCGACGAGCTTGATTTACTGAAGGAAACCGTTGATACATTGATTGTTCATGTCGAACACCTAAAAGAAAAACATTTAAGGGGGTAGTTGGAATTTAAAAAAACTTTTGATACCTTCTTATTATCTCATCAATAACTAAAAATCTATCCAATAAATTGATAAGATATATTCCATACTACATCTATTAATTATAAAAAATACAACCTTATAATTTAATTTATCAATTAATGTATAAATGGCATGACATGAACTTTATTAGTAATAACAATAATTCAATTCACAGAAAACGAAATAAAACACTTGGTGTGCCTGAGCTGATTGCGATTGCACTTGGTGGAATGGTAGGAGGTGGTATTTTCACTATCCTAGGTATTTCTGTCTCCATGATTGGAGTATTTACACCGTTAGCAATTCTTATTGGAGGCTTAATCGCTGCTATGGCGGCTTACTCATATATTAAATTAGGTGTGTATTATAAAGATGAAGGGGCAACCTATTCATTTTATAAAAAAACTTTTCCACAATCACATTTCGCTGCATCAATAATTGGCTGGTTTGTCATCTTTGGTTATATCAGTACGCTTGCGCTTTATGCATACACATTCGCATCTTATGCAATTAGTGGGTTTGATTTTGCGGATAATGAATTAGTACGTAAGCTTATTGCTGGAGCTGTTATTGCCATATTTACAATCATTAATCTCTGGAGTGTAAAAGGTATGGGGAAAACAGAGGACGTTATGGTATACACCAAATTAGTTATATTAGTCATAATCTCATTTGTTCTTATTAATAATAGCAATACAAACATTCCAACATTAATTTATAATGATGGAGATACCACGTTCTTGGATATTCTTATTGTTGCTTCCATAACATTTGTGGCTTATGAAGGTTTTCAATTGGTTATTAATGCTGTTAATGAAATGGATGAACCTGAAAAAAACATTCCAAAAGCAATATATTCAGCAATTTTTCTAGCTGTACTAATTTATTTTATTATTTCATTAGGTGCAATATTAGCTATACCCTTTGAAGATATAATCAATAATAAGGAATATGCACTTGCTTCGGGTGCGGACAAAATTTTAGGTCATTGGGGGACTGATTTGGTTATAGCAGGTGCATTACTCGCAACGAGCAGCGCAATAAGTGGAACGGTATTTGGTGCCTCAAGACAAATGGCTGTTATTGCAAAGGATGGATATTTCCCATCTTTCTTGGCAAAAATAAAAAATCATATACCTGTTTATTCAATTGTCACAATGTCGAGTCTGGCTTTTGGTCTTGTATTGGTGGGGTCTCTCGAAGTTATTCTTGAGTTTGGCAGCATAACATTTTTGTTGGTTTCATTATTAATGTCTTATGCAAACTTTAAAATACGAGATTTAACGAATTCTTCTACTGTTATTACCATTATATCTTTGCTGGGGTTATCGATTGGCGCTGTATTAATTATATATTATGAAATTAGTACTCAGATGAAACAGGTTTTATTTATTGGTGCACTATATGCGCTATTAACATTTGGTTCATGGTTGTACTCTAAAGATAAATAAAAACAATATTAACAATAGGTAATAAAAGGATGAATAATACAGTAATTATAAATGACTACTTCAGCCGTTATGAGTCATTTAAGTAATGATATGTGCGTTACAATATGATTTTTCACATATAAATTCGTCGTACCGCTTCACAGGAGTACTTATGAATATTTTAAATCACACAGTAATTAAATATATTGTTATCCTGCTATTACCATTGTGTTACCAATCATTATTGGCAGAGGAATTGGCTAAAAGCAAAAATACATATTTAGATGTAAGCAGAACTCAATTAAACCTTGCGTTTGAAAATTACAACAAAGGTGAGATCGCAGCATCTAAAAAAAACTTAAAGCATGCAAGCGACTGGTTAAACAAAGCAGTGGAGCATAGTCGTTCAGAAACAATAAAAGTTGAAGCACAGAAACTAGCGGCAAGCATAGATAGTTTCCGCTTAACGTTAAATAAGTCTTCAAAAAAGAATGACATAGCAAGGTTTTGGCATCAGGCAACATCACTTATAAAAAGAGAATCAGAGCATCTTGTACATAGCTATAGTGAGTCATCAACTAATAATGAAATTATGCGAGATCTTCTCGATGCAAAAATGCATTTTTATAATGCTGAACATGATCTTTTTTTAAGCCATGATACAAATGATGTAAACCTTGAGCTAAGGAAGTCTCTGGAATATCTTTCTCAAGCAGAAAAACTCGCAAAATCAAAAGTAAAGCAATCTGTTAATCATTTGATTACAAATATAAACGAGCTAATATCTCTTTCAGGCTCGAACAAAAATGCCTGGAAACAAGATAGTCTTCTTCATTCGTTAGAAAATGCAATAAATAACTTGAGTGAGGCTGAATCAGTTGCATCTCCTCCCACAAGGTTACGAGTTGAATCAATTAAACAAACTATTTCTAAATTAAAACAAGATACATTAAAGAGAAGTTTAAAAGGAAAATATGACTCAATAATGGCGGACTTTAGACGAACTATCAATAGTATATAAAAGCCTATTTTAGGAAGTTATTATGCGACTTATGTTGAAAAACTTTATCATGAGACATTGGCAGAGATGTTTTGTTTCAGGGGGGTAGAATATCAGACCTTAACAGAAGTTGATCAGCAACCATCTGTTCTGGCCTGCCTTGATTTTGTCGTTGCACGCATCAAGCGATGCGAAGTTTATCGTCATCTTTCTAATGCAGTAGATCGTCTGGCACATGCAGGCGATGAATTGCGTGATATCAGTTTTAAGTATCAATGAGATTAAGTGTATTTACTGTAGAGATCAATCATCTCGTAACAGAATTTAAAACAGGGTAAAGAGACAACGATGTAAATTGGAATTATCTTTATATAGATGGTTACAGTAATGGAGTTGTGGATAATGGTTCAAATTATCCCGGGGATTCAAACGCGCAACGCATGTAGTTTATGGATGGCCGCGTTAGTGCTGGGTTTAGTTAATGCCTTTATTCGCCCGGTAATATGGCTGTTCACTCTGCCGTTAACGGTACTTACTTTTGGTTTATTTGCTTTGGTGGTCAATGCTTTTATGATCTGGTTAACCTCCAGGTTGGAATCCGGTTTCGAGGTTCAGGGTTTCGCCAGTGCGATGCTAGCCGCTTTAGTTATGGCATTGCTTGGCATATTCGCGTTCATTCTGTTTGAATGGTTAATGATGGATAACGTACATTGGATTTTCATAGAACAGCATGATTCTATCAGGGTATTCAACAGCGTAGTTATACCCTGGGTCACAACCTAAACTGTACTAGTCTTGACAGTACATCCTGTTTTCCAGCATAAACTAATTTTATTTATTTTGAATTTAACTTTCATTATTTATTTCAAACTGACTCAAACGCGATTCCAGCGTTTCAATTTTATCAAGTAGATCTAACGCAAGAGCAATTCCGGAAAGATTAATACCCAGATCGCGTTGCAGTCTCATCGCTGTTCGCGCTCTTTGTAAGCTGTTTCCTGAAAATCGCCATTGTGTTTGAATGTAGCCAATGGGTTCCAGAGCACCTTCTTCAACCAGTTCAATGATCCATTCAGCAGAGATTGAGCAGGCTTTACATAAATCATTTAAAGATAGTTCGGTTTGTTCATCTATTAAAATTCCATTCAGTGTTTGTTGAGTCATGATTTTTTATACTCCCAATTTACTGCGTGGGTTATAGGTTAATTCCTGCTCCATTTTACGATACAACTCTTTGGCCGTATCACTATCTGCTGGTGGTAGGGTGATTTGTGTGACGACATAGAGATCACCAGCTGGTTTTCCGGGTATGCCGCGTGCTTTTAAACGTAGTTTTCGTCCTGCGATTGTTCCTGCTGCAATTTTAAGATCGACTGGCCCGCTGGGTGTGGGGACTTTAATGGTAGCACCCAAAGCTGCCTCCCAGGGGGCTACTGGTAAATCAAGGTAAACATCATGACCATCTACTCTGTAAATACTATGTGGCTTAAACTCTATTTCCAGATAGAGATCACCAGCGGGTGCATTACCCATTCCTGGTGAACCCTGGCCAGTCAGGCGAATACGTTGACCCTGTTTTACACCTCTGGGTATTTTTACATTCAAGGTGCGTTGTTTAGTAATGACATGACCATTATTATCCAGCTCAGGAGATTGCAATGTGATGCTGCGAGTTGCACCGTGGTAAGCATCTTCAAGATCAATCACTACTTTTGCGTGATGATCTTCGCCTCGTGCGGTATAACCACCACGTTGATGTTGCGCTTGCGCGGAACCAAAGCCACGGCCAAACAATGATTCAAAAAAATCACTGTAATCTGAAGCATCGCCACCGGTATAACCCGCGCCGTTAAATTCAAAACCGGCATCCCAATCGGGTGGTGGATTGAAGTCCTGACCCGCTTTCCAGTTTGCACCTAACTGATCGTAGGCTGCGCGTTTTTCAGGATCTTTAAGTGCCTCGTAAGCTTCACCAACTTCCTTAAAACGGATTTCAGCATCGGCATCCTTACTGACATCAGGATGATATTTACGTGCAAGTTTACGATAAGCACGTTTTATCTCGTCCTGGCTGGCATCTTTCTCGACATCCATTATTTTATAATAATCTTTAAAGTCCATGTATAACTCCAGCAAGTGGATATCTATGTGATAAAAGTGACTTCAATTTAAAACTTAAAATATGAAAAAGTGTATCCTGTTAACATTAATTGGACATAACTTTATGGTTTTATTTGAAACAATATTAACTTATTATTTATTCAAAGTCTCTACGTAACATGCGCAGACATAAGGTAAAATAGAACGTTGGCATCGCTCGATGAAGAATCAAATATTACTAAACCACTATTACATGTCCAGAAATTTGTGAATTATTATAATCATGAACCAGAGGTACTATGAGGTATCTAGAGTTTGATTTATATGGAATAGTAATAGTGTTGTTAATGAGCAGTCCTCAAGGGTACGCCATATAAATAAAGGGCTTATAAATAATCGTAAGCCCTTTTTTATTTTCCGAAAAATCACTACTTTTTAAATATGAAGCCTTGAGGAATAACAACAATACCCGTCTCGCTTACAGTAAACCTTTTTCTATCATCATCGATATCTTCGCCAATTATTTCATTATCTGGCACCGTCACACCTTTATCGATAATACATTTATTTATTTTGACATTTTTACCAACGTTTACTCCATCAAATAATACAGAGTTTGCTATTTGTGATTCATCATCTATAAAAACATTTTGAAATAAGACAGAATGTGAAACAAGACTACCCGAGATAATCGTACCACCTGATAACATTGAATTAATAAAAATACCTTCGTTACCCGATTCTCCAGGAACAGCACGAGCTGGAGGAGTTTGAGATTGATAAGAACGAATAGACCAGTCATCCTGATATAAATCGAGAGGAGGAATTGATTTTAGTAAATCCATATTTGCCTGGTAGTATGATTCAATCGTGCCCACATCGCGCCAATATTTATCAGGCGATACGCGGCCTTTAGTTTCTCCAAAGTGATGAGCACATACTCGATGACTTTTAATTAATTTGGGTAAAATATCATTACCAAAATCATGACTAGAATTTTCATCAATACTATCTTTTTCCAATACTTCAATGAGTAATTTAGTTGAGAAAACATAGATACCCATTGAGGCAAGTGCATGTCTGGAATCCTGCGTGCATGATTTAGCCTTTTCAGGTTTTTCATGGAATTCAATTATTTGTTGTTCTTCATTGGTCGTCATAATGCCAAATTGACTGGCTTCTTCAAGAGGGACCTTCATGCATGCAACAGTTGCATCAGCGTTATGTGATTTGTGAGTTTCTAACATTGACGCATAGTCCATACGATAAATATGATCACCAGATAAAATTAATGTCCATTCTGAATCGCTACGTTCTAACAAGTAATTATTTTGATGAATAGCATCTGCGGTACCTTGATACCATTTGTTTCCATGTCGCATTTGTGCAGGAACTGGGGTGATGTATTCACCTAGCTCAGGATTGAAAATAGACCAGCCATCTCGGAGATGTTTTTGAAGTGAGTGTGATTTGTATTGAGTCAGGACAAGAATACGTCGCAAACCTGAATGTAAACAATTCGATAATGTAAAATCAATAATTCGATATTTACCTCCAAACGGAACAGAGGGTTTTGCTCGTAATTGTGTTAATGGTTGCAGGCGTGATCCTTCTCCACCTGCAAGAACTATCGTTAATGTTTTTTTTATCATGTTTTTATACCTATTTGGCCGGTTTTTGTTATAGCATTGGCTGCACTATTTTGGACAATTAATATAAGTTATTCTCTATAAAAGGTCTTTTAATGCACAATGTTAGTGCCTAAAAGCTGAGTTTCTCCGTAATTCATCATTCAATTATCTTTCTGCATATCTTGTACCAACTGCATTATTAGTAGAAATTATGACGTATATTCAACATCGAATAATATTTTCTAAGTATGAA
>Ga0316208_1002940_pt1 | contig 13006 bp, 11 predicted proteins | sample 3monopyrite_MG_FD_204944 | JGI IMG/M metagenome (GOLD analysis project Ga0316208, IMG submission 204944) | Microbial mat bacterial communities from mineral coupon in-situ incubated in ocean water Damariscotta River, Maine, United States -... | ecosystem: Environmental > Aquatic > Marine >... | reverse complement strand
AGAAACAGAGATGCTTTTATTCTTTCTATCGGTTTAAGAACCAAGAAAGTGAAAATTGGATACAGTTATGATGTTACTGTTTCTAAGTTAAACAATGGTGTTTCTGGTGGCTCACATGAGGTGTCACTTGGGTTTGATATGAATTGTAAAACGAAACCAAAATCGTTTAGAACAATCTCATGTCCATCTTTTTAGTATATTGTAACCAATTATTAATTAGACGTTGTATAAATTGTTATTGATAAAGTAAAAAATGAAAACGAAAATATATAATATGCGATTTTTCAAAATAGTAGTATTGGCTGTTGCCAGTTCATTTATAGTGTCGTCTTGTTCTAGAGATGCTTCTAGCACCTCAGGATGGAATTATAACGACCCAAAAACAGGTGGGTTTCAAAAAGTACCTTTTGTTGACCAAGAAACTGGTCCAGGACTTCTATTAGTTGAAGGCGGTACTTTTACAATGGGTAGAGCTGAGCAAGATGTGATGTTCGAATGGAACAACAGACCTGCAAGAGTTACGGTTTCCTCATTTTATATGGACCAAACAGAAGTCACCAACTTCCATTGGTTAGAATATTTGTATTGGATTTCTCGCGCTTACAATGAGACATATCCTATGGTTTATAAAAATGCATTACCAGATACTTTGGTGTGGAGATCTAAACTAGGATTCAATGAGAAATATGTAGATTATTACTTACGTCATCCGGCTTACAGAGATTACCCAGTAGTTGGTGTTTCTTGGCTACAAGCAAGTGATTATTGCAAATGGAGAACGGATAGAGTTAATGAATATATATTAATTCGAGAAGGAATTTTAGCTTTCAATGTTGATCAACGGGATGAAAACACGTTTAACACAGATGCTTACTACGCTGGACAATACGAAGAAGGTTTGGTTAAAAACATTACTGATTTAAACCCATCTAATGTTAACGGTAAAAAATTAGGCGAAAGAATTGTGAGAATGGAAGATGGTATCCTTCTTCCAAGATACAGACTACCAACTGAAGCTGAATGGGAATTTGCAGCAACTGGACTTATTGGTAACTTACAAGAAGGAACAGAAAACATTAATGAAAGAAGACTATATCCTTGGAATGGTCACTGGGTAAGACAAGATGAAGCAATGTTTACTGGGCAAATTCGTGCAAATTTTGCGAGAGGGCGTGGTGATTATATGGGTATAGCTGGTCATTTGAATGACGGAGCAGACGTTACTTCACCTGTTGAATCCTACTGGCCAAATGACTACGGTTTATACCACATGGCAGGTAATGTTTCTGAATGGGTAATGGATGTTTATCGTCCATTAACATCTGAAGACTATGATGAATTCAGACCATTTAGAGGTAATGTTTTTAAAACTAAATTACTGAACAACGAAGGTTCAATTGACATCAAAAACGCGCAAATTACTTACGATGTGCATGGTATGAAAGAATACTTGAATGAATTTGAAAGAATTCGTTACCAACGTATTTCTGCAAACCAACATGATCCGAATGATACTATTATTCCTTCGGGGTTAGCAGCAAACGTACAATCTAGAAATCCTTCTAGAAGAGGTTACGCTCCAGATCCTTTCTATGTTTCTCATGGAAAAGTGAAAGATTCTATTGAATTAGATTTATTGCGTCAGATTAATGAGGTATTAGATGTAGCTATTACTTACAAGAATGATAAATACGATACGGAAGCTTCTGCATTGATTCAAGATAATTTATTTGATGGGATTTTTGCTGATGAAATAAGAGAAGGTCCAGATGGAGAAGAATATGCCTTTGAAATCATCTCTATGTTGAGAGATGGATTTAATGAGTTCATTATTGACACTCCCGGAAAACTAAAATACAGAAATGTAACAGAAGAAGAGAACATTGGTCGTTTGAATTATCGTAAAGATGATTACATTGATTACATCGATGGTGATATTGAAAGTTCTATCTATTATGCAAATGATGGAAGAAAAGAAGCTATCAATCAAGCAACACGTGATCCTAACCTAGTTATGTACCAAGATCAACACGAAGAATTTGGTTTAGATGGCTCTAAAATCAAGCCTGGTGGAGCAAATAGAACTTCATGGCCAACAACACTAATCTCTGATAAGTCAAGAGTTTACAAAGGTGGTTCATGGAAAGATAGAGCTTACTGGTTAGTTGCTTCTAACAGAAGATTCTTGGACGAAGATAAATCTACTGATGCAATTGGTTTCCGTTGTGCAATGGATAGAGTTGGTTCTCCAACTGGATTTAACTATGGAAGAAAGAAGAAGAGTAAGAAATAAAAAATAGTACGTTAATAAATAGTGAAACCTGCTTGTCAATTGATAAGCAGGTTTTTTAATTTTACAGTATGAATAAACGATTTGACTCATTCTACTCCTCATCTGGTGTTTGCACAGATAACAGAAAAATTACTCTAGAATGTCTTTTTATTTGCATACAAGGAGAGAATTTTGATGGAAACACTTTTGCTAGTAAGGTATTAGAACAAGGCGCTAAGCATGTTATCGTGGACAATCCAAAATTCTACAAAGAAAATAGTAGAATGACATTGGTAGACGACTCCGTAAAATACTTACAAGAGTTAGCTAACTATCACAGAAAACAATTTGACATTCCTGTCATAGGAATTACTGGAAGTAATGGAAAAACTACCAGTAAAGAATTAATCAATGCTGTCCTTTCTCAGAAGTACAATGTCCTGGCAACCTCTGGCAACTTAAATAATCACTTAGGCGTACCATTCACATTGCTTAGAATGAACAAAAAACATGACATTGCTATAATAGAAATGGGGGCCAATAAATTCAATGATATTGAAGAATTGTGTGATATTTGTGAACCCACATATGGGATTATCACCAATATCGGTCGTGCACATTTAGAAGGATTAAAAAATATCGAAGGTGTCATTAAAACCAAAAAGGAACTGTATGATTCTATTGAGAAGAATAATGGGAAAATTTGCATTAATTCTGATGACACAACCCTAACTAACATTGCGCCTAAAAAAACATCGAGTTTCACCTACGGAACGACAAATAATGCAAATGTGAGCGGTGAATTAATTTCCCTCTCTCCCTTTGTAATAATGAAGTGGAATTATGGAAACTACACATCCGAAAATCTAACAATGCAAATGGTTGGAAAGTATAATTTTTACAACTACCTCGCTGCTATTTCCTTTGGGGTAGAGTTTAACGTTCCAAATGAAGCAATTAATCAGGCTTTAACTAATTATTCTCCTGAAAACAAACGTTCTCAAGTGGTAAAAACGAAGAAGAACACTTTGATACTTGATTGCTACAATGCCAATCCAACCAGTATGCAGTCTGCATTAGAAAGTTTTGCAATGAATGATGCAAGCAATAAACTTTGCATACTTGGTGACATGAAAGAATTGGGGGAAGAATCCATATCAGAGCATCAAAAAATAATTTCATTACTCGAAAAATTAAACCTACGGGCGTATATTGTTGGTAATGAATTTTCACAGATTCATTCACAGTATATTCTCAAAAAATACGATTCAGTGGAAAAATTAATTTCTTTCATAGGTCAGTCTCCTATTAAAAATAAACTAATTTTACTAAAAGGTTCAAATAGTATTCATTTGGATAGATTAGAGAATCTTCTTTAGAAAAAAATACTATTGTGAAATACTATACGTTTAGCTATAAAGCTATACTTTGAAAAAATTATTTTTACTTTCAATATTATTCTCACTATCACACTCTTTTACTTTTGGTCAGCAACGCATTGGAATTGACATAACTGCAAAACCTCAAAGTGTTAATTTAACCGTTCACTATCAGAAAATTATAAAGAAAAATGTTCTTTTCTCAATAGGTGTATTCGGGGGGAGTAATGGAAAAAAATACATTGATAATGACACGTTACTATTAAATTTTGGAAAGAAGATCGCTTCCCCTTTCTCAAATGCGAATAGAACATTAACTGACACGTTAACTTCATTTGACTTATTGAATTACAGTTTACGCTCAAAATCGATTGGTATTCAATTTGGGATTGGTTACTTCTATGAGTTTGGTGTGAAACACGGAATAAGAGCAAACCTCAATCTTAAAGTTAGTTTTGCTGAATCACAAATGAGGGCTTTCTATTGGTCTATAGAAAAGAGAATTGGCATCTTCGAAGATTACACTCAAAATTACTTTATTGCCGCAGTTAGTCCTGAGCTATACCATACAATTCGAGTAAGTGGTAGGATTACTTTAAACTATGGTATAAAAGTACCCTATTTCTTCTCATTAGATAAAAGCATATTTAATCCTGTTGATAAAAGAGATTTACTTTACCGTTTTGAACCTGAATTCAATATTGGAATCACAAGAGTAATTGGAAAATGTGAATAACAGATTAAACTATTATTCAGAAACAAAAAAAGAGGATGATTGCTCAACCTCTTAATCTATTTTTTTGTGTTATTTCAATACATTTCTTGAAATAACAATTTTTTGAATTTCACTTGTTCCCTCATAGATTTGAGTGATTTTTGCATCGCGCATTAATCGCTCAACATGGTATTCTTTCACAAAACCATATCCCCCATGAATTTGAACAGCCTCAACGGTATGTTCCATTGCAACTTTAGAAGCATATAGTTTTGCCATTGCACCCGATTGGTCATAATTTCTACCATTATCCTTATCCAGCGCAGCTCTATAAACTAGCATTTTTGCCGCTTCAATATCTGTTGCCATATCTGCTAGCTTAAATGCAATTGCTTGGTGTTTGCTAATCTCTTTACCGAATGCCTTTCGCTCTTTAGAATAAGCCAATGCTAAGTCAAATGCACCTCCAGCAATTCCTAATGCTTGAGAAGCAATTCCTATTCTACCTCCTGATAATACTTTCATGGCAAATTTGAAACCAAATCCATCCTCTCCAATTCTGTTTTCTTTAGGGACCTTTACATCGTTAAATAGTAAGGTGTGAGTATCAGAACCTCTAATACCCAATTTATTTTCCTTTGCTCCAACAATAAAACCTTCCATTCCTCTTTCGATAATGAAGGCATTAATACCCTTATGCCCAGCAGACACATCTGTTTGTGCAATAACCAAATAAACGGAAGCCGAAGAACCGTTTGTAATCCAGTTTTTAGTGCCGTTTAAAACATAATGATCCCCATTATCAATTGCCGTAGTTTGCTGAGAAGTTGCATCTGACCCTGCTTCTGGTTCAGACAAGCAAAAAGCTCCAATCTTCTCCCCTTTGGCCAAAGGGACTAGGTATTTTTGCTTTTGATCTTCTGTTCCAAACTGTTCTAATCCCCAGCAGACCAATGAATTATTAACCGACAGGCAAACAGAAGTCGATGCATCCACTTTTGAAATTTCTTCAATTGCTAGGGCATACGAAAGTGTATCCATTCCAGAACCTCCGTATTTTGGATCAACCATCATGCCCATAAATCCTAGTTCTCCTAACTGCTTAATCTCTTCAGCAGGGAACCGTTGTTCCTCATCTCTATCAATTACACCAGGTTTCAATACATTTTGAGCAAAATCTCTTGCTGCATCTCTTACCGCTTTATGTTCTTCAGTTAAATCAAAATTCATAGTTCTAGTTTTAAATTCTTGCAATCACAAATTTACTCAATTCGTTTTAATTTATACCTTTAAACTGTGAAGAGTTCGTACACTATTATAGGATTAATGTCAGGAACATCCATGGATGGACTTGATATTGCATTTAGCAAATATGAACAAACCACAAATAATAAATGGCAATTGACTGTATATCAGACAGAAACAGATATTTACCCAAAAAACATGCTTGAAAATTTAAAAAACTCAACTTGTTTTTCAGCTTCACAACTTTTAGATTTAGATAAAAAATTAGGCCATTATTTCGCAGAAAAAGTGAATGCTTTCATCCTTAGAAATAAGATTGACAAAAAATCAATAGATGCAATTGCTTCTCATGGGCATACCATATTTCATCAACCCGACAAAGGGTACACGTATCAAATAGGTTGTGGTTCTACCTTGGCGTTCAATACCGAACTTAAAGTCATTAACGATTTCAGGCAGAAAGATGTTATTGCTGGAGGACAGGGTGCTCCACTCGTTCCTATTGGAGATAAGTTGTTATTCCATCAAGAGTCAAGTTGCTTTTTAAATCTTGGTGGCTTTGCTAATTGCTGTATCCTTAAGAATAAGAACGTAATTGCCTATGATATTTGCCCTGCAAACTTGCCGCTCAATCAAATTATGAATCGATTAGGGCTAGAGTATGATAAGGACGGAAAAAACGCAAGAGAAGGAAAAGTTGACCTAATCGCTTTGGAAAAACTGAATGCACTTTCTTTCTATCAGCAAAACTCTCCAAAATCACTTGGCACAGAGTGGTTGACAGCAGAATTTAATCCTGTTATTACTGAAATCATTAATAACAAAGATAAACTGAGAACAATTATTGAACATATTGCCATTCAAATTGGAGAAAATTTAATTGATTCTCAATCTATTTATATAACAGGTGGTGGCGTTAGAAATACGTTTTTATTGGAACGAATAGCCTTTCATTTTGAAGGAGAAATTGTAATTCCGAGCGAGCAAATAGTTGACTACAAAGAAGCTATTATTTTTGGTTTTTTAGGTGCACTTCACTTGTCAGGAATACCAAATACTTTGGCAAGCGTTACAGGAGCAAATAAAGATGTTATTGGCGGAGTACTTCATCGTCCTTAAGTTTGTATAAATCGACTTAAAGAATTTTGCAAATAGACGCATTCGTTAAATTACTTTTTTAACTTTGTTAACTTCAATTATAAGACTCAACGAATGAAAACCTTATTAGATAAGTTTGAAAACAGACGACCAGAAATTGTTTTTGAATGGAAAGACGCAGAGACCGAAGCAGAAGGCTGGGTAGTAATCAACTCGTTGCGTGGAGGAGCTGCAGGTGGTGGGACACGTATGCGTAAAGGTTTAGATAAGCGTGAAGTTGAGAGCTTAGCCAAAACAATGGAAGTTAAGTTTACGGTTGCAGGTCCAGCTATTGGAGGTGCAAAATCGGGTATTAACTTTGACCCTAGAGATCCCAGAAAAGAGGGAGTCCTAAGAAGATGGTACGCTGCAGTAAGCCCACTATTAAAACATTATTATGGAACTGGTGGTGACTTAAACGTTGATGAAATTCATGAAGTCATTCCCATTACAGAAGATTGTGGTGTTTGGCACCCGCAAGAAGGGGTGTTTAATGGCCACTTTCAACCCAGAGAAGCACAAAAAATTAATCGAATTGGTCAATTAAGACAGGGAGTATTAAAAGTAATAGAAGATACTTCATTTTCTCCAGATATAAGCAGGAAATATGTTGTTGCAGATATGATTACAGGTTACGGAGTAGCTGAATCAATCAAGCACTACTACTCTATTTGGGGTGGTGACTTAAAAGGAAAAAGAGTCATCGTTCAAGGTTGGGGAAACGTAGGTTCAGCGGCAGCTTTTTATTTAGCAAAAGAAGGAGCAACAATTATTGGAATTATAGACAGAGTTGGTGGATTGATCAACGAAGACGGTTTTTCATATGAAGAAATACGTCAATTATTCCTAAACAAGAATGGAAACGAATTGAATCATCCTAATCTGATTTCTTATGACGATGTCAATGCTAAAATTTGGGACGTTCAAGCAGAAGTTTTTATTCCATGTGCAGCATCAAGATTAATCACGGGAGACCAAGTTGATAGAATGATGTCAACAGGAATTGAAGTCATTTCTGCGGGAGCAAATGTTCCGTTTGCAGACCCAGAGATCTTTTTCGGACAAATTGCAGACAAGGCAGATAATAATATCGCAGTCATTCCTGATTTTATCTCTAACTGTGGAATGGCAAGAGTTTTTGCATATTTAATGAGTAATGACTTAAAAGAATTAACAGACGAAGGCATTTTTTCTGATACCAGTAACATCATTAAAGAAGCATTAGTAAATACGCATAAAATAAACCCTAACAAAACAGGCATTGCTAAAGCAGCATTCGAAATTGCCTTAAAACAATTAGTATAAACGAAAACAGTAAAATTCTATGGAAATTTTTATAATTATAGTATTCATCTTAGGATATATTGCAATTACTTTAGAGCATAGTATAAAATTGGACAAGCTTATTCCAGCATTAATTATGATGGCAGCTTGTTGGGCACTTATCGCTTTTGGAATTGAAGGTTTTGATCAATGGTTTGACTCAGGAGCTCATAGTTTAGTGAGTGATTTTGATACTTTACCAACCTATTCTGAACATGCTGCTTACGAAATATCATCCAAAAGTCAATGGATGGAAGAAACATTACTTCACCACTTAGGAAAAACTGCTGAAATTCTATTTTTCCTTTTAGGAGCAATGACAATTGTAGAAATTATTGATCATTTTGACGGATTCTCTACTTTCAAAAGATACATCAAAACAAAGAATAAAAGACGTCTCTTATGGATTTTTACAATTTTAGCATTCATCCTTTCTGCAATTATTGACAACCTTACGGCAACAATTGTTTTGATAACTATTCTACGAAAAATTATAAGTGATCAAAATACCAGAATGTGGTTTGCAGGGTTAATAATAATTGCTGCAAATGCTGGTGGTGCATGGTCACCAATAGGTGATGTTACTACAACCATGCTTTGGATTGGTGATAAAGTATCAACTGACGCACTAATTACAAACCTTCTACTTCCTTCTATCATCTGTATGGCTCTGCCTACTATGATTGCTTCATTCATGAAACCTTTTAAGGGAAATTTAATAGAAGATGTTGAAGTCAGTGCTGAATCGAATCATGATACGACGTATAGTTCCATTATACTTTATTTAGGTCTCGGAATGATCTTATTTGTTCCTTTCTTCAAGACTATTACTCACTTACCTCCGTATGTTGGAATGATGCTTTCACTAGGTATTGTTGCCATTTTTGCAGAAATTTTCAGTTCTCGCCAGTTTAAACTAACTACTCTTGATGACCATTCAAAAGATGCTGGTCATCACAATCCTGTGCATAAGTCCTTGTCTAAAATTGAAATGCCGAGTGTGTTATTCTTCTTTGGTATTTTAATGGCTGTTGCAGCTATGGAAAGCCTTGGTTTATTATTCAACTTTGCAGATACGATGAATACAGCAATTCCTAATACTGACATAGTTGTATTGCTACTGGGAGTTGGTTCAGCAGTTATTGATAACGTTCCTCTTGTTGCAGCAAGTTTAGGTATGTTTCAGCAAGAAATGAACGATCCAATTTGGCACTTTATCGCTTATTCCGCTGGTACTGGAGGAAGTATGTTAATTATCGGTTCTGCCGCAGGTGTGGTGGCGATGGGAATGGAAAAAATATCTTTCTTTTGGTACCTGAAAAATATTTCTCTGTTAGCATTCATTGGCTTTATAGCTGGTGCTGGTGTATTTATGTTCATGGAATCAATGGCATAATAAATTATAATTCAAAACGTTTATATATTATGAGTTTATCTTACTTATTACAAATTGAAACTGGTGTAGAAGAATCAGTTGGAGTTACAGACATAAGTCTTTGGGAAATTCTAAAGGGTTCTGAAGATTTTGGCAACGAAGGTATCGGTTGGTCAGGTTGGGGAATTATTATTCTTCTTTCCCTAATGCTTGGTTATGCTATCTTCATTTTTGTAGAGCGCTACTTAGCACTTAGAAAAGCAAATAAAGAAGAAAGAGGATTTATCTCAAAAATTAGAGAATACATTACCGAAGGTAAAATCGATTCTGCCAAAGATTATTGCTCACGTTCAGACTCGCCTTCTGCCAGAATGATAGAAAAAGGAATTGCTCGTCTTGGAAGGCCGATTGAAGTTATTTCTGCTTCCATTGAGAATGCAGCTAAATTAGAAATTCTTCGATTAGAACAGCGTTTAAGTTTCTTGGCAACAGCAGCTGGTGCAGCCCCAATGATTGGATTCTTAGGAACTACTGTCGGAATGGTTGGTGTATTTATCGATTTGCAAAATGCTGCAAGTTTAGACATTGACGTAATAGCTCCAGGTATCATGACAGCAATGATTACAACAGTTGCTGGTCTGATTGTTGGTATTGTTGCTTATGTTGGTTATAATTTTTTAGTTGCACGAATAGGAAAGGTCGTTTACCAAATGGAAAATGATGCTCTAGAATTTATGGATATTCTGCAACAACCTGGTAAATAATTAAGCTATGGATTTAGGAACAAGAAATAAAGTAAAAATAGAAGGCGGAATGGCTTCTATGACCGATTTGGTCTTCTTATTGTTGATCTTTTTCATCATCATGAGTTTGATGAGTCAAGACCAAACACCTATTGATTTACCTAAGCCCGCAGAAAAATTACCTCCAGTAACTGATCCTGTTACACCTACTGTTATTATCACTGAAGATAATCTTTATGTAGTTACTCCTGGAGGTTCAGTTGATCAGCCCATGGAGTTTGAAGACATAAGGGAAATAACGGCTTCCGTTGTAGAAAGTTCAGGGAAATCGAAACTTAAAATAGCTGGCCATCGTAAAGCTAGTTATGAAGCAGTATTTAATGTACTCGCTTTGTCGCAGGCAAACGGATGGGATCCGGTGTTAGCATACGATAGGTAGTTTATTAGAAGTTCGAAGAGTGTTTCTAACAATTTAACTTACTAAATAAAAAAAATGGCAAGTATTCCAATAGCAACTAAGATAGATAAGCGAAAAGGTGCAATTGTTGCCCTTATCTGTCTTTTATTGCTTGGAGTTTACATGGCCTTGATTTCATTTCAGATAGCTGACCCACCACCACAACCAGTTTTGGTAGAGGTAGAAACAAATATACCTGAAATTATATTGAAGAATTTAAGAGTTGAAGGTGGCTCCGGTTCAGGCAGTGCATCTGATGCTGAGGTAAAGCCTCCAAAACCAAAGACAGAGCAGGTTATTACAAAAGAAATTTCGGAAACAGAAGTAAATACTGGTGAGGCAAATACAACTAACTCTCCCACCTCTACTGAAACGTCTAGTACAACCGAGCAATCAAATGATCCATTTGCTAGTGGAGGAAGTGGCGATGGCAATGAAGGTGGATCGGGAGATACGTTTGGAGGAGACGCTGGAACTGGAACCAATGGTACTGGAGGTGGAGGAAGTGGCAAAGGTCGTGTCCGTTTAATTGATCCAAATATTAATGGTGTTCAGTCAAATGTGAATGCAACAATTTACCTAAAAGTGACAGTAGATGCTCAGGGCAATGTCATTGCGGCTTATAACATCAAAGCAAAAACGACGACTACTAATCAAATACTGATTAACAAAATTATTTACGAGGTTAAAAAACAAACCAAGTTCAATAAAGATCCTGGAGCACCTCTTGCCAAAGCGTATATGACGATTAATGTTAAAGCGCAGTAGTTACCAACAAGAAATTAACTGGTTGTTTGAACAGTTTCCATCTTATCAGAAGATTGGTTCTAAAGCGTATAAACCTACTTTAGAGAATATCCGCTCCATAACCGAACGAATTCATTCTCCAGAAAAGTACTTACGGTTTGTTCATGTAGCAGGCAGCAACGGAAAAGGCTCAACATGTTCCATGCTAGCTTCTATTCTTACGGAGGCTGGTTACAAAGTTGGATTATTCACTTCTCCGCACATTAAAGATTTCACAGAACGAATAAGAATTAACGGAGTGGTAATTCCACAAGAAGATGTAGTTGAGTTTATACAAAAAATAAAAGCTGAGAGTTTCGACTTCTCCCCTTCATTTTTTGAAGTCACATTTGCCATGGCTTTGAATCATTTTAAAAAGGAAAACTGCAACATTTGCATCATTGAAACGGGTTTAGGAGGGCGATTAGATGCAACGAACATTATCACCCCTATTTTGTCAGTTATCACTAATATAAGCTTAGAGCACACCAACATTCTCGGAAATACACTCGAAAAAATTGCGGAAGAAAAAGCTGGAATCATAAAGGAAAATATTCCTTTAGCTTTAGGAATGATGTCAGATGAATTAATTCAGCAATTTTCAAAAATTGCTTCTAAACAAAAAGCTGAAGTACAGTTGACAATAAGGAAAGAAAATGCATTTGACTTACCTTTGTTAGGAGAACACCAAAAAGACAATTTTCAGTTAGTGTTGAACGCTCTTAAAATAATAAAGTCGTTAGATTACTCAGTTACTGACAATGAAATTCAAATCGGATTGAACCATCTTTCACAGAATACGGGATTTGCTGGACGCTTGCAAATAATAGAAAAAAAACCATTATTAATCTATGATGTATCACACAATGCAGAAGGTATTCAAGCAACATTGAAAACAATAAAAGAACTCAATCAAGGCCAGTTACACATTATTTTTGGTTCTAGTAGCGATAAAGACATATCGAGTATCATTAAAGTTTTACCAACAAATGCGCAATTATATTTTACTGAGTTTAGCAATGAGAGGAGTTGTACCATTGATCAATTGAGAGGAGTTTCACTTGAATCTTCTTTCAATAAGCTATCATTTTATAAATCATCTCAGAAGGCATTGTCAAATGTTAAGCTAGTTGCAAATCAAAACGATACGATTTTGGTTATTGGGAGCTTTTTTTTGGTGAGTGAATTATTTTGATTTTTTTTTTATTTTATCCTTGTCCTTAAGAAAATCAAGTGTATATTTGCACACGCAATTTAATAATAAATCAATTGTTATTAATTACGGGAGATTAGCTCAGTTGGTTTAGAGCACCTGCCTTACAAGCAGGGGGTCGTAGGTTCGAATCCTACATTTCCCACCAAGTACAGAAAGGGTTTCAGATAACAGTGAAACCCTTTTTTTATTTCGTGCGTTCTTTATGCGTTCTTTTTAGTATTTACTTAATTCGGATCATGACCAATTGTTGGGGACTAGGCATAAATTTGAGTTAATCTGAAGAGAAAAAATTCTTTATTCCTAACTCCTCTTAATTGTGATCTGAAGGCTTTTATTTTAGCGTTGAAAGATTCGGCAG
>Ga0316208_1002938_pt1 | contig 13016 bp, 7 predicted proteins | sample 3monopyrite_MG_FD_204944 | JGI IMG/M metagenome (GOLD analysis project Ga0316208, IMG submission 204944) | Microbial mat bacterial communities from mineral coupon in-situ incubated in ocean water Damariscotta River, Maine, United States -... | ecosystem: Environmental > Aquatic > Marine > Coastal... | reverse complement strand
TTCTCGAACCAGATTCGTGCGTGGCGGATTGGGGATCACATCTGCAATCAGCATGTCGGACGTCACCGAATCCATGTTTAAAGCAAGACGAGCGTCAACGTCCGGGAAGAGCCCGATGGACGTCGCATTGACGACGATGTTGGTGCCTTCCGGGATGCTGTACTCACGGTCCCAAAGGACAAAGTCGACTTCAGCGGGCGTCTTCTCGCTGAGCAACGCTGCCAGTTCCTGACCGCGATCGACCGAGCGATTCACGACGGTGATTTTCGTCAGTCCTGCCAGAGCCGTTTCAACGCCGATCGCTCGCGCGGCGCCGCCAGCTCCGAACATGACCAGCGATTTGCCAGCCGGATCGACCTTCTCCCTGAGCGATTCCAGAAAGCCTTTGCCGTCGGTATTTTCGCCGATGAACTGGTCATCACGGCGGACCGCACAATTCACCGCTCCGATGATCTTTGCAGATTCGCCCAGCCCATCGAGGTACTGAATGACTTCTACCTTGTTCGGCAGCGAGCAGTTGAAGCCTGCCCAGCCCATCGCTCGCGCGCCAAGCACCGCGTCGGCGAGTTTATCCGGACCGACCTCACAGTTGATGTAACGCCAGTCGAGACCGTGGTGCTGGTACGCGGCTTCAACCATCGCGACAGTGGGATTCTCGGCACAAGGCAGAGCAAAACATCCCGTCAGCTGACTCAAAAAGTTCATCGAAGGCAGTGTCCTGTGTGGTAGCTGATTGTTTGAAGGAACCCGTTCAGCCTCTCAGCATATCATCCTGCGGTGCATTCAGTCAGCCCTTCCAGCGAGCAGTCTGGGGATCGCCAGTGACTCGACAGAGTGGACGCTGTCTGCAAACCTTCAGGCCCGATGTGACCGAATTTGGTCAAGGTCCTTCGCCAATCCGTCTCTGTCCGCCTGACGCGCCGAGGAAACTACAATGCTGCGGCTTTGCACAAAATTTGCTGTCTCAACATCACTTCTCATGGCCATGCTGTTTGTCGGTGGTTGTTCAAACGGCGACGACAGCGGTGACAAAGGCATCTCATCGACTAACGAGGAGTTGTTCCCGATCGAATCGCGAGGCACGATCGGGTTTTCGGCACTGACACTGAAGAACCCATTCTTCAAGATCATCGCGGACAGCATGACGGAGGCCGGCAAGGCGAACGGGTTCGAAGTCCTCGTCAACGATGCCGAACGAGACGTCAATGAGCAGTCGAAGCACATCGACAATTACATCGCTCAGGGTGTCGCGGCGATCGTGTTGAACCCGGCAGATCGTACTGCCATTGGACCGGCCATCAGAAAAGCCAACGAAGCTGGCATTCCTGTTTTTACCTGCGATCTTCAATGTGCAGCTGAGGATGCGAAGGTCGCCGGTCACATTGGCACTGATAATTATCAGGGAGGCAGACTCGCGGGCGATGCGATGATCGAAGCGCTCGGCGACGCTGGCGGCGAAGTCCTGGTGCTGCACTTCAAGCAGGCCAATTCGTGCGTGCTGCGGGTGCAGGGATTTTCCGAAGTCCTCGATGAGCACAACAAGGATCGTGAGTCAGGCAAGATTACGATTGTCTCGGAACTCGAAGGTGGTGGACTGCGTGACGAAGGTTTCAAGGCCGCGTCGGACGCTCTGCAGGCTCATCAGAATCTGCGTGGCATCTTTGCCATCAACGATCCGTCAGCATTGGGTGCGTGGACGGCGCTCAAGCAGGCTGAGAAACTGGACCAGGTGACAATCATCGGTTTCGACGGTCAGCTTGAAGGCAAGCAGGCAATTCTCGAAGGTAAGATTTACGCCGACCCGATTCAGTTCCCGAAGAAGATGGGTGTCGTCTCCGTCGAGAACATCATCAAGTATCTCGACGGCGAAGATTTCGAAACGGTCGTGCTGATTCCGACGGCGATCTACAAGAAAGCCGATGCGGAAAAGGATCCGGCGTTGCAGACTTCTGAGACGACCACTGCGGCGGCTCCGGCCGAGACAACTCCGGTCGACATCGAGCGGTTTCGCACGCCATCCGCGCAGGAATAGCATCCTACTCATCGTGACTTTCTGCGGAATTGAATTCGCGTTTCAGCTTCTGGCAACCTCATGGTGAGCGGCCTTCAAACTTCTGCTGCAGACTCGGCGGCTGGTTCGTCGAGCCCACCGCTTCTAAGCATGCGTGGCGTCGATAAGTCGTTTCCCGGAGTTCACGCGCTGAAGAGCGTCGATCTTGATCTGGCCGCCGGCGACGTGCTGGCATTGCTCGGCGAAAACGGGGCAGGCAAGAGCACGCTGATCAAGGTGCTCGGCGGCGCGCATCAACCGGACTCAGGAGCGATCGAGATCGATGGCCGCCGACTCGACATCACAAGTCCGCAGGATTCGCAGCGAGCCGGCATCGGCATTATTTACCAGGAGTTCAACCTCGTCCCGGCGATGACCGTGCGGGAAAACATCTTTCTCGGTCAGGAGCCCTCGCGAGTCAGCTTCATTCCGGCGGGGAAAGAGCGACGGCGAGCACGGGAACTGTTCGAGCGGATTGGCGTCGAGCTGGATCCTGATGCTCTGGTCCGAGACTTAACGGTCGCCCAGCAACAGGTCGTTGAAATCGCCAAGGCCTTGTCGCTGGATTCTCGAATCATCGTGATGGACGAGCCCAGCGCGGCGTTGTCGCCTCGGGAAGTACAGGGGCTCTTCAGGATCATCGAGGAACTCAAGTCTCAAGGCATCGGGATTGTCTACGTCAGTCACCGTCTGGACGAGATCTTTGCCATCTGCAACCGCGTGACCGTACTGCGTGACGGTGAGTACGTCGATTCGAAACCGATCGGTGAGCTGACTCGTGATACGTTGATTGAGCTGATGGTTGGCCGAAAGTTGGAGAACGAATTCCCGACTCGCGCTGCGGTCAACGTACCAGACAAAGTGGATGCCGAAGCCCGCCCCGGCCTTGTGGTCAGCGGGCTGGCAGGCGGCCCGAAAGTAAAAGACGTTTCGTTTAACGTTCGGCGGCGAGAGATTGTCGCGTTGACTGGTCTTGTCGGGGCAGGACGAACGGAAACCGCTCGATTGATCTTCGGTGCGGACAAACGAGAAGCAGGCACCATCACGCTCGACGGTAACGAGCTGGACATTCGCAGTCCTCGCGACGCCATCACGGCGGGGATCTGCCTGCTGACCGAGGATCGCAAAGGCCAGGGGCTGATTCTGAATCAGAGCGTGCTGGAAAACTTCGGTCTCCCAAACCTGTCCCGATTCTCGGCGGGAGGGTTGATCCAGCAGAAACTCGAACGGAGTGCCTTTCAAGGTTACGTTGAGCAGTTGCAGATCAAAGTGTCGGAGCCAGCGCAACGAGCAGGTAACCTTTCCGGAGGGAATCAGCAGAAAGTGGTTCTGGCCAAATGGCTGGAGCGTGACGCTGAAGTCATCATCTTTGACGAACCGACACGAGGAATTGACGTCGGTGCGAAGTTCGAAATCTACCTGCTGATGCACAAACTGGTCGAGCAGGGCAAAGCCATTCTGATGATCAGCAGCGAGCTCCCCGAGGTGCTGGGAATGGCCGATCGCATCGTCGTACTGCACGAAGGCCGCGTGAAGGGCGAGATCAACGACGTGAAGTCGGCGACGCAGGAGTCGATCATGAGTCTTGCCGTTAAGTAGGTATTCGCGAATTCACACGCCGCAGCGTGATTGAATATGGGAAACGTTCTGTGAAACGGTTTATTACTGACAACGGTTCCGTGATCGTGCTGCTGGCGTTGTGTGCCTACTACAGCGTGGTGACCCTCGGTGAGCAGCATCCAAACACTCCGGCTGCCGGTTTGGAAGTTGCAGCCAGGATCCTCAGCGAGTCGTCGGGATCGCCCAACGTCATCGTCATTTCACGAGACACCGCACAGGACCGAGCCTTTACCGATTCTGTGCGAGCTGGGATCGAAGCTGGCGGCGGAATCGTTCTCGCTGTCGTTAACGGAGCACCGACGGACGCACGTATTGCCTTGGAGCAGGTGGGTGGAGCTTTTGAAAAGGTCGACGCAATCGCGACGAACCATTCCGCTTCCGGGTGGGGACCGCTCAAGCCAGACCGTCTTAGCGCAGCGGCGGAAAAGATTCCCAGCCTGGTCGGTGTCAAGGTATTTAAGCCGCAGAGTTACACGTGGCCGAGCTTCCTGACACGAGAGAATCTCGTCAACGTCATCAATCAGAACGCGGTAATTGCGATCATCGCCATTGGCATGACTCTGGTCATTATCACCGCCGGCATCGATCTGTCGGTCGGAAGTCTGCTGGCCCTGTGTGGCGTGACAACGGCGGTGGCCGCTCAGCAGTTGGCTGGGGGCGCCGATGCCGGAGCGATCGGTCTGCTCGGCGCATGTCTGATCGGCACTGGCGTCTGCACGCTGTGCGGAGTTTTCAACGGCGTGATGGTAACGTGGTTTCGAGTTCCCGCGTTTGTCGTCACGCTGGCAATGATGATGGTCGCTCGCGGCTTGGCACTGATCGTCGCCGTGCAATACCAGAGTGCTCTGCTTGGCGGCGGGACTGAGGGAACTCCGGAAGCCGTCAAAATTGAAGCCGCGTCATTCGGATGGCTCGGCAATGGAGCGACACTGGGAATTCCGAATCCCATTCTGTTGATGCTCGCCCTTTACGTTCTCGCCCACATCACGATGACAAAGACATCGGTCGGGCGATACATCTACGCGGTCGGCGGCAACCCCGAAGCTGCCAGGCTTTCCGGCGTGCCGGTGTTTGGTGTGCTGATCCTTGTCTATGCGATCTGTGGTGCGATGGCCGGACTGGCCGGGGTCGTGGACGCTTCCCGCTTTGAAGGCGGAAGGCCGAACGCCGGAGAGATGTACGAGTTGCAGGTCATCGCCGCCGTCGTCGTTGGAGGTACCAGCCTGGCCGGCGGCGAAGGTCGCATCTTCGGCACATTGATCGGCGCGATGATCATCGCCGTGATTCAGAACGGTCTCAACATGGCTGGCGTCGCCAGCTACGAGCAGAAGGTTGTCTTCGGGGGCCTGATCCTGGCTGCTGTTCTACTGGACCGGTTCAAGCGGAAATAACCGTGTCAAACTGGTATCGGCTGCCGCAGATCAGACTCTGCCTGACCTACGGCAATCTTCAAGCAAGCACAATCTTCAAGCAAGCACAATCTTCAAGCAAGCACTGCGTCGATGACGTGGCCGTGGACGTCGGTCAGGCGGCGGTCGATGCCGTTGTGGCGGAAAGTCAGCTGTTCGTGATCAAACCCGAGCAGGTTCAGAATTGTTGCGTTCAGATCGTGGACTGAAGAAATGTTCTCGACGGCTTTGAAACCAAGTTCGTCGGTCGCGCCGTAGCTGACTCCGCGTTTGACGCCGGCTCCGGTGAGGAATGCGGTGAAGCCGTTCGGGTTGTGGTCGCGGCCCTGCGCACCCTTCTGGAACATCGGCATGCGGCCGAATTCGGTACACCACACAACGAGTGTGTCGTCGAGCAGCCCTCGTTGCCGCATGTCCTGAATCAGTGCGGCTGACGGCTGATCCATGACTCGGCCGTGGATGTCGTATTGTTCTCGGAGTTTCTGATGACCGTCCCAGTTCAGTCGCCCGCCACTGGCGTACGCTCCGTTGAAAAGTTGCACGAACCGCACACCTTTCTCGATCAGTCGTCGGGCGAGGATACAGTTTTTGGCGTAACCCGATTTCAATTCATCTTCAGAATCGTCCGCGCCGTACATCTTCAGCGTGTGCTCGGACTCGGTCGACAGGTCGCTGATTTCGGGAACGGACAACTGCATTCGCGCGGCGAGTTCGTAACTGGCGATCCTTGCGGCAAGGTTATTGTCTCGCGGATTCTTCTTGAGATGCTCGTCGTTCAGTAGTCGCAGCAGGTCCCTTGCTGCACCGTCACTTCCGGGCGTTATTGATTTCGGAGGGAGAAGATTGCTGATCGGCTGGGCGGCGTTGAACGGCGTGCCCTGGAAAACCGCGGGAAGGAAACCGGAGCCCCAGTTGTTGACGCTGGCCTGGGGCACTCCGCGCGGATCAGGAATCGCGACAAAGGCCGGCAGGTTGCGATTCTCTGAGCCGAGGCCGTACGTCACCCACGCGCCGATACTCGGAAACCCGTCCTGTACGAACCCGGTCGAGAGAAAGTTTTCAGCTGGGCCATGCGTGTTGGATTTACTGGTCAGCGAATGAACGAAGGCGAAATCGTCGACCTGCTTCGCGAGATGCGGGACCATGTCCGAGACCATCTTTCCGGTCTCACCTCGCGGCCGGAATCTGTACTGCGGTCGTGCGAGATTTCCGGCCGGCCCCTGAAACGTGACGGACGGACCTCCGGGAAGAGGCTTACCGTCCTGCTTGATCAACTCCGGTTTGTAATCCCACGTTTCCAGCTGACTGCAGGCTCCCGCGCAGAAGATCACAAGAACGTTCTTTGCCTTTGGCGCCGACTGCGGCTGCCGCGGCGAGTTCGGGGCATCTGGTCTGATCGACGGCGACCAGGGTTGCTCCCTGGCCAGCAGATCCTGGTCAGCGAGTAGACCGGCCAGAGCGATCGCGCTGAGTGTCGACAACGTGTCGCCGAGAAATCGGCGACGGTCTAGCAGGCCGCGCCCGGCGTTCGTCAGCAGTCCGGATTCTGGATGATTCTTCATTGAGCACTCGTTACTGGAGTATGTCTCAAACGCGTTTTGAAACTCAGGCCGAACTATGGAACAAAAAGGAACTCGCTACTGTTAAACAGAACTCGACACAGTGTGGCCAGTCCGTGCTTGTTGGCAACGCGAGTCGATTCTGACAGCTCGACGGCAGAAGGCGACCGACCGAGGGTTAGCTCGAAGGCTCGTTCGACCTGGTTCTGCGAGTCATCGGGCTGCTCGCGTTTAATTCTATCGGCCAACTTCCCGGCTCGGTCCGCGACGAACGGGCTGTTGAACAGGTTTAATGCCTGAATCGCCGTCGTTGACTGAGTGCGTCGAGGGGTTGCCTGGCCGGCGTCGGGGCAGTCGAACGCTCCGAATACCGGAACGCGTTCCATGCGAATCTTGTGGGAATAGATCATCCGCCTCAGTTCTTCAGTTCCGAAATCGTCAACTGCGGGAAAGCCGCTCAACCCGCCACGAGTCTTGAAGAAGTTGAAGCCCGGACCGCCAGTTTTGAGATTCAGCTCGCCGGTCACGGCCAGCATGCAGTCGCGAATGGCTTCCCCCTCCAACCGTCGTGAAGAGAAATGCCATAACCACTTGTTGTCGCCGTCGATCGTGGCCGATTTTGGATCGACGAAGCTCGACTGTTGCCATGTTTGCGAAAGCAGAATCAGCCGATGGACGTGCTTGACGGACCAGCCGCTGGCGATGAACTCATGGGCGAGCCAATCGAGCAGCTCAAGATGAGACGGGCGAGTTCCGTTCAGACCTAAGTCGCTGGGCGTCTCGACAAGGCCTCGCCCAAAGTGGTACTGCCAGATTCGGTTGACCATGACGCGCGCCGTGAGCGGGTTGTCCGACGAAGCAATCCATTCGGCGAGTCGGACTCGCCGTTGTTGTTCCGACGTTTTCTCGGAGATCGCTGCATAGTTAAAGAGTGCCGGCACTGCAGGAGAGATTTCGGTCACGCGTTGTTCCGGATCGCCGCGTCGTAGCACGAATGTCGGATCGGGCGTTCCGAATTGTCCGCCATAGACCGTCTGAACCGTTTCCAACTCTGTCTTCTGTTTTGTCAGCTTCTCCAATTCCGCAATGAGCTCAGACGGATCGCCGCTGTTTTCGGACGCCCGGTTGTTCAACAGGGTTCTCTTCGAGTCATAGGGTGTTCCCATGAGGACTCGGTCGTCGTGTTGAGCGACTGTCGTCCACTCTTTGCCATCCTTTGACGTCTCGATGCGGTACTTCGTCGGCAGCCGGTCCTTGAACTTGCTCGTTCGGTCGCGGCTCCAGACAACACGATCGATCTCGACTGTGGACGGAAATTCGAGCTGGACCCATCCACTTCCGTGCTTGTTCGAGATCCAGCTTCGATCGTTGCTGTATTCTCCGTCGTTGACGTGCTTCAGTTGGTGCTTGCCGGTTTCGGAGTAGTTGCCCGACGATGTGGCGACCGTCGCCAACGAAGCGAGGGCAATGTTTCTGGCCGATTTTGTCGACTCGTAAACTTCCAGCTCGTCGATGCACGGTTCGTGTTTGTTATTGTCGATTGTTTCGAACGTTGTGAACCGCAGAAACTTCGCCGCGACGGGTTGGAATCGTTCGGTGTTTCGTTGAGCGTTCACCGGCGCTCGCAGTTGCGGGAGCGACGCGGGGACGCGTTGAAGTTTTCCTTTTGACGACTGCGGAGCCTCGTCGGCGACCTCAGCGTCAACTTCCTGCAGTACGATCACGTCGGCGGTAATGCCGGTGCCAGTTTCGCCGCCGCGCACGATCAGTTTCGAAGTCTCGTTCAGGTCGACAATGCCAGCGTGCGAGAGTCCACTCCAGAGTGGTTTCTTTTCGGTGGTCCCCTCAGTCACTCCGGCCTGGTAATACTGGTCGATCTTCGCGATTTCGTGTTGATCGGCGGTCGTTGTCAGGTCCCCGTCTTCGTCAAGGACATACCGAGCGTCGCGAGTGTGGACGCCGCTGCCGTGAGCCCCCCATGACAGCCAGAGACGAAACTGGCCAGCGATGCCGGGGTTGTAAGTCAGCACGTCCTGGCCGGGCACGTTGTTCCACCATGTGTAGCGGCCGCGGCTCAGGTTTCCGACTCGGTCTACCGATCCGGCATCGTCGCGGTAACCGCGAGTTGCTCCTGCAGGATTACTTCCCGGACCGTTCGGTTTCTTCAGGAAGGAAACTCGCTCCTCGTCTTCTTCGTCGATAATCACCGTTCGACCGACGAAGGTTAAAGGTTCAAAATCCAGCAGCTTGGTATCGAGGCTGTTGATTCGCTCGGCAAGCTTGCTGGCTGCAGCAAGTCGTTCTTTCTGAGCGGCATCCTGAATCGGGCGATCGCCGTAACGGACTCCGGAAAAGAATGCCTGGAGAGCGTAATAGTCCCGCGCCGTGATCGGGTCGAATTTGTGATCGTGACAACGAGCACAGCCGATCGTCAGTCCCAGGAACGTCGCACTCGTGCCGACGATGATTTCGTCGAGCGAGTCCTGACGAGCCAGCCGCTTTGATTCCTCGTCCTTGCCGATCTGACCTGGCAGCAGGACGGCGGCCGCGACGAGAAATCCGGTGGCGGCGTCTTCGTTGAAAGCGTCTCCCGCGAGTTGCTCGCGGATAAACTGGTCGTACGGCTTGTCGTCGTTGAAAGCTCGGATCACGTAATCGCGATAGGGCCACGCGTTCTCTCTTGGAGTGTTGACTTCGAAGCCGTGCGTGTCGGCGTAACGAACAACGTCCAGCCAGTGCTGAGCCCAGCGTTCGCCGTAACGCGGACTGTTGAGCAGTTTCTCAACGAGCTGTTCGAATGCTGCCGGATCTTCGTCCGCGATGAACTCCGCAACTTCCTCCGGAGAAGGCGGCAGGCCAATCATGTCAAAGTAGAGTCGACGGATCAGCGTTCGCCGGTCGGCCTTCGGTGATGCCTTCAGCCCGTGTTTAGCGAGTTTCTCCGATACGAAACGGTCAACTACGGCGGCTTTGTCGTTAAGTTGCCGCGTTCCGCCGTTGATTTGCAACTCGGGAATCTTCAGCAACGGCTGGAACGCCCAGTGCTCGAGTCGACGGTCGCGGGCAGCTTCGCGGTCGTATTCGGTCTCGGGCCATTTAGCTCCGGAGTCGATCCAGCGCCGCAGCAGTTCGATTTCGACCTCTGTGAGCGGAGCTCCCTCTGGAGGCATTCGCTCGTCCAGATCGGCGGTGGTTACGCGGCGCAAAAGTTCACTCTCGCCCGACTTGCCTGGAACAATGACGAGGCCGCCATCACCCCCTTTGAAGGCTGCGTGTCTGGTGTCGAGTCGGAGGCCGCTGTTCTGCTCACTGGCGCCGTGACAGCTTCCGCAGCGTTTGAGGAGTAACGGGCGGATCTGTGCTTCGAAATCGAGCGACTCTGCGGCGAGCACGTCCCGTGGCGCTGGCCACAACGCGAGGAGGCCTGTCACCAGGAGAGTGAGCAAATTCTGAATTAACGTCACCGCATGGCCTCAGCTATTGGATCGACGACTGGACCGACTTCCAAGGAAAGTCCGGGCGAGTATTATGCTGGACCGTCCCTGTTTTCGCGAGACGGGCGGAGTTCACGAACCAACAGTTTCAATGATTTCATCGACAACCCCATGACTGAACTGCTCATACTCGTACCGACTCCGACCGAGCATCAGATTCTTGAACCGCTCCTACAGCCGCACATTCCGCGGGTTGGCGGGACGCTGCATCTGTGTGGGTTTGGTCCGGTTTCGGCAGCAGCTCGAACAAGCCAACTCATTGCTCGACACGCACCGTCCAGGATCATCCTTGTGGGAATCGCCGGAAGGATCGGTCCATCGTTGTCGTTGGGCTCCGCGACGACTTTTGACGAAGTTGCCTGTTTCGGAGTCGGTGCGGGCAGCGGTGAGGATTTCCAAAGCGCCTCAGACCTCGGCTGGAACCAATGGGATTCTGGCAACACTGACTCGGAACCGCGATCGGTCCTCGGTGACGTGCTGCCGCTGTTGCATTCTTCAATTGAAGAAGTGGCTGGAGAACCTGTAGCGCGGCGACAGCTTCTCACTAGTTGCTCGGCGTCCGGATGTCCCGAGAACGTTGTTTTGAAGACCCGGCATTTTCCGAATGCGGTCGCCGAGGATATGGAAGCCTTCGGGGTGGCGATGGCCGCTTCGCTGATGAACGTTCCTGTGCAGGTCGTACGTGGAATCTCAAACGACGCTGGAGATCGACGATTGTCACACTGGAAGATCAAAGAGTCGCTCGAGGATGCCGCATCGCTCGTGCTCAGGCTGATTGCAGACAACGGTGCTGCAAGTTAAGAAGTGGTTCGCAGCGACTGATTGTGAGTGTTCACCGCTCAGACTGAGATTCAACTTTAATCCTGCATCAACGAGCGACAGCCTTGAGCCGTAAGATCCACCTGGGCATTTCAACGTGTCCCAATGACACGTTCACGTTTCACGGGCTGATGACGCAGAGCGTCGATTGGCGTGGACTCGACTTCGAGATTGAGCTGATTGATATCCAGCAGCTGAACGATCGGCTGTTTGACGGCGACTTCGATGCCGCGAAGACGAGTTTTCACGCGGCGTTGCTTCTGGCAAGCGAAACCGTCGTCCTGCCAAGCGGATCGGCTCTGGGCTTTGGCGTGGGACCTCTGCTCCTGTCGGCAACACCCGGCGCGACGCCCACAGACAACCAGCAGGTCACGCTCTGCCCAGGTCAGCACACGACAGCGTCTCTCTTGAATTCACTGTTTTATCCGCAGACGACTCGCGTCGAGCACGTTGTGTTTTCCGAGATCATGCCGAAGCTTCAGCGGAAGGAAGCCGACTTCGGAGTCTGCATTCACGAGAGCCGCTTCACGTGGGAGCAGCAGGGGCTCGGACTGGTCGAAGACCTGGGCACGCGGTGGGAAACCGAAACGGACTGTCCGTTGCCGCTCGGTGGCATCGTTGCTCGGCGCAGCTTGACGGATGAAGTCATCGCGAAAGTTCAAACCGTAATTCGTGACTCGCTGGAATTTGCACTGGCCGACCGCGACGCAGCGTTGCCCACGATGAGGATGTACGCTCAGGAGTTCGATGATGAAGTCCTGATGAAACATGTCGACCTTTACGTGAACGAGTGGACGACCGACCTGGGCGACACTGGCGGAAGCGCTCTGCGGGAACTGTCGGAGAGGGCACAGTCGATCGGTCTGGTTGCTCAGTCGGATTCGCCGATCGAGGTCTTTGCAGTATGAGAAAATCTATTCGAAGCAGGGCCGGTTCCCACCAGCCAGTATTCAGGATACGGCCGGTAGGAACCGGCCCTACGGCTGACAGCACTGCCAGACGCAACTCTTTAAGGATGACAGCAATGAGCCGACGCGATTGCACTTCGATCCTGCTGACGGTTCTGCTGTTCGGCATGTTAACCATCCGCGTTCACGCCGGGGAGAACTGGCCGCAGATCCAGGGAAACGCTCAGCGTTCTGGCAACGTGGCGGACGAAGCCTTGGCTGAGTCACTTGGTCTGGCGGGAACTGTCGCGCTGACCGATGGAATTTATGCGTCGCCGGTCGTGAGCGACGGAACGGTGTACGTCCTCGATGGCTCCGGCGTCGTGTTTGCGATTGACGCCGCGACGTTGAAAGTCCAATGGAAGTTTGCGACCGAGGGCGGGCCTGGAAACTGCAACAACGTCGCCGCTCCGGCGGTGGTCGGCGAGTATCTGCATGTCGGAACCGCAGCCGGCTATTACTACGTGCTTGATCGAAAAACTGGCAAGGTCGTCAAACGGCTGGACTTTGAGGAACCCGTCTTCTCTGCTCCGACCGTTGGCAACGACCGAGTCTACGTCGCGACGCTGGGGGCTCAGGTGTTCGCACTTCAGACAGACGGAACCGTTGTCTGGACATGGGACTTCGTCAAAGAAGTCGTCGGTTTTCACGGCAATCGCTGGAACGGTGCCGACTGGCTGGCTCACAGTAAGAACCGAGTCACGTGGCGTGACCATTTTGTCTGTTCGCGAGACATTTGTCTGGTCGGCAACGTGGTCGTGATGCCGGCTGGCGGGCGCACGGTCTTCATCGAAGATGCAGGTGATTCGCCAAAGGTCCGCAGCGTCGGCGAGATCCCTGAATACGCAGGTTCCGAGTTCCCAGCAACGTTCGGGCAAAGTGCCGACGCAGACGGGAACGTTTACGTCCAGTGGCACCGTCGCGACAACGCCGGCCGCGTCGAGAAACTCCGACTGGACGGCGACGAGTTGCAGACAGATTTCGTCAAGGGTACGGAAACCTCGATTCGAATTCCGGGGCTGCTGAGTTTCTCGTCGGTCAGTATCCGCGGCAATGACGTCTTCCGAGTCCGTCCAGAACAGGGCAAAGGACTGAGTCGACATTCTGCTGGAACGGAC
>Ga0316208_1002935_pt1 | contig 13019 bp, 10 predicted proteins | sample 3monopyrite_MG_FD_204944 | JGI IMG/M metagenome (GOLD analysis project Ga0316208, IMG submission 204944) | Microbial mat bacterial communities from mineral coupon in-situ incubated in ocean water Damariscotta River, Maine, United States -... | ecosystem: Environmental > Aquatic > Marine >... | reverse complement strand
AATAAAAAAAAACTACCTTGGTACACCTCCAAAATTTAACTTAATCAAAACGCTATTAATCATTAAATAGTACAAAACCAACCATTATGAATCGTGTATTAACCATTTTTATTTTTTTTATTTTAATAGGCTGTAAAAAGGAGAAAACCTTAACTGCTGAAGAACAACGTTGGCAACAACATGCTGAAAATACTGAAATAATCAGGGACGATTTTGGCGTACCTCACATCTATGGAAAAACAGATGCTGATGCTGTTTTTGGCTTATTATATGCACAATGTGAAGACGATTTTAATCGTGTAGAACGCAATTATATTTGGGCTATTGGAAGATTGGCCGAAATTGAAGGCGAAGCATCACTTTACAGTGATTTAAGAGCCAAATTGTACATGACTAAAGACGAAGCCATTAAAAACTATAACAACAGCCCAAAATGGCTTCAAGAGTTATGTGTGGCTTTTGCTGATGGTGTAAACTACTATCTTAAAACTCACCCTGAGGTAACACCTAAATTATTAACTCATTTTGAGCCTTGGATGCCAATGTATTTTAGCGAAGGCTCTATTGGTGGTGATATTGAGAGGGTTTCTACAAAAAAAATAAAAGCCTTTTATACTGGTGGCACTGATAACACAGTAGCTGTTAACGATGGATTAATCAGGTTGAAAGATGATGAACCACGAGGATCAAATGGGTTTGCCATTTCTGGCAGCAAAACTAAATCTGGTGATACGATGTTACTTATCAACCCTCATACGTCGTTCTTTTTTCGTGGTGAAGTGCATGTTGTAAGTGAAGAAGGATTAAATGCTTATGGCGCTGTAACTTGGGGACAGTTTTTTGTGTATCAAGGTTTTAATGAAAAAACTGGTTGGATGCATACCTCAACTGGAACAGACATTATTGATGAATTTGAAGAAACTATTGTAAAAGAACGCAGAAAAACATCATATAAATATGGTGAAGAATTACGTCCTTTAGACTCTATGGAAGTCACTTTAAACTACAAATCGACTGATGGTTTAAAAGACAAAACCTTTATGATGTATCGTACGCATCATGGTCCAATAACTCATTCCAATGGTGATAAATGGGTATCAACTGCTTTAATGTGGAGCCCAATAAAAGCTTTAGAGCAATCGTTTACAAGAACCAAAAAATCGAACCATAAAGAGTTTTATGACATGATGAATATTCGTACCAACTCATCAAACAACACCGTGTATGCTGATGCTGATGGAACGATAGCCTATTATCATGGCAATTTCATACCAAAACGTAATGAAAAATTCGATTATACAAAACCTGTAGATGGCAGTAATCCAGAAACCGATTGGAATGGACTCCACCCTTTAGAGGATAATATTTTAGTGCTAAATCCACCAAACGGTTGGATTCAAAACTGCAACTCAACACCTTTTACTAGTGCTGCTGAATACAGCCCAAAAAAGGAAGATTACCCAGAATACATGAGTTCATATCCAGAAAATTTTAGAGGCATGCATGCCATTCCTTTATTACAAAAAGCAAGCAATTTAACTTTAGATTCGTTAATCGATTTGGCGTACGACACCTATTTACCAGGAGCCGATTTATTAATTACTGGATTGTTGGATGCCGCAAATAAAGCTCCTGTAAAAACACCCGAAGCCAAAGAAGCCATTGCTTTATTAAAGAACTGGGATTTTAGAGTGTCCAAAACTTCTGTTGAAATGACTTTAGCACAATTTTATTTATATGCCTATTACGCCTCTGGCAACATACCTACAATGAATGGAAATAAACGAATTTCTAGACTAGGAAGGTTTGATTATATGAGTAAAACGGCAACACCAGAAGAGCGTTTAGAAGTCTTTCAAACAGCTTTAGATAAGTTAGCTGAAGCTTTTGGTTCTTGGGAAACACCTTGGGGAGAATTTAACCGTTACCAAAGAATTAATGGTGACATTTTCCAAAAGTTTGACGATTCCAAACCTAGTATTGCCGTTGGTATGGCATCGGGTTCTTGGGGAGCTTTAGCATCGTATGGAACACGATTTGGAAAAAACACCAAACGCCAATACGGAACCTCAGGAAACAGTTTCGTTGCAGTTGTTGAATTTGGCGATAAAGTAAAAGCAAAATCTATGTTAGCTGGCGGACAAAGTAGCGATACTAATTCACCTCATTTTGACGACCAAGCCCAACGCTATGCAGATGGTGAGTTTAAGGACGTGGCTTACTATAGAGAAGATGTTGAAAAAAGAGCAGAGTCGAGGTATCGTCCTGGAGAAAAACAATAGATTATGCTAATTGAGTTTTATAAACCTAAGCGTTTTATAATCAAAAAAAAAATGGCTTGAAAATGTAGGTTTTAGTAAAATTAACATCCTAATTAATGAATCTTTTTGAATACATTATCAAGCAATAAAAAAAATAGTTTGTTATACAGTTTGCCTCTTTAGTAATTTGACTTTGTCAGAAAAAAAGTCGAAATTCGTTTACTTGTGCTGAACTTTGCTTCAGTAAGGTCTAAAACAATCAATTAAAACTGAAGATTTCTAATAATGTACTTCATTATAACCAACCAATAAGATTCCCACTTTCTCGGGAAATGCATATGATAAAATTTTTTAGAAAAATTAGACAAAATTTACTTTCAGAAGGTAAAACTGGGAAATACTTTAAATACGCCATTGGTGAAATTGTTTTGGTAGTCATAGGGATTTTAATTGCCTTGTCCATTAATAACTGGAATGAAGCAAGAAAAGAACGAGCGAAAGAAATTAACTACCTTAAAAACCTTAAAATTGATTTGCTCAATGAAGTTAAAAATAGCGAACACTTCGCTACATACCATTTTCAAAAAGCTGAAAACTGCTCCTCTTTGCTAAATAGTGTAGAACCAAGTACCATGGAAGATGTGCAAGACTATACTAATAAATATGAGACAGTATTTATGTGGAAAACCTTTGTGCCTAACAACAATACGTTTAAAGAGCTTTTAAGTTCTGGTAATCTTAGTTTAATAAAAAATGATGCCATTAAAAATGGCATGTTAGAGCTAGATAAAATTTATGCTGATATATCTTCCTCCGAGCACCACATGAGAAGAGAATATGAAGAGTACCTGTATGATGTTCATGTTAAAAACATATCTGCAATTAGCTTTTTTGATATGAACAAACCCACTTATGGAATTCCTAATAGATTAACAATTAAAGATATTCCAGAGAGTATGCACAAGAAAATGATTGAAGATGTACAATGGCAACACCATAACGACATATTTAAAAATGGATTAAGGCTCGCTTTTATGAATAACAGTTTTATTGCTGGAAAACATAAAAATTTACTGCTTTTCATTAACGAATTGATACAATTAATTGATGAAGAAATTAAAAAATAAGATAGCTAAGGAATACCACAATAAATGATACAGTTTTTTAGAAAAATACGCTTCAATCTAATGGAGAAAAACAAAACAGGAAAATACCTAAAATATGCTATTGGTGAAATTGTTTTGGTAGTAATAGGAATACTTATTGCTTTACAAATAAACAATTGGAATGAACTTAATAAAGAAAGAGCAAGCGAAAAAATAATCCTTAACGAGATTAGAGATAATCTTAAATTCGATTTAAAGGATTTTGAAAGCAATATAGCAAACCTTCAAAATAAGGCTATTTCAAGCAAATCCATCTTAAAAATACTAGAAAGCAACAGTGACTATAACGATTCTATAGGTTATTTCTTTTTCTACTTAAAAACGTATCCTCATTTTAGTAATAAATCTAATGGCTATAATTTATTACAATCTAAAGGATTGGATATTATTCAAAATGATTCCATTAGAAAGAGCATAACCGATTTATACGAGGACAGATATCAATATTTAAAAACCTATGAAAAAGAGCGGATTGATTATAATAATTCTTTAGAAAATAAAGTTTCTCCCTATTATGGAACTAGAACTTTACCTAATGATAAGTTGCCTAATGAACTCATAATAAAAGGGAGTGTTAAAACCTTATTGGAGTTTGGGTTTTTTAGGAACATCAAAAATTACGACTTGCTTAAAAAAGATTTTGAGCTGCATGGCATAATAAAAGACATAGAAACTTGGGCTACAATTCTTGGAGCAACTCATAATAGTGTTAAAAATGATGTTTTAGAATTGATAAAACAGATAGAGACTGAAATAGAAATTAATTAATTTCAAATAACCTCCTAAAAATGAAACCCAAAAGTGCCTGTAACACCAAAATTTCTGGCACCAGGATTATCGAGGTAATTCCCTCTAAAGTTAAAGTCTAAACGGAATATTTTAAAAATATTACCAACACCCAAACTGTATTCCCAATAAATCTTATCAGTTGGAGCAACCAATGGTATATTGGTTGGGCTGTTTAAAGCAATATTCCCATCGGATAATTCTCCCCAAACACCACGAACACTAATAATTTCACGTAGGTTTAACTTACGCAAAAAAGGTATTCTAGAAAATAAACGACCATTAAAATTGTGCTCTAAATGCAATGATGCATAAGTATCTGTAACAAACTCATAATAATCCAATTGCGAAAAAGTATTATAAATAGAAAAATACGATTGACTACCTGGAACTACACTAAGTAAACCAAGAGGAACATCGCCAAAGGTTTTACCAACTTCAATGGTCGTGTATAACCTTCCAAAACCACCTATTTGCCAAGGTTGCAAATATGAAAATTGCACCTTGGTATAATCAAAATCGCTATTGAACATGCTTTTGTTTCCCAAGCTTATTTGCGCAAAAATACGTGCAAAATCGTCATTTGCTTCATATCGCTCTACACCAAAACCAGTCATTTTTCTATCTGGAAAATAAGACAATGAAAACGTAGATTCAAACTGTTTAATCCTTGAAGCAATTCCAGTAGGTGTATTATAATCTAAACTAAAGGTTGACGAGGCAGATTCTAGCGTTCGGTAGTTGCCTCCAAGCCTCATCACCAAATTTCGCCAAGGTTCCATTTCTATGGCTGCACTTGTTAAGTTTATCGAGGTAAGTTTGTCATTGGCACCTGTACCAACAGAAGATGAGGCCAAGCTTCGGCCTAACACATCGGTTGAGGTGGTTAAACTTGCACCTATTTGTTCTACATCGCGACGGTTTCCACCTGAAATTATCAATCGGTTCTTTTTATCGAGTAACCATTTTCCTGAAATACCATATTTAAATTTATCGTCCCTTATTCCATAAGCCAAAAACCCTTCCAATCTCCAAATATCATTGCGCCCAAAATAGGTCCGTACTCCTGTACGTAAACGTATGCCTTCTACTTCATTAAATCCAAAGGTTGAAAAAATGGGTCCATAATCTAAAGGCAAACTATTAAACTCTATATAACCAGAAGATAGAATGCTACCTAGGTTATACAAGCGTTTAAATTTTTTCACTGTTTTTAAGGTATCCAGCATTTTATATACGCCTTTTTCATCTTTGCTAAGTGCCTCTAAACGGTTGGTATTCCAAAATTCATCTCCACGGTCATAAACGTCCTTATCATAGTAATACACTTCTTCGTCATAGAACTTTTTATCCTTTGGTATATTAAATTGATAATTGTTGAATAAAGTGGTGCGCTTCCCATAAATGCCTCGCGATTGCTCTTTTTTATTAAAGGCAAAATCAGAGAGCATATAATCACGTTTTACCAAAAATAACGAGTCGTTTAGCACTTCAAACTCTTGCTCAATATATATTTCTTTAACCCAATTAATGTTGGCACTTTTCGTGGCTTGCAAATTAATTTCCTTGATAGCATAAGTCGAATCGTTTACCCAAAAATCGCCTTTAAAGGTGAGTTCGTTTTTGCGCCTTGGATAATAAATAATATTGTAACACCACTTGTTGTCTATAAAAGCACTATCGGATAATACATAGTTATATGTACTAATTCCTGTTCGCGACAATGGACTTACAAAACTCTTGTCAAAAAATTTCAAATAATTATCGTACACATTAAAATCGGAATACAAGTCATCTACAAAATCAATTATTACTTGGTTGTCGCTAAACCCTGAGTTTTTGTTTCCTTCCAATACCTCTTTTTCCTTATTTATGGTATTGTTGCCATACACTTTAGAAACTGCTTCGTTAATAAACATTGGCAAATAGGTTTTTCCTGTAACACTGGACGTATCGACTTGATCGAACACAAACTCCATCCCTCTAAACAGTTTGCTTTTTATAAGTGCGCTGTCTATGGTATTGATGTCAAACTCTACTTTTTCGTACTTATCGTATTGATATTGTTTAAACTGTTTGAGTCCGTTTTTGCGTTTATGCTCCCATACTTTTCGTAGAATATCTATAGCAGGATTGTTTTTTTTTGGCTGCTTGCCCGAAATTAAAACAACGGCATCCAGTTGTGCTGTTTCTTCTTTTAAAGTGATTTTTAAATCGAAATTTACTTTATCGGCAAGCTTCAACTCTAAAGTTTCGTAACCAATAAAGGAAACAACAATGGTTTCCCAAGTTTGATCGGACTCTAAATAAAATCTTCCATTTTCGTTGGTAATCGTTCCTTCAGAAGAGTTTTTAAAAATGACATTTGCAAAAGAGACATGTTCGTTGTTTTCATCAAACACGTGACCACTAACTTTTGTTTGTGCAAATGTGGAACCTAATCCGAATAAAAAAAGAAGTACTACTAATCTGTATCTCATATTATGAAAAAACTTCATCAACAATCGTGCTAACTTTTCTGCCGATGGTAGATGAAGTCTATATAACGTAAAAATAATGGTTTATTTTATTTGTAAAGTACCTTTTTAACTGCTTTTACCACATCGTTGCTGTTTGGCAACCATTCGGCAAGTAGCACAGGCGAGTAAGGTGCTGGCGTATCAGCAGTATTTATTTTTTGTACTGGAGCATCTAGATAATCAAATGCTTTTTCTTGTACTTGATAGGTAATTTCAGTCGATACATTACCAAAAGGCCATGCTTCCTCTAGAATAACCAATCGATTGGTTTTTTTAACCGATTTCAAAATTGTATTGATGTCCAAGGGACGTACTGTGCGTAAATCTATTATTTCACAAGAAATATTTTCTTTTTCAAGTTCATCTGCTGCTTTAAACGCTTCTTTTATAATCTTTCCAAACGAGACTATAGTAACATCTGTTCCCTCTCTTTTTACATCTGCAACGCCAATAGGCAATACGTACTCGCCTTGTGGAACTTCACCTTTGTCTCCATACATTTGTTCACTTTCCATAAAAATAACAGGATCGTCATCCCTAATAGCCGCTTTTAACAATCCCTTAGTATCATAAGGATTTGAAGGTACTACTACCTTTAATCCAGGACAGTTGGCGTACCAACTTTCAAAAGCTTGAGAGTGTGTTGCCGCTAACTGTCCAGCAGAAGCTGTTGGGCCTCTAAATACGATTGGACATTTAAACTGGCCTCCAGACATTTGTCTAATTTTTGCTGCATTATTTATAATTTGATCAATTCCAACCAAAGCAAAATTAAAGGTCATAAACTCAACAATTGGCCTATTACCTGTCATTGTAGAGCCTACTGCAATACCTGCAAAACCTAATTCTGCAATTGGTGTATCAATAACACGTTTTGGCCCAAATTCATCCAACATGCCTTTTGACGCTTTGTAAGCACCATTATATTCTGCCACTTCTTCTCCCATAAGGTAGATACTTTCGTCTCTACGCATCTCTTCGCTCATAGCTTCACAAACGGCTTCTCTAAACTGAATTGTTTTCATTTACCAAGTTTTAATCGAACAGCAAAAGTAATAATAATTAGAAAATTATGAGAGATTCTTCACTTTAAAAATTTATTATGCACGCATAGGAAATTATTATAAATTTGATTACCTTCGTATCCTCAAAATTTTACACTTAAAAAATCAAATAAGCAAGATGAAAATATTGGTATGTATTAGCCATGTGCCAGACACAACTTCAAAAATCAACTTCACTGAAGGTGATACAAAATTTGACACGAATGGCGTTCAATTTGTAATAAATCCTAATGATGAATTTGGATTAACCAGAGCCATGTGGTTTAAAGAAAAACAAGGCGCAACGGTTGATGTTGTTAATGTTGGAGGCCCAGAAACAGAGCCAACATTACGTAAAGCCTTAGCCATTGGAGCCGATAGTGCTATTAGGGTTAATACTGCTGCCGCAGACGGATTTGCTGTAGCAAAACAATTAGCAAAAGTAGTACAAGATGGCACTTATGATTTAGTGATTGCTGGACGTGAGTCCATTGATTACAATGGAGGCATGGTTCCAGGTATGTTAGCCGCTTTAACTGATGCCAATTTTGTAAATAATTGCATTGGCTTGGAAGTTGATGGCTCTAATGCCACAGCTATAAGAGAAATTGATGGAGGAAAAGAAACCGTTTCAACAAGTTTACCATTAATTATTGGTGGGCAAAAAGGATTGGTTGAAGAAAGCGATTTACGTATCCCAAATATGAGAGGGATTATGATGGCTCGAAAAAAACCATTAAATGTTGTAGAGCCTACAGAGGCTAGTGCAGAAACTGCTGCTGTAAAATTTGAAAAACCAGCTCCCAAAGGTGCTGTAAAATTAGTATCGCCTAATAATCTAGACGAATTAGTAAGCCTACTTCACAATGAAGCGAAAGTAATTTAATAATCATATTTCAAGCACCAAATTCCAACAGTTTGCTATTTTGGAATTTATATTTTGGAATTTATATTTTGAAAAAATATTATGTCAGTTTTAGTATATACAGAATCAAATCAAGGAACATTTAAAAAAGCGGCTTTAGAAGTTGCTTCTTATGCAAAAGCCGTTGCTTCACAAATGGGAACAACAGTCACTGCAGTTACTTTTAATGCTAGTGATGCTTCCGAGTTAAGCAATTATGGTGTAGATAAAATATTAAACATCACAAATACAAGCGAATTCAATGCTAAAGTATATGCCGATGCTTTAAAACAAGCTGCTGAAAAAGTAGAAGCAAAAGTGGTAATTGTAAGCTCAAGTGCAGACTCAAAATATTTAGCACCATTATTAGCCGTTGGGTTGCATGCAGGATACGCATCAAATGTAGTTGAAGTGCCAACTAGTATATCGCCTTTTGCCGTTAAACGTACAGCCTTTACCAATAAAGCATTTAATATCACTGAAATCAATACTGATGTAAAAGTTATTGGAGTTTCCAGTAATTCTTATGGATTAGTAGAAAATTCAGGAAGCGCAACAGTTGAAGATTTTTCACCAAATTTAAAAACCTCTAACACCAAAGTACAATCGATAGACAAAGCTTCAGATAAAGTATCTATTGCAGATGCCGATATAGTAGTGTCTGGTGGACGTGGCTTAAAAGGTCCTGAAAATTGGGGAATGATTGAAGAATTAGCCGACGTACTTGGTGCTGCAACAGCTTGCTCAAAACCAGTATCAGACTTAGGTTGGCGACCACATAGCGAACATGTTGGTCAAACAGGAAAACCTGTAGCTTCAAACTTATACATTGCCATAGGCATTTCTGGAGCCATCCAACATCTTGCAGGTGTTAATGCCTCAAAAGTAAAAGTGGTTATCAATACCGATCCTGAAGCACCTTTCTTTAAAGCCGCTGATTATGGTATTGTTGGCGATGCTTTTGAGGTTGTTCCACAATTAATTGAAAAATTAAAAGAATTTAAAGCACAAAACGCATAATTTTTTTAACTTTAAATATCAAAGAACTGTTTAATTCCCCTTTAAAATGACCTTAACTTTTCAAATTTCCAACTTTTAGCGAAGTTTGGAGTTAGTTCATCTTAATTCTACCTTTGGTAGTTGGTAAAGTCTAAATTTAAACAGTTCTTTGTCTTATAAAATTATGAGTTTAGTACGACTTAACATAAAAGGAATCTCTTATAGCCAAACCCAAAATGGTGCTTATGCACTTATTTTGAGTGAAGTGGATGGAGACCGAAAACTTCCAATAGTTATTGGTGCGTTTGAAGCACAGTCTATTGCCATTGCTTTAGAAAAAGAAATAAAACCTCCAAGACCTTTAACTCACGATTTATTTAAAAATTTCTCCGATAGGTTTGACATTGTTATTAAGCAAGTTATCATTCACAAATTAGTGGATGGTGTTTTTTATTCCAGCCTAATTTGCGAACGAGACAAAATTGAAGAAATAATCGATGCTCGTACTAGCGATGCTATTGCATTGGCTTTACGCTTTCAAGCACCAATATTTACTTATAAGAATATCCTTGATAAAGCTGGTATTTATTTAAAAGTAAACAAAGAAGAAGACCATAAAGCCGATAATATTTTGGTTGATGAAGTCCTTGCAGAAGAAATTGAAACTTCAGCCGGAAAAGACAACTTTAAGGGAAAAACATTGAAAGAGCTTCAAAAAATGTTAGATCAAGCTGTAGCTAATGAAGATTATGAAACTGCTGCTAGAATAAGGGACGAAATCTCAAAACGATAGATATCTCTTTAACACAGTACCATAACAAAATAAATCCTTATCTTGCTTTTTCATTTTTACAAATGCAAAACCAACATGAGTTCCCATTGCTTTTAAATTTTCCTATATGAAAAAATATCTTTTAACTGTTATAGCTATTTTTTTTATTGTATCCCCAACTTTTGCACAAGACATGTCAACAAATATAGTTCCTAGCCAAGGGTTTTCTGCAGGCAGCTTAATGCGTGGCGTTTTAGGCATGTTGGTCTTACTAATCATTTCCATTTTACTCAGTAAAAACAGAAAAGCCATTAATTGGAGAACTGTTGGATTTGGATTGGCAGCGCAATTATTATTAGCAATAGGTGTATTAAAAGTACCATTTATACAAGCGATATTTGAATGGGTAGGTGGTATTTTTGTAAGCATACTAAATTTTACAATGGCAGGAACAGAGTTCTTGTTTAATTCTTTTATTTCAAACCAACTTGATAGTTCTCTTGTTAATTTTGCAATTACCATATTACCTACAATCATATTTTTTTCGGCCTTAACTTCGGTGCTATTCTATCTTGGTGTTATCCAAAAAATTGTCAAAGGGCTTGCTTGGATGCTTACTAAATTGCTTCAAATTTCAGGTGCCGAAAGTTTAAGTGTTGCAGGAAATATCTTTTTAGGGCAAACCGAGTCCCCTTTAATGATTAAAGCCTATTTAGAAAAAATGAATCGTTCAGAAATTCTATTAGTAATGATAGGTGGTATGGCCACAGTTGCAGGTGGTGTTTTAGCAGCTTATATAAAGTTTCTTGGAGCAGGAGATCCTGTTATGGAAATTTTTTACGCCAAGCATTTATTAGCCGCTTCGGTAATGGCAGCACCAGGTGCTATTGTTATTTCTAAAATTCTTTATCCGCAAACAGAAACCATAAATTCCGAAATAAAAGTCACCCAAGAAAATATTGGTTCCAATATTTTAGATGCTATCGCAAACGGAACAACCGAAGGTTTAAAACTTGCGGTAAACGTTGGTGCCATGTTATTGGTTTTTCTTGCCTTTATTGCCATGATAAACGGCATTTTAGGTTGGGTTGGAGATGTCACGACAATTAACACCTGGATCGCTAGCAAAACCACCTATCCTGAACTTTCACTAGAGTTTTTATTAGGTTATGCCTTTGCTCCTTTAATGTGGCTTATTGGTATAGCCAAAGAAGACATGGCTCTCATGGGACAATTATTGGGTATTAAATTAGTAGCAAGTGAATTTGTAGGTTATATACAACTTGCCGATTTAAAGAATGTGGCAAATGTTATCCACCTTAATTACGAAAAATCCATTATTATGGCGACGTATATGCTTTGCGGATTTGCAAATTTTGCCTCTATTGGTATCCAAATTGGAGGTATTGGTTCTTTGGCTCCAGGACAGCGTAAAACCCTATCAGAGTTTGGCTTAAAAGCATTGATTGGCGGCACAATTGCCTCATTGTTATCTGCTACGATTGCAGGAATGATAATTGGGTAATAAATTTCTGAGAAAGCAAAAACTCATATATAGTTAATAACTTTTTATATAATTTCAATAGCCTTTCAATTCTACTTGATGCTATTTTTTTATTTTTAAACCCTGACAAATTTTGTCATGCTGAGCGCAGTCGAAGCATCTATATCAAGAAATTCAATACTGCCATTAAAAATCAAGTTTAATTTAAAGAGATTCCCACTTTCGTAGGAAATATTTATGAAACAATATCACGACCTTGTAAAACACGTTTTAGAAAACGGAAACGAGAAAGCAGACAGAACAGGAACAGGAACCAAAAGTGTATTTGGCTATCAAATGCGCTTTGATTTAAGTGAAGGGTTTCCTATGGTTACTACAAAAAAATTACACTTAAAATCTATTGTATATGAATTACTTTGGTTTCTAAAAGGTGACACCAATATTAATTACCTTACAGAAAATGGCGTGAGGATTTGGAATGAGTGGGCTGATGAAAGCGGTAATTTAGGCCCAGTTTATGGACACCAATGGCGTAACTGGAACAGTGATGAAATTGACCAAATAAAAGAAGTTATTAATACTTTAAAAAACAATCCTGATAGCAGACGCATGTTAGTATCTGCTTGGAACCCATCTGTTTTACCAGACTCATCGGTGTCTTTTAGCGACAATGTAGCTAATGGAAAAGCCGCATTACCACCTTGCCATGCATTTTTTCAATTTTATGTAGCAGATGGTAAATTATCTTGTCAATTATACCAACGAAGTGCCGATATTTTCCTAGGTGTGCCTTTTAATATCGCTTCCTATGCATTATTTACCATGATGATGGCGCAAGTTTGTGGTTATGAGGCTGGAGAGTTTATTCACACGTTTGGTGATGCTCATATTTATTCAAATCATTACGAACAGTTAGAATTACAATTATCTAGAGATACAAGACCTTTACCAAAAATGGCTTTAAACCCTGAAATATCTAATATTTTCGACTTTACTTTTGATGATTTTACACTTGTAGATTACAATCCACATCCACATATTAAAGGTGTTGTAGCGGTGTAGTTG
>Ga0316208_1002933_pt1 | contig 13025 bp, 10 predicted proteins | sample 3monopyrite_MG_FD_204944 | JGI IMG/M metagenome (GOLD analysis project Ga0316208, IMG submission 204944) | Microbial mat bacterial communities from mineral coupon in-situ incubated in ocean water Damariscotta River, Maine, United States -... | ecosystem: Environmental > Aquatic > Marine >... | reverse complement strand
AAGCTCAAGCCGGGCGATTTTTTCGTCGTTGCCGAAATCCTGAATCGCCCGAGCATGTGCTGCTTCGCGCTGTGATTCTGGTGAATCACGAATTTGAAAGTCGTCCCTTCGTCAGTACCAAGGGGTTCTTTGGTTTCCCACGTCGCCCAGTGAACGACTCCGCCAGCATTGGCGATTGCCCAGGCGTTCTGATTCCCAGCGTTGCCGTCGGCAGTCAGAGCAATGTTGAAGCCGCCTTGAAGGAACGGTGCTTTCGCATTCTGAAGGGCGACTTTCTTCATCTCGGCAGGTTTGCTTTCAGGAGCGGCCTGGACCTCAAACTCGGTCACGACGAAATTTCCGTTGTCGGGAATTCCAGGACCAACACCCTTCTCTTTCGTGTAAGGCATCGCCTCGACACGGAACCCGGTAATACCAGCCAGCGTCGTGTTGACTGTGATCGTGTAAGTGCCCTTGTCAGCAGCGCCGGTCGCCTGAATTGATCGATCGTCAAGTCGCTCCAAAGTCACACCTTTGACTGCCGCAAGCGTCGAAGCTTCCAGCAAGTGCCACTCGGCATCCCCTCCCTGCGTGAGCCGCTTTGAAGCAGCCTGCGGAAGAGTTTCCCGGTACTTCGCGAGTGCGACCTCGGCACCTTTAATCTTCTCGTCACGCTGCTTTCCGAGTTCAGCCAGCATGGGAGCAATCTGTTTCTGGTAACCGTCCAGGTCAGCCTTCGCACGCCCGATGTCATTCTCTCGTTGACGTTCCTGTTTCGGTTTCTCTTCCGTCCACCACGTTTCGCGCTGAGCCAACTCTTCCTTCAAATCTTTGTGATCGCCGGCAATCGCATTCATAGCGGCGACGACAGAATCGATTTCCTCGTTGCTGGCAGTTCGGTTCAGAATTCGGACGAAGATTTCGCCAATGAGCTTCTTGTCATCAGTTTCAGAGGCGACAAGTTTATGCAGATCGTTCTTCTCATCCGCGAGGGCCGTTGCCAGCGTTGGACCACTGACCAGAGCCATGATCGGTCCCAGCGAGACTCCCGCCGAACGTTCGCACTCGCAAGCGCTTTCCCGAGCAGGTCGACCAAAGTTGGTCAGGAAGCCGTCAGGAATCTTGACGCCGACGTCGGGAAGTTGAGCCGCTCTCGTGCCAGCTGGGACGCCCGGAATCGACGGCGACGAACCGGTCACTCGATGAATCGCGTCGTACAGCACTTCCGCCGTCAGACGCTTCGGAGTGGCATGCGAATAATTGGTGTGGTCATCGACGTTCCACTCGTTGGTCGCCAGCGACAACTGGTACGTTCGTGACTGGCAAATACTTCGCATCAACTCACGAACGTTGAAACCGCCCGCAATAAATTTCTGCGTCAGGTCATCGAGCAGTTCCGGGTTGCTCGCCGGGTTGCCCGCTCGGATATCGTCCAGAGGCTCGATCAGGCCGATGCCGGTCAGGTAACCCCAGACACGATTGACGTAGCTTCTGGCGAAGTACTGATTGTCAGGCGACGTGATCCATGCGGCGAGTTGCTGCCGCCGCGTTGCTTTCTCCGGAGCTTCGAAATCACATTCGAACGGAAACTTTGGAGCGGTGATCGCGCCGGTTCGGTCGTGAGTGATGTCGCCATTCGGCTTGTCGAAAACGACTTCGTACAGAGGCTTGGCACCTTCGACGGCTGTCCCGCCGATCTTTGACTTGCCGGACGCCGGGTCAGCCTTCAAGCCAAACTGAGCGAAGAATGCAGCCGTTTCGTAGTACTGATCCTGAGTCCATTTTTCGAACGGATGATCGTGGCACTTGTTGCAGTTAAAGCGGACGGCCATCCACAGGTGAGTCGTGTTTTCCATCGTGTCCTGCGGTGTCCGCAGAATCTTGAAGTACGACGCGGCCGGGTTCTCTTTATTTGAACCTTCCGACGTCAGCACCTTACGAGCGAATTCGTCGTACGGAGTGTTGGCCGCGATTTCGGTGCGGATCCAACGGCGGAACGCGGTCGCTCCCTGCGGGGCGAGGAACTTTCGGTTCACCTGCAACAGGTCTGCCCACTTATTGGTCCAATGGTCGACGAAATCGTCGGTGCCGATCAGCTGGTCAATCAACTCGTACCGCTTGGTCTTCAGGTCGCGATCATCGGCAACGAACTTTCTGACCTGGTCGGCCTTTGGCGGGAGACCTGTCAAATCCAGATAGACTCGCCGAATGAACTCGAAATCGTTGCACAGTCCAGACTGAACGATTTTCATCCGCTTGAGTTTGTTGGCGACATGTCCGTCGATGAAATTCCACTTCTCCGGATCGACCCACGTGAAGCCGTCGCGGTTACCCATCGCCGTCAAAGTCGTCGCGGCGTACTTGCCTTCGAATCGTGCCAGGATGGCCGACTCGCCGCGACGTTCTGTGGTAATCAGACCGGTGCTGCCCGCTTGAGCGACGTCGCGATTACTGCTTTCGATAAATGACTCTGCCGTGACATCGCGGACAGTTCCGTCCGTGTACGTCGCGACGATTCTCATCTGCTGTTTCGCTCCGAGTTTCTGCACGACGGGCATTTGAGGTTCGATCGAAATCGACTCAACACGAGCGGACGTCAAATCCAGCTTTGCACCACCGCCGATCCAGCGGCGGATGATTTCGTAGTAAGGCTCGCCCGGCTTCGTGACCTGACCGCCAAGATGCGGAACAGCCCCGGTCGCCTTAAGCAGCATCAGGCTGTTTTCAGGAGCCGCGATATTCGCGCGTCGCGATGCCAGTTCGTCGGTGAAAGCTCGTGTGTCGTAAATCGGGTCGTACCCACGCAGCGACAATTTGAAGCCGTTCTTGCCGTCCTTCGATCCGTGGCACGTTCCCGCGTTGCAGCCGAGTTTCGATAACACAGGAGTCACGTCCCGCACGTAGTCCGTCGCGGCGATTTCGGCTGACGTCACGTTGACCGGAATTTCGATCTTCTGATCGGCAACGGTCGCAATCAGTTTTGTCTGGCCTTTACCGAGGACTGTTACAAGCCCGCTGTTCGAAACCGAGACGACACTCGGCTGAGCGGCAGAGAACTTAACCATCCTTGTCAGATCAAGCGACGTTCCGTTTGCCAGGCGTCCGATCAGAACGAGCTGGCTCTTCTCGAAAGCTCCTGAAAATTTGACAGATTTCGGGAGTGCCTCGATCGAGACAAGCTTCTGATCGGCAGACAATTGCTCGAGCGGTGCCGCAGAGACGTCTCCAGTACTCGCCGCTGTTGTCGCGACCTGCTCACTTGCGTTGACGTCAGCGCTAATCGGAACGGACAGGAACTCTTTGACTAACTTGCCGGTCTCCGCTTCGTAGAGTCGAACCTTGCCGTTGGACCCACCGGCGACGACCTGTTTACCGTCTGGCGAAAATCGCACGGCGTAAATGCCAGCGTCTTCGACCGCAATCTTCGCAATCACCGGCAGTGACTTTTTCTGATACTCGGCAACCTTCTTTTTCTCAGCGTCAGACTGCGACTGCACTCGCTTCGCCAGGATTGCCTTGATGTCTGCCGGCGCGGTGGTGTCGATGTCTGTGTCGTAGACGATAATGTCGCCTTTGCCGTCGAGACTACTTCCGGCAACAGCTCGCCGTCCGTCGGCCGAGTAATCAACGCTGAAGACAACTCCTCGCAGCGGAGCCAGTTCTCGGATCAGGTTGGCGTTGTCGCCGATGACGCGTTTGGTGATGCGGAAGATTCGGAACAGTTTCGGGACGCCGTCCGATCCGCCGATGATGATCTCGTCGCGTTTTGGATGAGTGTCGACCGTTGCGACTCCCCCCTTCAACGCTCCAGGAGTGATCGACGTCACGTTGTCGATGAACCGTTGTGTCGCGACTTCAGTCAGCTTTGCGGTTCGGTCACGGCCGACCGAGATGACGTGATCGCCGGTTGGATTCCAGACGGTGTCCAGAGCCCAGTTGTTGTGAGCACCGTTGAACAGCACCTGCTCGCCGGTGTCGGCCTTGATGGCTCGCACCGTGTTGTCAGAACATCCGAACGCAACGCGAGTGCCGTCGGGAGACCAGCTCGCTCCGTAAAGCGTGTCGTAAGTTTCCGTGTGAGACAGCAGCAGCTCGCGTTTGGCGACATCCCAGACCTGGATTTCTCCCATGCGTCCCGGCTTGCCACCAGCGACAACCAACCTCGCCCCGTCCGGAGAAAATCGCACGGACTCAATCCGTTCGGACAAACCGATCAGTCGAGCGACGATTTCTGAACCGTCCGCTTTGTGAAGCAGAACTTCGTTGTAGCCGGCGACGGCGATCAGGCTTCCGTCCGGTGAAAAGTCCAGAGAAGTGATTACAGGAGGCAGCGTGTAGACCGGAGGGTGATCCGCGTCGTATCGCACTTCAGCGTTCGCGGGAGTGTCGTTCTTCGCGCCTTGAGCGATCCACTTTCTGATCATCTCAATCTCGGCGTTGTGCAGCGGCTTCTTGCCGCGAGGCATCTCGGCCTTGCCGCCTTCCGGCGTGATCAGCTGAACGAGATAGCTGTCGTCCGGCTTGCCCGCAACAACCGGAGCCTCTTCGCTCTCGCCCGCTTTGACCAACAGGTCGTACGACGTCATGACGTACTCGCCCGCCGACTTCGCCTTCGCAGGCTGGTGACATCCCTGGCAATTCGCCTGAAGGATCGGCCGAATGTCCTTGTAGAAGCTGACGTCGGGAAGTGTTCCTGCCGGCTTCTCGTCAGCAGAAGCAATGGCTCCAGAAGCAATGACTCCAGCAGCAAGAATCACGCAGGCAGACAGCGAGGAAAAAAACGTCAATTTCATTTCGTCACCCGTAGCGAGTTCGAAAGAGGAGCAGATCCAATGCGAGACTGCCTGCCGAAACAAGCGATCGCGGGAAAGCGTTTAAGGAGGGACGTCGTGGTGGGAACTCAGACTGGCCAGTTTCAGAATCCAAATCTGGAGCCGAAATTTGGTCAGACCGCGAGTTGACTCACTCAAATTAACATATCGACTAACACTGATAAGGACAAGCACCGGCCACAGCGTGAGTCACTCAAATGATCGCAAAGATTCACGAGAATTCGCGACTTCGATTTTCGAAATCAGGAGCCTTCGGAAGACGATTTCCAAATTCGACACGAAATTTTTAAAGCCGAAATTTGCCCCCCTAGCAAAAAGGAGGATGCCACGCTTTCGTCGACCGATCTCGATCAGCAATCCAGTTCCGAGCGGTGGAACCTGAGTGAACTCGGGATGCGGAATCAAGTCGCGTGTTTGGGGCCAAACGGCGACTTCCGCGAATACTCATCTGGCGAAGATGAAGTGGCATTAACCGGCGTTGCGACGTCGACGCGGATTACTTGCCCAGGCGTTCGGGCTTGCAGACCAGTTTCTTCTCGTTCGCAGTGCGACCACATTTGGTGCAAACATGCGACGGATCGCAGACAAACTTCTTGTAAGTCTTGAAATCCGACTTCAATAACTTCTTCAGTTCACAAAGCGTTCGAGCCATTGAACAAGCCATCCGGAATTGAACTAAGACACTGCCAAACCAGAGCCACCATGCTCCCTGCGGCGATGACAAACCAAGCTCAACGACCACTCATTCGACCGACAGTCAAGAGTACGCAATTGAGACTCAGTCGCAACACGATACAAAACTCGATCATCGTGTCAAGGTCGCAGGCCTAATTAAGGTCGACGTGCTGCGGCAGAGACGGAGGCAACATCCTCGGGCGATCCCTGCTGATCACGCAGTAAGACAAACCGAACGTTGGTCCGCATGTACTTCGGGTTGTCCTTTAGAGTCCCCACTGCGGCGACGATTTCCGGATCTCCGTCGCCGTCCCGGTCAGTGACCGCAAACGCGCCCAGCCGCTGACCGATGGGCGACTCGTAAACCAGTCGCGGTTTGTCGAACTCTGGCTTTCGCCGAAACCCACGGTTCCGCAGCCAGTACAAACGCCATTCGGATGCCGGACACTCTGCATAATGAGTCGTTGAGTCACCCTGATAAGCATTGACGAGCGGCGTGCTCCATCGCAGCGTCTTCATGTTGACGAGCAGGTCAACATCACCGTCCCCATCCCAATCGGCCACTTCGCCCCAGTCACGGACGGGTTGCTCCATCACTCGTGACCTTGAGCCCCGTACATCCGCCCCTGCGGAGCGACACTCCACTGGCAATAAGGTGCCCAGTGTTACGCTTGGAAGATCTCGTTCAAGTCGCCGGTGCTGTCTCCAAACTTTTCGGTGGGGACGCCGACTGCGTTCATCATCGAGACGAACATGTTCGACAGCCGCGTCTCGTTCTCGTCGAACTTGCGGAACTGGCCGTGGCTGATGCCAAGCTTCCCGCCACCTGCCAGGATCAGCGGGTAATTCCGGGCGAGGTGAGTCACGCTCGTCCCGCAGCCGTACATGATGATTGTTCGATCGAGGATCGATCCGTCGCCCTCTTGCGCGTTCTTGAGTCGGTCCAGGAAGTACGAAAAATTCTGATTCATGAACTGGTCCCAGACTCCCCAGTCCTTGAAGTCGCAGCCTTTGCGATGACTCAATGCATGATGCGTTTTCAGACCGAGTGCTTCCGGGAAGTGATCGGTCTTCGAGCCGCCGCCTTCGATGCCGAGCATGTGCGTGATGACTCGCGTGGTGTCGGTTTGGAAGGCGTGGAACATCAGGTCGTAGGTCGCTCGCACATAGTCTTCCATCGTGCTGCTCGTTGCGTCGAGGCTGATGGAGGCCTCGTGGACTTCAGCCTTCGGTTTCGTCAGCCAGCTTTCCATCCGCTGAATTCGCCGCTCGTAATCCCGCATCGAGGTCAGGTATTCGTCGAGCTTCTGCTGGTCGCGCGAATTCAGTTTGTTCTTGAGGCTTCGCGATTCGTCAAGCACGCGATCCAGCATGCTCTTCTTGAGAACCAGCTCCTGCCGAGCGTCCTTCAGGCTGGTCGTATCCTTGCCGAACATCAGATTGAAACTGCGGCGGATACTGTCTTCCGCCGGAATCGGCTGACCGTTCTTCGTAAACGACAGCGTGTGAGTGCGGCCGGAAGTTCCAACTCCGCCACCGTGTGACAATGAAAGCGATTTCAATCTGGTGTCTTCGCCGATCTGATCGGCAATGACCTGGTCCATCGAAACCGTATTGCTGTACGCATTCGGGTCGACCGGCCCGGCAGTTAGAAAGATGTCGGACACACCGTGTCCCGCCATCTTCCGGCCACTTGGATGAGACAACCCCGACAGAAACGTGATGTCCGATCGATGCTTCTCGAAAGACTCGGTCGACTTATTCAGCGTGTAGTTGCGACCTTCGCCTTCCGGAAACCACTGCCAGTCGGCGCGATGCTCGTTGGACTCGGGCGGCAGCGCGACACCGTTCGGAAAGAACATGCAGCAGACACGTTTTGGAAGTTCAGATTCTGATTTCGAATCACCAGCCGATGTCATGGCCTCGAGAAACGGCAGACCGAGAGCAATCCCGCCCGTACCTCGCAAAACGTCTCGTCGATTCAAATGCCACGATTTCATGCCGGACATGTCCAATCCCCAGTTCCGAGTGCTGCGTCAATCGAATGAATGCAGAATTAGTAGGGTGGGCACTGCCCACCACAACCCTCCGAGGGGCACTGCCCACCACAACCCTCCGGTGGGCAGTGCCCACCCTACTTTGTCAGAAACGCGTCGCTCAACGCAATCTCTTCAATGAGCGAGCTGACTCGATAGTCCGCCTCTTCGAATCGCCGAACCAGCTCGTCGACCATTTCTGTATCGGAAAACTCAAGCTGGCGGCCTAAGGCATAACTCGCCATGCGGCGAGACAATGCGAGGGCGAGTTCTTCCGATCGGTTCTCGACGAGATAATCCTGCAGCTCGTTCATCCCTTTGACGATTGTTCCATCGGGAAGCGTACTGGTAGCGTCAAACACGACCGGCTCTGATTTTCTGTCGCGACGAAATTCCGTCCGCCATCGCCCAGTCGCGTCGTAATTCTCGAAAGCGACGCCCCACGGATCGATCTTATCGTGACAACGAGCGCACGCTGGCGCTTCACGATGCAGCTCAATCTGCTCCTTCAGAGTCAACTTGCTGAGTTCAGAATTCGACTTGTCCAGAGGCGGTGTTCCGGGCGGAGGCGGCGGTGGAGGATCGGCAAAGAGCCGCTTCCGCAGCCAGACTCCCCGGTAGATCGGATTCGAGTCGGCTCCGTCGCTACCGATGATCGAAATACTTCCGTGAGTCAAAACGCCTCCGCGGTGGTCGTTCCTGTTGATCGCTACCGGCCGAAAATGGGAGCCGTGGACGCCTTCGATTGCGTAATGTCTGGCGACGACCTGGTTCAGCATCGCGAAGTCCGAACTGATGAAGTTCCGACAGCTCAAATCTTCCATGAAGACGTGCGAAGCAAACGCCAGCGTTTCCAGCTTCAGGTTTTCTCTGATCTCGTCGGAGAAATTCGGATGCGTCGACGGACTGACCGCCACATGATCGATCGCCGACAGCCCCAGCCACTGACTGCTGAAGTGTTTGACGAATCGCGCAAACTTCGGATCCTGCCGCATGCGTTGAACCTGTGCGACGAGAACGTCTCGATTTAATAACTCGCCAGATTCAGCGAGATTGAGCAGTTCGTCATCCGGCATGCTCGCCCACAGAAAGCAGGACAGTCGTGTTGCCAGTTCGTAGGGGTTGAGTTCTCTTGCTTTCGCGGTCGGTCCTGCCGGCTCGATCAGGTAAATGAACTTTGGCGAGACAAGCGTCATCGCCATCGTCTTCCGCATGGCCGCTTTGAAATCCGAAGTCAGGCTGCGAAACGTGCGGAATGAATCAACGGCGTGAGCAAGCTCTGACTCGGAAACGTCTCGACGGTAAGCACGTTTCAAGAAACTCAACAGCACCTCGCGGGCGTAGACTTCTTCGTCATCGCTGTTCGGCGACGGCGGCAACAGGTTCTTCGCCGTCTGGCTCGGATAGCCTTCCAGCAGCGGACCTTCAAACTCGACGGACAGAACCTCCAGCAACGGTTCGTCGACCTCTTCAATCCGCGTCTCAAGCGTGACGCTCGCCTGCCGGGCCGCCGTGTTCCACAACCAGACCGACAGGTGAGTGACGTTGTGACTGCCGCTGCCGTTGTAGTAGCCGCCCTTCTTGCCGAGCGGGAAGTCTTCAATGTTGCCGACGACTTCGACGACCTGAGGCTCGTCATCGGCCGGCAGCAATTGGCGGCCCATGATCTTTTTCGGATCGTAGTCGCCGGATGCTCGATGCCCGACCTGAATCATCAGCTCCGGGAGCCGCCCATCCGACGAGGCCTTCGCAACAACTTCCACTTTAATTCGGAACCGTCCTGCAAACGGCCTCTCGTCGAAAGTGACTTTCCGCGGCAGGTCGTGCACGAACGAAGTTTTGGTAAGCCCCGGTTGGTAAGCCCCGGTGTGGGAGCGATGAAACGCGGCTTCGGCTGCTGCTTCGACTTGTCCCCCTTTTTCCGCTTCGGACGCCGCTGCCCTCGGACCGTCGTCACCGAAATCGCCGTGCTCGTCTCCTTAAACACTTTTTCCGGACCATCTGGAATGGCTTCTTCAAGAGCCGCTTCAGCAACGGTCAAGTAACTCTGCATTTGAACCGGCGACATTCCCAGCAGGCTGGCGTTGGTCATCAACCCGTCCTCGCCGGATAGATCTCCAGGAATCTGATCCGAATAGTCCAGCGCAATTCCGAGCAGGTCTTCGAGTGTGTACTGATACTCGTAGCGGCTCATGCGCCGCATCAGTTGCCGACCGCCCGTACTGTTCCGCCGAGCCGCCGCCTTCTTGAGCTCTGACTCAAGCCACGTCGTGACCGCCGTCAATTCCTTCGTTGATAGCTGAGGTTCGCCCTCCGGAGGCATCTCGCCTTCGTTGAGCTGATTCAACACCTCGTGCCAGAAGCCGGAGTCCTTCCCGTCGATCAGGTCAGGATTGAGCTGATCGATCCTCAGGTCGCCTTCCTGCAATTCCGATCCGTGACAACGCAAACAATACTTCGCAATGATCGGCTTCAACTCGTTGTTGAACGCGCCGAGTCTCGACTCTTCAGCTCCGCCCGCCTTCGAATCCGGCATCGCCAGAAGACAAGCCAGAGCAAAGAAAACACGAATCAATACAGTCAGCCGAGCAAATGTCACGGGCAGATTCCTGCAGAGCGAAAATCGAAAAACTCACACATTGCGGACCCGCAATATCCTAGCCAGATTCAGCCTGACAAAGTCACTCAGAACTGGCGAACTCTTAATCGGCCGCAGACTGACGACGATGCAGTGCTCGACGATGCAGTGCTCGACGATGCAGTGCTCTCAGTCGTTCAGCCAGGCGGACGTCCTTGGGGCGGCCCGATTCGATTAGATGGTCAGCCAGCGGCGGGATATTCAGAACGTCGCATTCGAGGCCGAGCGCCACGAGGCGTGTTGTCTGTTTACGAAGTGCCTGGTACGTGCCGCCGCCTGACAACTCCGCGATGAGATCCAGATCTCCCAGATCGGTCACCGTGATCATGCTGTAGCTGTCGCGGAGGACCGACGTGTTCCAGGAAACGTCCTGCCCCGGAGCCAGACCGCGCGGGTAAGGATTCAGCGGCCTGAGGGCGTCGACCATCTTTCGGAAGTTCTCGCGCGAGCGGCGGTAAACGATGTCCAGATCGTTGATCTTCTTACGGAGTCCGTGAGCCTTCGCCGCGACCCCACCGCAAACGAAGAATTCCACGTCCGCATCGATCAGCACTTTCAAGAGCTGGCGGGCAAGTTCTTCATTCTTCGGGAGCGGCATGTTTTTCGGCAATCAGTTGCGGCTGTTTGGAAACGACTGGTCTTAGATCAACGCGGTGGTGGTTCGGCAGCAGAAACCCGTCGCCATTCGAAACGAGTCCCGGACGGTTCTTCGACGAGGATCATCCGGTCTGGAGTGACGTCGACAATCCTTTGCGTCGACGAGTCCCCGTGAAGGCTCAGCACCAGCCGTACTTTGCCGGCGGGTTCTCCACCCGTGGCCTTCATCGTGACCTTGCCATCGGCAACGGTCCACTCTTCCTGAAACGACAACGTTTTCGCGAATAACGTTGCGGCAAAACCGTCCAGTTCGACGACCATCCTGCCAGTTCCGTCGGCATTCAGAGTGAGCGTCCGATGCCCCTTGTAATCGTCTTCCCACGTTCCAAGCATCGACTTTTCAAGGTCGGTCAACGTCGCCATCGCATCGTCTGAATCCTCGATCGCGGCCGATTCGGTTGAATCAGCTGAATCATTGACCGACAAATCGGCGACTGCACTGCCGAGGGCCGCATTGCTCCGATCAGTCTGAAAATCAGCCAAACTGCCAACGATAATCGTCAGCGTGGTCACGGCCTCAACGAGCCCGACGAGGCAGCAGACGAATCGGCCTGGCGGTTCGATTGGACGATCGGCAGCAATGTTTCGTACCATCTCGCTCCTCAAACCGTCTCAACAGACACGTGCCCTCGAAAATGTTTCAGAACTTCTGAATTCGTTACGGGGCAAAACAACGCATTCAACAAGTGGCATGCAGGGAGTTCAGACATGAATCGCGAGCGAATCATTACAGCATCAGCCGTTGCCTTTGCAATTGTGGCACTCGGAGTCGCTTTGCAACGACCGGCCGTCAGTGACGAAAAGAAAAGCCCGGTTGTCTACGAACTTCGGACCTACACAACTCATGAAGGTCGCCTGCCAGCGCTCCACAAGCGGTTTCGTGATCACACGATGAAGATCTTCGAAAAGCACGGTATGAAGAACATCGCTTACTGGGTCCCTGCCGAGAAAAAAGACACGCTCGTCTACATCATCTCTCACAAGTCCTTGAAGGCTGCGGACGCTTCGTGGAACGGTTTCCGCAACGATCCCGAATGGAAGGCCGCTTACAAGGCATCCGTCGAGGATGGCAAGATCGTCAAGAAGGTCGACAAGCAGTTTCTGACCGCCACCGACTATTCGCCCATGAAGTAGTGCGAGTAGTTGGCCCAACAGCCCGTCATTGCCAATCAGTTTCAGCAGTGAGCCGACGGCGCTAGCCGCGGGCCTTGTTTCTTGCAGATTTTTCTCGCCAAGGCCCGACGCTAGCGCGTTCGGCTCACAGCTACTGGACCACTTGATGGAAGTTCGCGCGTTCGCCGAGCAGATTTTGTGCTCAGAATCGCTTGACGAAAAGCTCAAGCCCGCGTCCGGTGATTTTACGGACGGATCTCCTGGCGATTCGGTGGATGTTCGCGAGCCTGCACGCTCTGACGATCTGAAATTCGCGCCGCGGCGAATGGCCGCTTCAATGCCCAGGCCGGGAGCATTCAAAGATGTTGCCCGCCGTGCGACCGCTCATCACATTTTCGCGAATCACGAACTGCAGGCTCTGGAAGTGATGGCCCGCGTCGCCCTGCTCTTCCCCGACGCGCCGACGGAATTCCGCATCGGCCTTTGCAAAATCATGCAGGACGAGCAGCGGCACACTCGTATGCACGCAGAACGTGCCGCCATGCTGGGTGTTGAGTTTGGATCGCTGCCGGTCAACTCGTACATTTGGAAGAAGTCGCTCGAATTCAAGTCGGTGCTTGACTACATCGCGACGTTGCCGCTGGTGTTTGAAGGTTGCAACCTCGACCACACGTTGGAATTCGCGACATTCTTCGAAGCAGTCGGCGACGACCGCAGCGCGGCTCTCATGAAGGTCATCCATCGCGACGAAATCGAGCACGTCGCCTTTGGCATGGAGTGGCTGAGGAAGCTCAAACCCGCCGGGCAATCTGACTGGGACGCCTTCTGCGAACACCTTGAATGGCCGCTTCGGCCGGTCAAAGCGAAAGGTGAAGTTTTCCAGGTCGAAGCTCGACTGGCCGCCGGAATGTCAGCAGAATTCGTCGCAAGGCTCGAACAGGAAGTCGATTCGGGCATGTGAGGATTTCTTGAATCGCTGAGGCGAAAAACGCAGAGAAAATGGAGAGACAAATTTCGAGCGTGCGAATCTTGCGATATTCAGCGACCTCGGCGTTTGTCACTCAGCGATTCTCTGCGATTTAACCTTCAGTAACT
>Ga0316208_1002932_pt1 | contig 13028 bp, 9 predicted proteins | sample 3monopyrite_MG_FD_204944 | JGI IMG/M metagenome (GOLD analysis project Ga0316208, IMG submission 204944) | Microbial mat bacterial communities from mineral coupon in-situ incubated in ocean water Damariscotta River, Maine, United States -... | ecosystem: Environmental > Aquatic > Marine > Coastal... | reverse complement strand
ATCCGCCGCCGGTTGTTGCACGGCATCACATCGTTTCGCTCGTCTCCGTGTCCGACGCGCTTCAGACCGTTATTCGGACAAAAAGACAGATAACAGATCCGACCAGAAGCCGGAACACGTGAATCGACCAGCGAGGCTCGCCGGTGGGCGATCAGGCAGCCTTTCGGAGCTGATCCAGAGCCTCGATCGTGGCTCGAGCTTCTTCGAAACTGCCAAGACTTTCGACGAACGACATCAGCGTTTCGAGGTCCTGGTCGTCGTACTGTTCGAGCAATTCGGCGAGCTTTTCATCGTCCATGAGAGAACTCCCTTCGCAATCGGCACCGCGTAGAACCACAGCGGCTGGCTGATGTTTCCGGCCAGCGCTCAGGACACTCATCGGCACCAACGGGGCTGCTGCTTCAGGTTTTGACGCCTGTAGCGGTTGCGTCGCGGGGCGGAGCACTGAACTGCCGGCATAGTCAACCACGATTCCCGAAGGCGTCGCGTTATGCGGTGTTTGAAGTTCCAAAATGTTGGCGGAGTTTCTGAATCGCTTTGTACTTCTCATCGCTGATGCGGGCAGGGCTGAGTTTCAGCGATTCCGCGATGGCAGAAATTGATTCTCCATCGGACCAGCGAGTGACGATTTCCCTCTGAGTCGGGCTCAGCCGGGCGTTGTCGCCGTTCACTGCGTTTCTGACCTGGGCCAACGATTCCATTTTGGCCGGCCAAGTGTCGCGATTTTCTGACTGGCTTACGGCGAATTCCAGCGACGAATACTTCTTTTCGCGTCGAGATCGCTGTGAAGTTGCCCAGATCGCTCGGTTCAGTTCACGACGTTCGGGCGATTCCGCATCCTCGATCGCTATGAGAAGCCGGTCGCGATCGACTCGTTCCAATAGTCTGGCGAAGACCTGCTGCGTGCAGTCAGACCATTCCTGGTGGTTGATTCCGGCGTTTTGCCAGCTTTTTGAGCAGTACGCTCTGATCTTCTTCAGAATCGTCGCTTCTGAGACCTGACTGACGGCGGCCGTCGCGGCAGCAGCCATTCCGGTCGCCGCTTGAGCAGACGACGGCTCGGCTGCCGATGTGGCAACGACGAGGGCACAGGCTGCCAGAGAAAGTCGAATGGCAGACCTCGTATCGACGGGGTCTCTTACAGTTTTTCCGGAGTCAGCGGCGGTCGCCATGAGCGTTGCCCTTTGTCGAAAAACCAAGGTCACGTCTGGAGTTACAACGATTCGTACCAGACTTTCGTCCTGCCGGGAAGATGTCCCTGCGAAACCATAGACGGCCCAATGGACGAATCTCGTAGCAGTTTCAGGAAAAATCGTGCCGAATTGCCAGGAATCGAGAATCGAACTACTCAGTCGACTTCTCGTTCCTACGCTCTGCGTGGGAACGTTCTGCGTGGGAACGTTCTGCGTGGGAACGTTCTGCCGACGCTCCGCGTCTTGTCAGGCTGGGACGCAGAGCATCCGGTGCCGCGTTCCCACGCTGGAGCGTAGGAACGAGTAGGTTTGAAGCCCTTTCAGATTGAAGACTCACTCTTCATCGTCATCCGCCGCCCACGACCATTGGATATTGTCGGGCAAAACCGGCGACTTGACGCCGTCACTGCTGTCCCAGCGTGCGGCCCAGACGTCCCACGATAGCGGCGTTTCGACAAACAGCAGGCTTTCGGTTGTCAAAGTGGGCAACAGAAAATTTCGAGAAACCGAGCGAGGATAAGGTCGAATTACCTGGTGATGCCACAGGTTGTAAACCGCTTCTTCGGCGTACTCGCCATCCGGCCAGACGACCAGGCCGTCTTCCATGACGTCATAGGGGATCCGGCGAGGAGCGAAGCTGGCGGCGATCTGCTCGCGAACCATGTCGACTCCCGCCAGCTTGTAAAAGCCGACCAGCGCCGCGAGCAGCGTGTCCCGTTGAACGTCGTCCAGCTTTCTCACCCATCCGTATTTGAGCGTGTTCGCAACGAGCCAGCCAGACTGCTCTTCGAACACCATTAACAGTGTCTCGCTCGACAAGCTCGGACATGCCAGCTCGATCCGAATATTGTTTGACGCGAGCCGGATTCTGGCGACGGAGATATCGTCGATGTTCCATTCGGGCGCTTCCTTGAGCAGCTGCAGCAACTCGCGCACGACGAAATGCTCAACGGCAACGTGCACATGGTGCAGCTGATCGAGGTACTTGCTGCGTGCGAGACTGTGTTCAGCCGGCGACCGGCGACGATCGATCCGCCGTAGTCGTAAGAATAGTTTTGGCAGCGTTCCGGAATGGAAGCCGGGTTTCATCAGGCGGATAAATGTTTCGCCGTGGCTGCCGACCAGAACGGGCTTCAGATTCTCGCCGCGGTTCGCCTTGTAGAGTTGCCAGTTCGATTTCAGCTCCCAGGCCATGAACCCAAACACGCCCGGCATGAGAAAAATCATCGGGCCAATGATTGCTGTCGCCTTATCCTCGCCACCAACCAGTGGAGCCAGCTGCGCAATCAACGTCGGCGCCATCGGCAGCAACAATTTGTGCGACACGGTGACGACCGGGAAGTGCTTGATCGGGTTAATCTGTGGCTCGATCAACAGGTTGACGCAGAACCTCGCGACGAACGTGAAGCCCGCCCAGAAAACTCCAAGCAAGGCTTTCGTACCGAGCGACAGCGTCGTCTCACCACTCTTAAAACGAAGCCATTCATCGACTGCGTAGAGGACTCGATCAAAGCCTTCGAGCAGTCGTTTGAAGAAGTCCATCACGAGGTCAAACAGCGCGACAAGAATGTGGACGCGGATTCGGTTCCAGGTTGAATGCAGCCATTCCGCACTCAATTCTTCGACGTCGCGGCCGACTCGCGAGTTAAGAATCACGCTCATTGCACAAAGGACGATTCCCCAGTTGGTCCAAGGCTGCTCTGGAATATCGCGATAGAGCCTCGGCAGCGCCCAGCAGACAAGCGCTGTCGGAATCGCTGGCCAGATCAGAAACTTGCGGATGAAGTGAGCGGCCGAGCTCTTCAGTATTCGTCGCACGGCAGACAGTCTGAGGAACCGAACCGGCCATTCGTACAATGCTCGCCGCATACCGCTGAAAATGTAGGCGCAGGTCTTCTTGAGAAACCGTCTGAACCGGGCCACGTGAATAATCAGCAGCAGCAACGTGCCAAGCGCAAAGACGATCGACGGCATGTTCTGCTTGACTGCCAGGATGACTGGAGACGGATCTCCCTGAATCGTGGTCGCGACACCCGTCGCCGCATTGATGACTTCTTTTGTTTCGGGCCGGTGGAATAACTCGACAATGTGGACGACCGCTTCGAACGACAAGTACGCAACGCCGTACGGAATGAAAATAAACCGCGTCGAGAATCGCCCGAAGATCGTTCCGAAGCAAACCGCGCTGAGTCGTTGCAACCATCGAAGATAGATGTCGCCTCGCTGGTAAACACCGTCGAGCTCGCGACTGAGTCGACCATCGGCCTGCAGCAGCTTGTCGCCGAGAAAGAATTCCTTCGGCCCGGAAAGATCGCTGATTTTCAGGTTGCTTCTCGAAATGGCGTCCCGCAGATCACCCATCGTCAGGAAGCCGCGATTGGCGACTCCGTCGAGCAACTCTTCGATCAGCTTTCCAAACGCGATTCGCTCCGGAATGTTCTGCGGAGTGAGCTCGACTTCTTCCAGCGTTGATTCGATGAGCGGTCGCAGACGGGTTCTCATCTGATGTTCTGACGAGTGAGCCGCTTCGTGCAGCAGTCTCGAAAGTCGCCGCCGTTCCATTCCAGTTAATCGAGAAGCCACGAGGCGACGCGTCGCGCTGCGAAGGTGTTTCGACATCAGAACTTCGCGCTGGTTAGGAAGTTCCCGTTTGATCGGCCGTCGACCGAATGACCATGCACACCCCAGCAGGTCGACTGTGTAAGTTTCTTTTTCGTGGTCGACGCAGACTTTCTGCAGGTCGTACAGCAACCGTTTGTCAGGATTCCAGAAACCCTGCCCGGCTTGCAGCAGCAATCCGACCAGCGATTCGTACCAGCTTCGAGCGGTCGGCTGGTCAAAGTTCAGCGCTTCCTGGAGCCGGCGCACCAAACGCTGGAGATCGGTCAATGCCCCACTGACGGCCTCGCTGACCAGTTCCGGTGTCGCGTACTTTGCCGCCTGCATTTGATGGAGCGCTGCTGCGACGGCGTTGCCACGAGCGAACGCTTTGTCCGCTCGACGAATCAGTCGGCCGAACGTTGCCAGATTCGGCCGACGAGCCGATTCAATCTTCGGCATCACGGCGTCGAGCAACGACGGAAACTTTGTACCGTCCGAATCGAGGGACGGCTGGTCGTGAGAAATCAGCGCCGAGCCACGCCCGGTCAGTGACTCCAGTTCTTCGTCGGTTTCGTCCGCGACGTCATCGCGATTCGGAATGTCAGGATCAGGACTGCCCTCCAGTCGCGTCGAATGAAACAGCTCGTCGATCTCAACATCCTGCTTCAGCAGACGATCGACGGCTTTGAAATCGGAAAACGATGGAAAATAAGAACCCAGACAATGCGGGGCGAAGTACTTGATCTCGCAGTAGACCGCCGCAAATTCGACGAACGCGTGCGCCGGTGAAGTGTCGACCGGGATAAAGTTCTCCCGCTTCAACACCGAATAAATCTCGTCAAACTCGACCTGACCGATCTGGTCAATGTGCTGCCGAAAGTCGGATGTTGAAAGAGTGCCGGCACTCTGCAACTGGTCGAACGCGTCGTGAATCTTCGAGTGAAACAGCAGTCGCCACACCTGAAGCTTGAGCTGCCCGAGACTCATCGATTCCAAATGTTTGTCGTCAGGTCGAGCGATCAGGATGGCTCGGTCCGGTAATTCAGCGTTGGCTTCCAGCCCCAGCTCGTCCCAGTCGACGTGCCGGATCACGGTGTTCCGGGAAATGATCCGGCTCTTGCGGTGTGGCACCTGGACCGTCAGCGCCGGAAGATCCCACTCCTGCTTGATGACTCGCCGCAACACACGAGGCTGCACCAGGAACGCGGCCGGCTCGGCCTCACGCAACGCGAGATTGGCCCGCTCCAGCATCGCCGCGACCGGACCACTTGACTCGTAGTGATCGCTGGCGTTGTTGGGTTCCGATTGTGTGTCAGACATTCGACGAGCAGCTTTGACTTAACGATTTGGTGCCGATGAACGATTTGGAGTTGTCGTTGCAGCCGGACCGAACCCTGAACGCAGAAGTAAGAGGATTAGGTAGGGTATGACAAGCGCTGCGCCGGCATACCGGATTTCCAGGTAACCTCAGAGGTATGCCGGCGCTGCACTTGTCATACCCTACAGAAGCAGTGCAACTCCATTACTGAAGCATCGGGTCTTGTCAAACATTCACTTCTTCGGTTTCCAGTTGATCCGTACGCCGACGTTTTTCAACGCCGCGATCTGCTTGTCGCGCTGAGCGGAGTCGATCGGATTGCCGTCCGGATAAAGCTTCCAGTAAGGAGCGAAGCGACGTTCGCCAGCAGCGTCCTTCTTTGCCATTTCGATCAGGGGCGAAAAATCTTTGATCTGATTGTTCTGCAGAAACGTGAACCGCAGGTCCGTCAGACTCGACAATGGAGCAACGTCAGCGATCTGATTGTCCCGCAGGTCGAGATTCGCCAGCCACTTCAAGCCGCTCAGCGATTTCACGTCTTTGACTTTGTTCTTACCCAGGTAAAGCGACGAAAGCTTCGTCAGGTCTTTCAAAGGTTCAACCGACTCGACTCCATTTCGCGACAGATACAACGCCGACAGCTTCTTGAGTCCCGCGAGCGGCTTGAGATCGATCACCCTGTTGTCTTCAAGCTGGACGTACTGCAGCCTGGTCAGCTTCGCCAGCGGCTTCAGATCAACAACCGCGTTCTTCGAAACGTCGAGTGACTGAATGTTGGTCAGGGCAGCGATCGGCGACAGGTCAACAATCGCATTGCCGGCAAAATCGATCAGCACCATGTTTGGACACTTTTCGAGACCCTTCAGGTTCTTGATGCCTTTGCCTCGAGCGCTGACCTGGTAAACATTCTTAAGGTCCTCTTCCTTGATTTCGTCTTTGCCTTGCCGCCGAAGCACTTCTTTGATTGCTGCTTCAAGCTTCTCGTCGGGAAAGATGTCTCCGGCGGTGACGAAACGTGCCGGCAGCAGTAGCGCTGCGAGAAGAATTGCAACGGTGACCGAATGTTGAATCGGTTGAGTTATCATTTGCGAACTCCTTGTAGTCTTTCTGTGGATCGCCTCAAGTCGCCTGTGTGACAATCCTGTGTCGATAATTTCGATTCGTGTGCCACTGGCTCTGCCAGTGCGGAATCGCCGGAAGACGCCGGTTTGAATAATGCACTGGCAAAGCCAGTGGCACACTCTTTCAGCAGGCTGCATTAAACGGCTTCGTCAACGACCGGATTGGTTAAGGAACCGACCTGATCAATTTCAATCGTAACGGTGTCTCCGTCTTTCAACAGAACTGGCGGCTTGCGAGCGGCTCCGACCCCGTGCGGCGTTCCGGTAAAGATCGCCGTTCCTGGAGCGAGGATCGTGCTGCCGCTGAGAAACTCGATCAGCGTCGGAACGTCGAAGATCATGTCGTCGGTGTTCCAATCCTGCATGGTCTCGCCGTTGAGGATCGTCCGAATGCCCAGCGAGTTGGGATTTGGAATTTCGTCGGCAGTCACCAGGCACGGACCCATCGGAGCAAACGTGGCGAACGTTTTTCCCCGACACCACTGACTGCCGCCCATCTTGAGCTGCCAGTCTCGTGCGCTAACGTCGTTTCCGCAGGTGTAACCAAGGACGTAGTCCAAAGCGTTCTCTTTCGAGACGTTGTGACATTCTTTGCCGATGATGACGACGAGTTCGCATTCGTAGTCGACGGCGTCGCTGCGAAGCTGACGCGGCAGCACGATCGGATCGTTGGGGTTCTGAACCGCCGAACTCGTTTTCATAAAGAGGACAGGGTATTCGGGAATGTCGTTCTTTCCCTCTTCCGCATGCCGACGATAGTTCAGACCAATGCAGAGAATGTCTGCCGGAGTTGTCGGTGCCAGCAGTTTGCTGACTGTGGCTGCCGTCCCGGTGTCGTTGAAGTCGCCGAAGATGTCTCCTTCGACAAGCGTCGTCGACCCGTCCGCGTGCTGACTACCGAACTGAACGTTGCCGACTTCGTCCAGAAATCTGACGAGCTTCATAATGTATGCCTTGTGTCGTGGAGTGGTTGTCTGGTCGCAACTTTGAGTCGTGCGGTTTTTACCGTAACGACAGCCGTCTTCCCACGGTCCAACGGCTTTGCAGGAAGATCCGGAGTCCGGCACGTCGCCCCGTTCAGCCGACGGTCCCAAAGCGGCAACCAAAGAATGAATCACGCAAAGGCGCTAAGTCGCAAAGTTTTGAAGTCCAATCTTTGCGACTTCGCGCTCTTGTTTGTAAATCCTGACACGGTTGATCGTTTGACCCGAAGCCGCAGGCGCAGGTGCGATTCACGTTCAGAAACGCCTTCGCCTGCGGCTTCGGGTCAAACAAACGTTCCGTGTCAGCCCCTTGAGGATTTATGAAACCGACCACGTTAGCGTGAGACTTCGAAAGCGTGTGCACGGCATTCATGTTTGTGCCCGGTCGAACAGGATGAACATTGAGAGAACAACTTGCGACAAACTTTCTATAAGATTGTAATTACGTTATGCGAAACGTCGTAACTCATTACAAACAAGCAGCTTCAACTAATAACTATCTTTAGATATTCGGCGGTTGCTCAACTTTGCCGCTGCATCTGGAACGACATCGATGACGAATCGAAAGCAGCGAAAAGGATGGCGGACAACAGAAGATTTGGCCGCTGAGGCCAGCCGGCTGGAGGATCTGGCCGACGAGTTTCGAGTGATCATTGCATCAATGAAACGTGAAAAGTTTCCGGCGATCGAGGTCGACGGAATCTCAAAGATCGACAGAGCGATTGAAAGTGCTCGGCAGTATCTCGCGAAAGTCGATGCGGCATTGACTCTCGCTAAACGCCTCCGTGAATAGAGATTGAACATCCATCGACTGGTTGAGACAAATCAAACAAGCCCCGGCACAAAGAACACTGGACCGAGCGCCATGACGATTTCGAACCGATTGATCCGACTTCTTGCTATCGCGGCTTTGTTTCTGTCCGGTGCCACGCCGGCGGACTCGGCCGAACCGAACCTTGATCTTGTGATCCGAGGCGGGCGGGTTGTTGACGGGACCGGGGCTCCGTCTTACGTCGCCGACCTCGGCATCGACGACGGAAGAATCATTCGCATCGGTCGATTGACCGATGTGAAGGCCGAAGTTGTAATTGACGCCGCGGGGTTGATCGTCGCTCCTGGCTTCATCGACATGATGGGGCAGACGGCGTCGCCGATGGTGGACGACGCGAAGTCGGCGATCAATCTGCTGACACAGGGCATCACGACGATCAATGCGGGCGAAGGCGCGTCTGCCGCTCCGTTGAGTGACGACGATGGTCGTCGCAAGGGTTGGACGACGATGGCCGAGTATTTCACTCTGCTCGAGTCGAACGGTCTGCCGGTCAATGTCGTGCAAACCGTCGGGCATACTCAGGTTCGACGAATCGTGCTCGGTGATGTCGAACGGCGACCGACTGACGACGAACTGAAGCGAATGCAGGCTCTAGTCCGAGAGGGCATGGAAGCCGGTGCGATCGGTGTGTCGACGGCGTTGATTTATCCGCCGGCCGTTTACGCTGAGACGGAAGAGATTGCCGCGCTGGCTGCCGTGGCCGGCGAGTACGGCGGGCGTTACTACACTCACATGCGGAACGAAGGCGACCGGCTGCTCGAAGCAATCGACGAAGCCCTGGAGATCGGGCGTGTCGGAAACAGCCCGGTCCACATCTTTCATCTGAAAGCGGCCGGTCGTCAGAACTGGGGCAAGATGCAGCTCGCGATCGCAAAGATCCGAGCCGCGCGAGCCGATGGCGAACAGGTCACCGCCGACATTTACCCTTACGTTAACAACGGCCTGGGTATCGCCGCGCTGATTCATCCTCGCCACTTCACCGATGGTTACGAACGGCTGAGATCGCGACTCGAAGATGAGAAATTGCGGGCCGAAATCCGCAAAGAAATGGAGTCGACAGACGGTTGGGAAAACTGGTTCAGGCACTCAAGCCACGACTGGAGCCGCATCATCATTGGCCGAAGCAACAACTCAAAGTACGAAGATCTTGACGGGCAGTCCGTCGCCGCCATCGCAAAGGCCAAGGGCGAAGATCCCTGGGACACGTTCTTTAACCTGGTCCGCTCCGGGGCGTTCGCACTGCCGGAGACAATGACGGATGCCAATAAAATTCTCGCGATGCAGCAGAACTTCGTGTCGTTCTGCACGGACGTTGGACCGGCTGGCGGAGGCCGAATCGCCTCTCACCCGCGAGCGTTTGGTTCTTTCCCGCGGTTGCTGTCTCGTTACGTGCGGGATCTTGGAGCGATTTCGCTGGAGCGAGCCGTTGCTCAAGCCAGCGCCGCGGCTGCCAACGACGTGCTGGCGTACGATCGCGGTCGCATTTCAGAAGGACTCGCCGCCGACGTCATCGTGTTTGACTACGAAGAATTGACCGACCGGGCGGACTTCGCGAATCCGCATGCCTTGTCCGAAGGGATGAAGCATGTCGTCGTTAACGGGCAACTTGTTCTGAATGATGGAAAACTCACCGACGCGCTGCCCGGACGAGTTCTCCGCGGACCAGGCTTTCGCGAAGAGACGGCAGCGTACAACGTCTCATCGGGTGAAGACGACGAGCGATTTGCGAGCTTCGACCGGCTGATGCACGAATTCATGAAAGAGCACAGCGTGCCGGGAGCGTCCATCGCGGTTACCGATCAGGGGCGAGTCGTCTTTTCACGAGGCTATGGCTACTCGGACGTTGCCGCGAAAGAATTCGTCCAGCCGACAAATCTGTTCCGGATTGCCAGCATCTCAAAACCGATCACCGCGGTTGCGATTCTGCAGTTGGTCGAGCAGAAAAAACTGAAACTCGACGACAAAGTCTTCGAAGTACTCAACTCCGAAGACGACATCAAAGCGGCCGGCGACAAATTCGATCTGCGGCTGCGTGTACTCACAATCCGTCATCTGCTGGAACATCGAGGCGGTTGGGATCGCAACCAATCCTTCGATGCAATGTTTCAGTCGGTCCGCTTTGCGAAGCAGGTTGGCGTCGACGCCCCGGCCGATCAAACAGCCGTTATTAAAGCGATGTTTTCGCAGAAACTCGATTTCGATCCGGGCGAACAGTACGCCTATTCCAACTTCGGATACTGTCTTCTGGGCCGAGTCATCGAGAAGGTCAGCGGGCGGGAATACGCCGAGTATGTGAAGGAAAAAGTTCTCGCCCGGATCGGCATCACGACGATGCGAATTGGAGCGACCCGACTTGACGGTCGAGCGAAAAATGAGGTTCGGTATTACCAGCCCGGAACCGGCAAGTCGGTGTTCGAAGCCGATCTCGATCAGGAAACTCCGCATTCGTACGGTGCGTGGAATTTGGAGTCGATGGACTCTCACGGTGCCTGGATTGCTTCGTCCGTCGATCTCGCGAAATTCGCAGCCGCGTTTGACAATCCAGACAACTGCCCGATCCTCAGTCGCGAAAGTATCGAGCTAATGTATCGTCGCCCGCCGGGTCTCGCCGGTCACGAAAAAGATGGATCGAAGAAGGATGTTTTTTATTCGCTCGGCTGGTCGAATCGAGTCATGAGCGGAGGAAGAATCAATCACTGGCACACAGGTTCGTTACCAGGCACCGCCGCCATCCTGATCCGGCGCCACGATGGCCGAAACTTCGTTGCATTGCTTAACTGTCGCGTCAGTCCGTCAGCGAATCATCTCGGACGCGCTATCGACGGCCTGCTTCACAAAGCCGCCAACGAAGTCACCGACTGGCCATCGAAATAAGAGAAGTGGTCGGTAGTTGTAGGCCGGACAAAGAGCCAGAGTTCGAAGCAGCGGCCAGTCGAATTCGGCGACGGCTGTTTCGATGGTCGGTCCGACGATGTGCTGCTGCTCGGACAGGAAGTGCGAGGTGAAGACTTCGCGTCGTTCGTCATCGGTCAGCTCGACGCCAGCTTCGTTGGCCGCGTTAATTCCGTTCAAAGCTGGAGCAGATTTGTCGGCACGACTTTCGAAGCGTCCGGGTGCTTGCCGTATCGTTTTGTGAAATGGAAGTTTGCATAAACGTCGACGCAGACTCGGCGATTGACGTCTCGAAAGACGTTGGCAAACTCTTCAAGTTTCGCCAGCTTGTCTCGCCGAGTTTCTGAGTTGAACGCATACTGCCAGGAGAGAACTTTTCCGAGCTTCATTCCAAAACTGAACCAGCTTCGAGCCCACAACGCTCCGTGAGCGGCGATCAGTGGAAAGATGTGGTTGCCGCCAGACTCTTTAAAAACGTGGTGGTAGACGGTGGCTCGTTGAGAAAGGTCGTTCAGACCACGCGCCAGTCGAAGCCCGTCCGCCTGTATATCTTCGAAAGCCTTCCGAAGTTCGTCGAGTGTGATCGTTGTCTTCGCCATCTGCCTGGTCCTTCGCACGAGCTGAAAATTTGTTGCGTTAGATCCGTGACCGGATTCGACCAATTGAATTAACCGACGTCGTCAGAATTCTCGTAGAAAGACCTCGCACCGGGGTGCGGTATGTCCGTCAGGAACGAACCATGAATACGACGCGCATGGATTTACGGACGGATCAGTGCACAGATGCAACGCGGTTTCGCTACTATCTGGACTGGACCTGTCCAGATCGGACTGTTCAGCTCAGATTGACCCACTCGACATACCGCTCAACGGAAAACCCTCGTGAATTCTGAAGACACCATTCAATCTCTTCGCGAAGCCTTGCGTCTGTCACCGACGAATATTCCGCTGCGGCTTCATCTGGCGAAGACTCTTCTGCAGTTAAGTCGGGCCGATGAAGCGGAAACCGAGTTCCGAGCTGGTCTCTCGCAAGATCGCGACAACGTGGAACTGAAAATCGGTCTGGCCACAGCTTTCTATGAACAGGGCAAGTATTCGCACGCTCTGGTGATTATCGAAGAGCTGGTTAGCCGGCGTGATACTCCGGCTGAGGCATTCCTGTTGCATGCACGGCTGCTGTTTCAACAAGGGGACGCGGACTTTGCCGTCACGGAGTACAAAGCGGCGGTCAACGAAGATCCTTCAGTCAAGGACGAAGAATTCGAGAATCGGCTGGGCATCGAAGCGGACGATCAGCACGACGTGGTCGACGGTCGAGTAAGAGCTTCCTGGGAAGCAGACGGAGGTGACACTTCGGCAGCCGCCATGGACGGCTTTGAAAAGCCGAAGATCAGCTTCGACGAAGTGGGCGGAATGGAGCCGCTCAAAGAAGAAATTCGGATGAAGATCATCTACCCGCTTCAGCATCCGGAGATGTATGAAGCCTACGGAAAACAGATCGGCGGCGGCATCCTCATGTACGGACCGCCCGGATGCGGGAAGACTCATCTTGCCAGAGCGACGGCCGGAGAGATCAGCGCCGGATTTCTGAGCATTGGCATCAATGACGTGCTCGATATGTGGATCGGCAATAGCGAAAAGAAACTGCACGAACTGTTTGAGTACGCTCGCAGTCACAAACCCTGTGTGCTGTTTTTCGACGAAGTCGACGCTTTGGGTGCGGCGCGTTCTGACATGAAGACGAGCGCCGGTCGGCATCTCATCAATCAGTTTCTGTCGGAACTCGATGGTGCGAAATCTTCAAACGATGGCGTCCTGATTCTTGCGGCGACGAATGCGCCCTGGAATCTCGATTCGGCGTTTCGAAGACCGGGCCGCTTTGATCGCATCGTCTTTGTGCCTCCGCCCGATCAGGTCGCTCGCGCCGAGATTCTGAGATTGATGCTGCACGGTAAGCCGACAAAGGATGTCGACCATGGTCACGTTGCGAAAAAGGCTGGCGATTTGTCGGGAGCCGACTTGAAAGCAGTCGTTGACCTGACAATTGAAGGCAAGCTTCAGGAAGCGATGAAGACAGGGACTCCGCAAC
>Ga0316208_1002931_pt1 | contig 13030 bp, 8 predicted proteins | sample 3monopyrite_MG_FD_204944 | JGI IMG/M metagenome (GOLD analysis project Ga0316208, IMG submission 204944) | Microbial mat bacterial communities from mineral coupon in-situ incubated in ocean water Damariscotta River, Maine, United States -... | ecosystem: Environmental > Aquatic > Marine > Coastal... | reverse complement strand
GCTTGATGGAACCGACTATCCCGGCGAAGTCCAATTCAGTTTTGCCAATGAGGCGAGCAAGAAGTTACTCGGTTCTCCATGGAAATTTTCCAGGCATGGGCAGTGCGGAACAGAGATTTCTGAACTTCTTCCTCACACCTCACAAATTGTGGATGATATCTGTTTGATTCGCAGTATGCACACGGGTGCCAACGGACATGAAGTTTCGATTCGCTATTTCCATGGCGGCATCCCCGGTGTTCTCGGGCGGCCTCATTATGCTTCGTGGTTACTTTATGCACTTGGTTCAGAAACACAAAATCTTCCCGCTTATATGGTCTTAACCGATCCGCGCGGGCTACCTGTTGATGGAGTCAATAACTGGTCAAACGGGTTTATGCCCGCGATGTTTCAGGGGACTGTTCTACGACCGAAAGAACCACGCATTTTGAATCTTGATGCCCCCGAACATTTGCAGGGAGAACAACAACGGCAAAATCTTGATTTTCTCCAGGCGTTAAACAGGCAGCATGCGAAGCGTTTCCCTGGTGAATCTGATCTGGAAGCCCGCATTGCCAGCTATGAACTGGCTGCCAAAATGCAGACGGCTGCTCATGAAGCGTTGGATATTTCCAAAGAGACCAAACAAACACAAGCTCTTTATGGGTTGGATGACCCTGCGACCAAAGAGTACGGCACCCGCTGTTTAATTGCGAGAAGACTGGTCGAACGCGGCGTGCGATTTGTTCAACTCTTTTTGAACGGACAGCCTTGGGATAACCACAGCAACTTAGGAATAGCACTCCCTGCAGTCTGTAAACGAACCGACAAACCTTCAGCCGCCTTGGTGGCAGATTTGAAACAGCGTGGGATGCTCGATGAAGTGATTGTCCATTGGGGCGGCGAAATTGGTCGATTACCTGTGACGCAAAATCAGGGTGGTCCCAAGAAAAATGGAAGAGACCATAACGGACAAGGTTTCAGCATCTGGATGGCTGGAGGCGGTTTCAAACCAGGAATGACCTACGGCAAGACAGATGAGTTTGGTCATCGAGCAGTCGAAAATATTGTCACTCCGAACGATTACCAGGCAACCTTGATGCACCTGTTTGGTTTGAATTGGGAAGAGCTTCAATTCTTTAACAACGGGCAAAAACAGATCGTCACCGCAGGGCGTAAAGCACGTGTGGTAAACGAAATCATTTCGTAAAATGCTTAATCCGGATAAACTGGAAGTAGGTTAGGCTTTCCAGCCTGAGAAATGTGGTTTCCAAGATAATCATCTTTCATGCTTACCTGTATGAACAGTTAAGGGTGATATTCACCTACGGCTAAGCAAACCCTTATTCTGTGCTTTTTGCTCGCACTTGTTTTTCAATAGATTTAAGAATTTTCAAAATCAGGCCAGAAGCAAAAGCCGAGACTAAGGCCCGTCACAAAACCTGTCATTTCTTACAATTGCAGTAATCAATTTACATTTCTCTACCAGATCAATTGAATCAAAATCAAAATCCTTGTCACTCGGTATTCCTCGTCCTTTGTCCCATTTCGCCCAACTAAAGCAAATTGCAATAGGAATACCATAAACAAGATCTTCGAATTCGCAAACAACAGGTGCCATAACACAATAAGGGGGCTGGAAAGCTCCATCATCCCCCTGCTCTCCTCCATCCCATTCACTAAAACTTGAGCTGGTTTCAATCCTCGGAATCAATGCCAGCAATGGCTGCCAATCTCGATACTCAAGAGCATTTATTTTGCTTTCACAATTTTCTTCACTCAGTACCATAGGAGAGTTTCTCCAGTTAAAGCAATTGATCTGGCATCAAAAATCTTTGAATGGGCCGCGTGGTTCGGCGGCGTTCATTATTGCTTTCCAGCTTGCGAATTTATCTTTCATCCTTTGTAGTAGCTCTGGTTTTTCTTTGGAAAGATCATGTTGTTCGCCGATATCATTTGAGAGATCGAACAAGCCGTTGCCTCGTCTTGACTCGACCCATTTGTAATTGCCAATTCTGCAGGCGCGGTCGGCTCTGCGTTCCCAGTACATTTCGGTGCGCTGCGATTTTTCTTTTCCCTGCAACACGGGTAGCATGTTGAAGCCATCCAGTACAATATTTTTGGGTCGATCAATTCCGGCTTCATCGAGCAGCATCGGCAGGATTTCGAGGGATGTTAAAAACGCATCGCTCTTCCCTCCGGCTGGAATTTCGCGTGGATAACGTACAATACAGGGGACGCGGTTGCCTCCTTCAAACATCATTGCTTTGTGACCGCGAAGGGGCGAATTATCGGAACCGCCACCGCCGCCGTTATCGGAAAAGAAAATGACAATCGTATCTTCTGCAATGTTGTATTGATCAAGCAAATCGATCATGCGCCCGATTTCTTCATCCATACAGGTAAGTGAAGCCGCGTAACGCAACCGGCGGCATTGTTTTGTTGCGACCAGTGCATTTTCGCCGCCGTATTTCCCTGCACGGCGGCGTTTAACATATTCTTCTTTCCATTGAGGATACATCTTTTTATATTTTTCGGGAGCTTGTGCCCCGCCGGTGCGAATTTTCAAATCGAGACTCGATGCACCATGCGGCGCGTTGAATGGAACGTACAAAAAGAACGGTTCGTCATGATGCTGATTCAAAAATCGAACCGCTTCGTTGGCGAACAACGTTGTGCAGTACGTTCCTTTATCTTCGGTGGTCGGCTGATTGTTGCGATACATGGAAGGAACCCCGTATCGCTCGTGGGTGTAGTAATCGATCCCTGTGTTGACGAAGCCGTAAAAGTCATCGAAGCCGCGTGCTAACGGCAGGTAGCGTTTATGGATGCCAAGATCCCACTTTCCATATATCCCGCTGACGTAGCCTGCTTGCTTGAGGTATTTCGGAATGAGAACTTCCTTTGTATCCATCCCGCCAATTCGCTCGAAAGTTGCTTCGTATTCTTTCGGTTTATATTTGTAACCGTAATCGGGGGCTTCGTTGCGGATCATATCGTAAATGCCATTGCGCTGCGGGTAACGTCCTGTCAGTAATGAACCGCGTGAAGGGGTGCAGGCTGGCCAGGTGACATAAAAACTTGTCAGCCGAACCCCGCCAGCAGCCAGGCGGTCGAGATTGGGCGTTAAAATTTCATCACTGCCGAAGCATCCCAAATCCCGATAACCCTGATCATCACTGACTATCATCAATACGTTCGGCTTGCGAGATGCTGCGAATGAATTATCTGTAATACAGAAACTCAAAAGTAACGCAGTAAGAATCCCCAGTTGTAGTGATAAACATCGTGTTGCAAGTACCATCAGTACAGTCTTTCATTTTCGAGGAATTACTAATCATCATTCCATTGTTATAACGGAGCGAACAATTTTCTCTCAGGCTTTTTTCAATTGCGTGCCAGATCGTTGTCGCGTACTTCTTTCATTTTTTGGGTGAACTTTTTTCTGAACTTGGCCACGATGCTCCTGTATTCAGGAAGCTCTGCAAGATTGGTATATTGATTCGGGTCTTTTTCCATATTGAATAGTTCAATCCCCCGCGAAGCATCTTCGTTATATTGCATGTAAGCCCATTTTTCATCTCGCAGCAGAAAACCTTTCCATTGTCCATTCATACTGAATGCAAAATCACGAACAGTATGACACTGGTTATCCAACATAGCAGAGATGTCTTTTCCTTGAAGCCGGTCAGGAACATTCAGCCCACATAACGAAGAGATTGTGGGGTATAAATCGAGAAGTTCCGTCAGCGAATGACAAACGGCTGGCTTCTTGCCGGGAACGCTGATAATTAACGGGACTTTTGCAGATTCTTCATGCAAACTGACCTTCGCCCAGAAATCGTGTTCTCCCAGATGATAACCATGATCGCTGGTAAAAATGACGATTGTTTTTTCACTTAAACCGGCTTGTTCGAGTGCATCGAGAACCTTGCCAACTTGCGCATCCATAAACGCAACCGAGGCGAAATAACCGCCGACTGCTTTTTTCTGACGACGAATATCCATTTGCATATTTTTACTGGTTTTATAATTGATGCCCGCTTTGGGAATGTCATCCCAATCCCCTTTTAACTTCAAAGGGAGAATCATTTCGTCGAACGGATACGGTTCGTAATACGGTCTGGGCGAAACGAACGGCACATGCGGTCGCACAAATCCAACTCCCAGAAAGAACGGTTCCTCTTTATGCTTTTGAATTAACTCACACGCCTTGGCTGCGGTTTTGCCATCGGAATGAACCAGGTCGTCGCCATCCGCTTCGACAACGACAAACGTATTTCCGCCCACAACCGGCTTTTTGCCGTCCGGGTTTCGCTCCAAAGTTTCACCATCTCCCGGTGCTTTCCATTCTGGTCCCTGAGAATTAAACCGTTCGGTCCACGAAATCGGATCATCTGCCCCGTCCGACCCTTCTTCAATTCCTCCGGGAACCCCCATGTGATAAATCTTACTGACCCGAGCTGAATAGTAACCGGAATTCTTGAAGTGCTGCGCCCATGTTTCGCGGTCCCCGATTGCTTTACGCGGACTGACATAATTAAGCACACCGGTTGCATGAGGGTAATAACCACTCATAAACGAAGCGCGAGAAGGTCCGCAAAATGTCCCCTGGCAATAAGCACGAGTAAAGCGTATTCCACGGGCAGCAAGGCGATCGATATGAGGTGTCTTGCAAACTTTGCTTCCGTAACAGGAAAGTGCAGTTGATGTCAGGTCATCAGAAATAATAAACAACACGTTCAGCTTTTGTTTCTCGGCGGCTTCAGCCTGCAAAGTAATTCCACAAAAGGAAGAGAGCATCAATAACAACACAAAACAGAATCGAAATTTCATTATCTATTTACCTCATTCGTAAAACTTGGGCCTAATCAACGTGGCAATCCTAAATAGCATTATAAACAATCATTATCAGGTCTCACAACGAATGAACGCCCTACGTTGCACCAGAAATATACTTTAGATAGGATTGAAGATAATCGATGCGATTATTTATTGAACGGAGCGCGATTATTTATTGAACGGAGCACAGACATTCCTGTCTGTCTTCAACAAAGCATGCTCCAACGAGACAGACAAGAATGTCTGTGCCCCTTGCTGAACATTCAACGAAGATTTGTAGCAAAAAAATATTCACAGTAGTTATCCTTGAGGGGATTATGAAGTTATGCAACGATTTATCTTGATTCAAGCAGGCCATCAATGCTTCATTTTTTGTCAGCATGTGTCGCTGTTGGCATTCATTTCCATCAGCCTGTTCTTGTTGCGGCCTGCAGATGCTGCTGAAATCCAGCACTCCTTTCTTGGAGTCGGAAAAGCGAATAAGGTGGTCATTGTTGGTGAGGACGGAAAAATTGAATGGAGATTTAACAAGCCCGCCAGTGATGGCTGGGTGTTACCGAATGGGAATGTATTACTGGCACTTTATGGGACAAAAGACTTCCCCAACGGTGGCGTGGTGGAAGTTGAACGCGAAACAAAGAAAATTGTTTTTCAATACAAAGGCCAGCAAAAAGAAATCAGTACTGCACTCCCTTTGCCAGATGGTAATTTCCTCGTCGTTGAATTGGGATCGCAACCGCGAGCAATAACTGTCAACCGCAAAGGAGAAATCGTAAAAACGTTGCTACTGCAATGCCAGAAAGAAAACTCGCACATGCAAACGCGGATGTTGCGAGTCCTTCCGAATGGCAATTATATCGCACCTCATTTGCTTGATTTTGCGGTCAAAGAATACAATCCGAAAACGGGCGAAGTCGTGCGAACATTTGCAACAGATGATCGTGGCAGAGCAAAACGAGACTGGCCTTTCACTGCCATTCGTTTGAAAGATGGCAATACTTTAATTTCCTGCACGAACGGCAACCGCATCATCGAAGTAGATGCAAATGGAAAGATTGTCTGGAGTGTTACCAACGATGATCTGGGAGAAAAACTCTTCAATGACGCCTGTGGTGCGCAGCGGTTACCCAACGGCAACACCGTTATTTCCAGCTATCACACCCGGGGGAATCAAGTCAAGTTATTCGAGATAACCCGTAAGAAAAAAGTCGTCTGGCGATATTCGGGCATGAACGCAGGCTTCCATCACTTTCAAATCCTGACAACTAATGGCAAGCCAATTAAAGAGAACACATGGAAGTAGAAAGAGGCATCACATGAAGAATTCGTTCTGTATAATATTGAGCCAGATTGTTCTGGTCTTTTTCTTCGGATTCAATACTAATCTCCCGGTAACGGCAGGGCCTCTGGAAGATGCGAAGAAGGATCGCACGAGCGTTATCTTTGAAGGCCGAGGCGATGACCGGCTTGCCTGTGATACGACGCTTCGAAAAATGCCCGATGGTTCCTGGGTGATGATCATGCTGGGCTTTGGCTATACCGAACCATTGCCGGCCAATCGTATTTGTATTTCCCGCAGTACCGATCATGGTCAAAGCTGGTCCTCAATTGTGCCGATAGATCTGGGCATCAAGAAAAAAAATCCCGGCCGGGCACTCGTGCCAAGCGAACTGATGGTTAACGGGGATCGCTGCACTTTGGTCGTTTCCACTCACAATGGCGCCTTCGGTGACTGGAAAACTTTCTTTGCTCACAGCGATGACTCCTGTAAAACCTGGTCGAAATTAATTCCCGCACCGGGACGTACTGCCAATCGCACCTTCATTCGTAATCGAATTTTCACAAAAGATGGGCGTTTGATGATGCCTTATCAGCATTACCTGAAAACAGACGTCAAGGCACGAAAAATTTCCAAGGGTCGCTTGTTCCAGACGCCACGCAATCCGCGCAACGGCGTTCTGATCAGCAATGATGGCGGTAAAAACTGGACTGTTCATGGAGATATCCGTTTAAGTAAAGATGACAACTACCACGGTTGGGCAGAGAACAATATTGTTGAACTTTCGAACGGTACAATCGCCATGATTATCCGGGCAGATGGTTTGGGGGGAGTGTTGTACTACGCAGAATCTCATGATGGAGGGCTCACCTGGTCGAATTATGCAAGCAAAACCAAGATCCCCAACCCTGGCTCAAAAGCAACTCTTTACGATCTGGGAGGCGACAGCGTTGCTCTGCTGCACAATCCCAATCCCAAACATCGCAGCCCACTTTCGTTATGGATTAGTTACGATGGACTTAAAACGTGGCCCTACCGCCGAGTGCTCGTACCAGCATCGATCGATGAAGGCGGGCGACTCAATTATCCGGATGGTTTTGTCAGTAAAGATGGGAAGTTCCTTCATTTTGCATTCGACGATAACCGCCACCAAGCCGTGTTCTATTCAGCTCACCTGCCTGCAAAAAGATGAATACCCCGAACACCTGCGAAGCTTAAATCCCGGATTGCTTTTCGTTCTCGTTTCAGAAATGCATCGCTCAACCTCAATACTTTTCTGGTTTCCTGAAACAGCTTTGATGCAATTGATTTTATTGACCATTGATGTAACAATCACTGTTGCCCTCAACTGAAAACTGACGCAGAATTTTCTATCAAAGGAACAGATCAATGTTATCCCTATTTCAAAATTGTTGCTTTTGTATCGCTCTATCTCTCATCAGTATTCACACAACAGTTCGTGCAGAAAAACCTTCCCCGTTGTTTGTGTTCGGTTACACCAATGAACTCAGCTATGTACCGGGTGAAGAAATTGCCTTTCATCTCTCGACACCTGCTAAAAATGTATCGATGAAGATTGTGCGTGTCGGCGCAGAAAACATCGAAGTCTGGAAAGGAAGCGACATCCCTGGCGGCGCCCATCCGGTGCCTGCTCGTGCCTCTTCAGATGGTTGCAAATGGCCGGTCTCTTACAAACTAAAAGTTCCTACTGACTGGAAAAGCGGCTACTATCAGGTTTCGATGAGTGTTAAAAACGATAACGCACAAGCAGCGTCAGGTTCTCTCTTTTTCATCATACGCTCTGCCAATCCGGGAACAAACACAAAGATTCTGCTGCAACTTTCGACCAACACTTACAATGCCTATACCAATTGGGGCGGACACAGTTTGTATTCGTATCATGACCGCGATGGTTTGCAAGGGCATCGGGTTTCGTTTGATCGACCTCTTTCTTCTCAGTTCAACAACTGGGAAGTTCATCTTGTTCGCTGGGCTGAAGCAAATGGTTACGAATTGGACTACGCAGCAAACAGCGACTTGGAATTTCACCCGGAAATTCTGAAACATTACCAGTTGGTACTCAGTGTCGGGCATGATGAATACTGGTCTTCGCCGATGCGGGACAACCTGGAATCATTCATTGCCCAGGGCGGCAATGTGGCATTCTTCACCGGCAATACCTGCTGCTGGCAAGTCCGCAGTGAAGACAAAGGCCGGGCGCTGACTTGCTGGAAACAGGGGTACGTTTTCGATCCGTATTACCGCACCAAAGACCCAAAGTTGCTCAGTACGCTTTGGGGGCATCATTTGGTTGGACGTCCAGAAAATCAACTGACCGGTGTTGGTTTTCTGTGGGGCGGTTATCATAAAAGTCATGGACAGTTCATGGATGGCAAAGCTTCGTACAAAGTTCATCGCCCGGAACATTGGGTTTTCAAGGGAACCAATCTGAAACGCGACGAGCGATTCGGCGGGAAAGATACGATCGTTGGCTACGAATGCGATGGCTGTGAAATGCGTTGGGAAGACGGACTCCCCTTCCCGACCCATAACGATGGCACCCCGAAAACTTTTACCATTCTCGGAACATGCCCTGCCAAATGGGCCCCCGGAGACAGTTTGTGGTACGACCGTTTTCCAAAAGATCGAATTGGAGCAGCAGTCATGGGCGTCTACACTAACGGCGGCACCGTCTTCACAACCGGCTCCACCGACTGGACACACGGCTTACGAGGCAAAGACCCTTATGTCGAGCAAATCACCCGCAATGTAATGGATCGATTGTCCGCAAGAATTATTTCTCCGTAAAAAACAGGTTTTGTGACTACGGGATTTCTGACGGAAACAAACTGCATACTAACCCAAGCGGCATGATGCGGTTAAGTCAGTGAGAATTCGTTTCCAGTTCGATCAGCTTATTTGATGTGCCGGGACTGTTTTGTGTTGATGAGTTTTCCTTGAGCATCGCTGGAGCAGAAGCAGTGCTGTGGTCTTTGCCTTTGTAGACGCCGAAGTCGCTGAAGAAGAATCTTTTGGCGATACGAACAGCCCAGCTCTTTTCGGGAACTTGTTCAGCCGGGTTATACTGCGAAGTGCGAACTGTCATCGCCTGTAGTTCTGCCAACGCGGTTTTGCGAGCAGTGACATCTTTCGCCTGATGTTTTTCAACAAGGGCAGCTAAAAGATCCGGGCGTTCCAGCACGATACAGCCTCTTGTGGTATCCGCTGCCAATTCACGGAAACCTTTCAGGAATTCAGAGCCGTTGATTTTTTCTTTCATTGTGCGATCTTGTTCGTGAATCGAATCAGTACTGAACTGGATGATCGGACATGGTTCGATATCGCCCCAGGGGTTAATGTGATGCGTCACCCCAGTGACTGCGGGGCAAAGTGCTTGCCCTTCGCCATCGAAATAGGCATCGACAATGATAATCGGTTTCTTCACCCGCATATTGACGACGAATTTCCTGGCACGCAATTGCTGTTCGGGCGAAAGAGAAAGTTCGGGCGACGCCTGCGGTCCCATCGGGCGGTAAATGTGGAACCAGGTGTAGGCAACACCCATTTCAATCAGCCGATCAACCCAGGCTTCGTTGAGTAAGTCATCGATATTACTTTGACACAAACTGGTGCAAACGCCGGTAAACAGTTTTTGATCGAGACAGTTCTGAATGCCGTTTAATGTTTTATCGTAAACGCCAGTTTTCCCGCGACGCTCATCGCTGATAATCTCATTCCCTTCGACACTGATTAACGGCGTGATATTGCCGAGTTTGCGCATTCGCTTTGCAATTTCCGGGGTGATGAAGTGTCCGTTGGTAAAAATTTGAAAGTAACAATCAGGATGCTCCGCAAGCATGTCGAGCAATTCATTGTGCATGAACGGTTCGCCACCCACGATACCGAAGAAAACGTTCCCTTCCGCTTTTGATTCATTCACCATCCGATGGAAGGCTTCCGGTTCGATCCGCTGTTGTTTGTGAGAGACATCGACCCAGCACCCCTGACAGCGCAAGTTACAACTGTTGATGACCGAAATGTAAAGAAACGGCGGGAAGTAATCGCCCTGCTTCATACGGCGTTTATGTTTCTGGACAGAAATCGCCCCCTTAATGCCCATGTTATAGAACAACTTCCAGAGAAGTCGTTTATCGGTGTTAAACAGCAGACGTGTTGCCAGGCGAAGATACATAATGATGAAATCCATTGGAAATAATTGAGCGTATTTTTCTTTCAGGCTTTACGCTACCAAGATCAGAGGCATTTCAGCAAGGCAAAACAGGCTGGTCAGAATGGTTCTTGCTGAATGCTGGTACTTTCTCGGTTTCTAATTAGCATCGACCAAACAATAACTGTCGTATCTTTGAGCTGTAGGATGGTGTGCTTGCACCCATCAAATGTGGTTTCCACTTCGAAAATTCAATGCCGGTAAAGCTGTCGCCGAATCAAAATAATTCCAACTCTATTCCATGATTGAACGCAACCCGGCACGCGAAGATGGGTGCAAGCACACCATCCTACCATAAACACGAAACAAAAAATGAATAGGTGACAGTAATTTTTTGCCCGATGCTTAGTCATTTCCTCACTTACTTGCATCAATTATCTCTGTTTTGATAGGCTTCACAAGCAAGTTCACGGGAGCCTGTATTGCGTTTTCTTTTTCAATACCTTGGATGGGAAAGATCGATTTCAATGAAATATTCTACCTACCTGCTACCGTTGGCAGTCTCGTTACTGTTTGTTTGTTTTCAAACGAGAATCCTTGCTGAAGACGATTCTTTAATTGGGCATTGGTCGCTGATGGGTAATGCGGATGACCAGTCTGGTTCACAGAATAACGGCGTCAACCACGGGGTTATCTTGAAGCCGAATCAGCCAGCTTCGTTTGATGGGAAAAGTGCTTTTATTGAGGTGCCACATTCTCAATCGTTATCTTTGGGGACGGACGAGTTTTCTATTTCGGTGTATGTCAATACAGACGCAGTTTTGGATGATGTCATTGGAAATATCCTTGGCAAGTATGATCCACAGAGTCGAAAGGGATTTCAACTGAGCATCAAAAATCATGCGGGAGTTACCAGTAGTCAATCGAATGATCGTCATCTTCATTTTGGAATTGATAACGGAAAGATTGATACGAAATGGACCGATCACGGTCGTTTGGGAGATGCGATCCTCGTTTACAGCATGGCTGTTTACAATAACCAGCTCTTTGCGGGAACTTGTGTCGCCGGGAAAAAAGAAGCGGGGCATGTTTATCGATTTGATGGCGAGGCAAAGTGGATCGACTGTGGTACCCCGGATCAATGTAATGCGGTTTCATCTTTAGCTGTTTTCAATGGAAAACTTTATGCAGGAACATCTAAGTATCGTCTGGCTGGTTCGTCGCTAGCGGAATCTGAAAATGCAACTTTCGGTGGAAATGTTTATTGCTACCAAGGCGATGGGAAGTGGTCGCATTGCGGGAAATTGCCGGGCGTGGAAGCGATCAATGGAATGGTTGTTTACAACGGGAGTTTGTATGTTTCATCGATGTACGCCCCGGCTGCCTTTTTCCGTTACGAAGGAGGAAAAAACTGGACCTCGTGTGGCGTTCCCGATGGAAAGCGTGTTGAATCGTTAGCTGTCTATAATGGAGATCTTTTCGCGACCGGTTACGATGAAGGGGCGGTGTACCGGTATGACGGGAAGAAATGGACGCACGCTGGCAAGGTAAGCGAAACCTCTACCCAGACTTACGGTTTCACCGTTTACGAAGGAAATCTTTATGTCAGCGAGTGGCCCCATGCAGAAGTTTATCGCTATGCCGGGGGGAACCGGTGGGTAAAGGTCGGCAAGTTGGGAAATGAAAAAGAGAGTATGCCGCTGGTTGTTTACAATGGAAAAATGTATTCGGGCTCGTTGCCTTTGGCTATCGTTTATCGCTACGACGGAGGATCTAACTGGACCGACATCGGTCGGCTCGATACGACTCCCGATGTGAAATACCGCAGAGTCTGGTCGATGGCGGTTTTTCAGGGCAGGCTTTTTGCAGGAACCTTACCGGCTGGTCGAGTGCATTCGATTGAAGCGGGGAAAAATGCGACTTACGATACCGCGCTAAAACCAGGCTGGCAGCACATTGTCGCCTGCAAGGAAAAAGAGAGACTCAAACTGTATGTTGATGGAAAACTGGTCGCAACGTCCAGCGTTTTCGAGGCTGCTGATTATAATTTGACAAACAATAAACCATTAAAAATCGGATTTGGCTCTCACGATTACTTCAATGGCAAGATGAAAAACCTGAGAATTTACCGAACTGCATTGTCGGAAGCAGAGATAAAGAAATTGCAGCAAACAGACAAATGAAAAGTAGAACGGCGGGTACTCACAGTCACGCTTGGGCTGGGCTGATGAAAATCTATTGGACTGGGTAAGATAGAAAAAGTTATCGTTAAAAGACTGATACGACATTTTCCCAACGGCTTTGTTAAAATTCCAGCTAAGTTCTTTCGTGCTGAAATAAAAAAAGAAAAATTGTATTCCAGGTTGGTTTCGGAAAATCCTAACTCGGCGTAGCCGGAACCAAACAGGAGAGAGGCGTCAGGGAAAAGTAGGTTAGGCTTTCCAGCCTGACAAATGTGGTTTCCATGAAGCTCACCTTTTGATTGACCAGCGAACGGACCTTATTATCTCGAAAAGTATGTGCGGAATGATGTCAGGCTGGAAAGCCTAACCTACGATTTTTCAAAATATCCTGCCAGTTTTGCGCAGCATTTCATTGATCAGATCCTAAGGAACGCTCGAATAATTACTGTCTAGTTTCATCTACTTTTTTTGGCCAAAGGCCTCTTTCACCATAGCCTGGGGCAACGCCCCAGGTAAAATTGTTTGATTGCTCTTTTTGGCCCAAAGCCATAAACAAAAGCATTGATTATGGCTTTCAGC
>Ga0316208_1002929_pt1 | contig 13039 bp, 12 predicted proteins | sample 3monopyrite_MG_FD_204944 | JGI IMG/M metagenome (GOLD analysis project Ga0316208, IMG submission 204944) | Microbial mat bacterial communities from mineral coupon in-situ incubated in ocean water Damariscotta River, Maine, United States -... | ecosystem: Environmental > Aquatic > Marine >... | reverse complement strand
GAACGATGTCATACGGAGGCGTGATATCCCGCAGGACGGTCGGGGAGAAAGGAATTAACTGTCGCGTAAACGAGTCGATTGTTGGCAAGGATGCCGTAAAATCAATCTCGAGATAGCGACACAATCGATGTTTTTTCAGGTTTTTTTGTTTTGAGCGGCTGCGTTGCAGTTAGCTTAGCGTCAAGTTTAAGCCTTAGCATGTCGATAAAGTTTTTATGGATGCCTGTGAGGGTTAGCCAGGTATTTGATTATATTAACGGATTACACTAGAGCCTCATGCTTCATTATTATCTAGGACGACAACCTATTTTTGATGCCCAGCTTAAGCTAAATGCCTATGAGTTGTTGTACCGTACGAGCGAGCTTAACAGTGCCAATCTTACTGATGGTGATGTCGCAACGTCTAATGTCTTGCTGAACACCTTTATGGAAATGGGTTTTGAAAAGGTGGTGGGTGAGCACCGAGCGTTTGTAAATTTAACGCGAAAATTTATTGTTGAAGAGGGGATTCTTCCTCCGTCTAGCAAGCAATTGGTGCTGGAAATATTGGAGGATCAGCAAGTTGATACAGAGCTTCTTGATGGTGTGAGGCGCCTTCGTGAACAGGGTTATGTTATTGCGTTGGATGATTTTGTTTTTGAAGAGCAATACCGTTCTCTGGTTGAATTGGCAGATGTTATTAAGATTGATTTGCGTGCGCTGACGCAGCAGCAGGTGGTAGAGCATGTAGCATTTCTGCGTCAATATCCGGTTAAATTATTAGCTGAAAAGGTGGAAACGCCTGAAGAATTTGAGTGGTGCTGTGAGTGTGGGTTTGATTTATTTCAAGGTTATTTTTTATGTAAGCCAAAGGTGCTGAAAGGTCGGCGTATGCCCGCCAACCGTATGAATACCATGCGCATGCTGGCCAAACTTCAAGAAACTGGCGTAGAGATTACAGAGCTTGAAAGCATCGTGAGTGAAGATGTGACGATGAGCTATAAATTGCTGCGCTATATAAATTCCGCAGCATTTTCTTTGCGCAAGAAAATTGAATCTATACGTCATGCCATTGTTTATCTTGGTTTACGTGAGGTCAAACATTGGGCGAGTATGATTGCTATTTCATCTCTGGATGATAAGCCGGATGAGTTGATGACAACCTCCTTGGTGCGCGCAAAAATGTGCGAGTTGTTTTGTGACTTTTCCGGTCAGGGCAACCGCGGTACTGCGTTCATGGTGGGCATGTTTTCCTGTCTCGATGCAATGATGGATCAGCCTATGGATGTGTTGTTGGAAGAACTGCCTTTATCAGATGAGATAAAGGACGCGCTTTTGCATCAAAAAGGGGCTTACGCGGATATGCTGCATAACACGCTGGCTTATGAGCGGGGTGAGTGGGAGGATATTAATTGTCATGAAATGGATGAAAATGATATTTCTGAGATTTATTTACAAGCTATAGATTGGGCGGGACAGACAATGCGTAGCATGGAAGCAGCGGCCTGATTGTAATCTTTAAGTAGTTGGTTTGGGCGCAATGCTTGAATTGATGATGCTTTTTCTGAATTCCTTAAGCTGAAGATCCACATATGTAGCGCTATCCTGTACACTTCTGGGCTGTTCAATTGCAAACGCATATCTTATGTCCGCCATCCCGCCTATTGATGAATTGAATCCTGCGCCTTCTCGGGAAGCGCTGGTTGCCATGTTATGTGCAATTCTTCCTGAAGAGGCAGTGTTGTCGCAGTCAGAAGCGCTTGCACCTTACGAGTGCGATGGGTTGCCTGCTTATCGGCAGCAACCTTTAGTCGTTTGTCTGCCTGAAACGGTTGAGCAGGTGCAGCAATTATTGGCGCTATGCCATGAACAGCGTGTGCCTGTGGTCGCGCGAGGCGCTGGAACGGGTTTGTCGGGTGGCGCACTACCACTTGCAAACGGAGTGTTGTTATCACTGGCAAAATTCACGCGTATTCTCGAAGTGGATATAAATAATTGCATTGCACGCGTTGAGCCGGGTGTGCGTAATCTTGCTATTTCACAGGCGGTGGCTAAACATAATCTGTATTACGCGCCAGATCCCTCTTCACAAATTGCCTGTTCCATTGGCGGCAATGTGGCTGAAAATTCTGGCGGAGTGCATTGCTTGAAGTACGGTTTAACCGTGCATAACGTGCTCGGCTTAAAAATGATTTCGATGGAAGGTGAGCTGCTGGAAATAGGCGGCGCTGGCCTGGATTCATCGGGCTATGATTTGTTGGCGCTGATGCACGGATCGGAAGGGTTGCTGGGGGTTATTGTTGAAGTGACGGTTAAACTGCTGCCTATACCTGAGTGTGTGCAGGTGTTGTTGGCATCATTTGATGATGTGGTCTCGGCAGCGAATGTTGTCGGCGAAATTATTGCAGAAGGCATAGTGCCCGCTGGGCTAGAAATGATGGACGGTCCGGCGATCAGGGCGGCTGAAGATTTTATTCATGCGGGTTACCCGCGTGATGCGGCGGCTATTTTGTTGTGCGAAATTGATGGCTCTGAAGCTGAAGTTGAGGTGCAGCTTAAAACAATTAAGCACCTGCTGTCAGTCGGCGGGGCGGTTGAAATCCTTGTTGCCAGTGAAGCTGAAGACCGTCAACGATTATGGGCTGGGCGTAAAGCGGCATTCCCTGCTGTTGGCCGTCTTGCACCGGATTATTATTGTATGGACGGTACGATTCCGCGGCGTCGTTTAGCCGAAGTGCTACAGAAAATCAGCGATTGGTCAGGTGAATATGGGCTGGATGTAGTCAATGTGTTTCATGCTGGCGATGGAAATTTGCACCCGTTAATTCTTTATGACGCCAATAATCCGGGTGAGCTTGAGCAGGTTGAAGAGTTTGGCGGCAAAATCCTTGAGCTGTGTGTTGCGGTGGGTGGGACGATTACTGGCGAACATGGTGTGGGCATCGAGAAATTGAATCAAATGTGTGTGCAGTTTGGCGCACAGGAGCTGGTTCAGTTTCATGCGCTGAAAGATGCGTTTGATATGCGCGGCTTGCTTAATCCTGGCAAGGCAGTGCCAACACTGCATCGCTGTGCTGAGTTTGGCGCGCTACATGTTCATAAAGGTGCTGTGCCGTTTCCTGACTTGGAGCGGTTTTGAAAATGCCCGGTGACGATCAAAGTTTGAGTCAGTCTGATGGGCGAGATATCGGTGAGGCTATACAGGAACAGGTAATGTCGGCAGTCGCAGATAAGACTGTTCTGAATATAGTCGGGGGAAACAGCAAAGCGTTTTATGGGCGAAAAGCAACAGGGGCGCAGCTGTGCGTTGCGGGTCACCGAGGTATTGTAAATTACGAGCCGACAGAGCTGGTGTTGACAGCGCGCTGCGGCACACCCATGGCCGAGATTGAGGAGGCGCTTGGAGAGCAAGGCCAAATGCTGGCTTTCGAGCCCCCTTATTTTGGTCTTGATGCCACCCTTGGCGGGACAATAGCCTGTGGCGTAAGTGGTCCACGTCGCCCCTTTGCGGGCAGCGTGCGAGATGCTGTGCTGGGTGTTCGTTGTTTAAATGGTAAAGGTGAGTCGTTACGTTTTGGCGGCGAAATGGTTAAAAATGTGGCGGGTTTTGATGTGTCACGCCTTATGGTAGGCAGCATGGGAACCCTGGGAGTTCTACTAGATGTATCTCTGCGTGTTGTGCCGCAACCAGAAGCCGAGCTGACACTGGCCTTTGATTGTGATGAGCTCCAGTCGATTGAATATCTTGCTGGATGGCGTCGCCAGGCGCTGCCGATAAGTGCCAGCAGTTTCGATGGCGCGCTTTTATGTCTACGCTTGTCGGGTACGCAAGAGGGTGTTGACGCGGCCTGTTCAGTGTTGGGTGGTGAGCGAGTGAAGGGTGGTGAACATTGGCTGCGTTTGCGTGAACAGCGCCATGATTTTTTTAATGATGCAGAACAGGTTTGGCGATTGTCGTTACCGGCAGCAACGCCTCCGATGAATATTCTGGGCGATGCATTGACAGAATGGGGCGGTGCTCAGCGTTGGCTGAAAACCAGCTTGCAAGGCAATATCGTCAGGGAAATCACGGCACGCTCCAGAGGGCATGCAACGTTGTTTCGCGGCGGGGATCGTATGGGGCAAGTTTTTCATCCGTTGACGGCAGGCGTGTTGTCTGTGCATCAGCGTTTGAAGGCCGCTTTTGATCCGCATAAGTTATTGAACCCCGGTCGTATGTTTTACGATGTTTAAGCGGCGATGCCACTTGTTTCTGGCTGGCTAATTTGTTGCATTTTAGACGTGAGAGCGGGCTGCCGTTATGATTTTCATGCCAGCGGTTAATTCTGCTTGCAATTTACTGGTCAACTCGCTAGAGTCGGCTGTTCACTTTTGGATTGGGGAAGATTGAGAAATGCCGGCTGTACGAATGAGAGAACATGAGCCATTTGAAATTGCATTGCGCCGTTTTAAGCGTATTTGTGAAAAATCAGGGGTACTGTCCGAAGTACGCCGTCGCGAGCACTATGAAAAGCCGACATCAGTCCGAAAGCGTAAAGCAGCCGCAGCTGTAAAGCGCCAGCAGAAAAAAACAAGAATGGACCGGAACCGTTTCCAGGTTCGCACACCCTATTAATTGATTTGCTGTTTTCGGCTATATTTCAATAGCCGAAAACAGCAGGTTTGCCTGAAAGAAACGCTGCTTAGATATCCTTGGATAGGTTCGTGGGATAGACGTGGGTCAGGTATTTCGGCGCAAACAGCGCGTTTTAAAATACTCTTAAAAAAAGCATGAACGGCGGGAACCGCAATAATGGCTGAATCGTTAAAAGAGCGTATCCAGGCGGATATGAAAAATGCCATGCGGCAAAAAGATGCGCCTCGGCTGGGTTTGATTCGGCTAATTCTGGCTGCAGTCAAGCAGCGCGAAGTTGATGAACGTATTACTTTGGATGATGAGCAGGTTTTGGCGTCATTGGGTAAGATGGTTAAGCAGCGACGTGATTCGATTGCTCAATATCAGAAAGCTGAACGCCAGGATTTGGTGGATCAGGAAGCCTTTGAATTGAGTGTCATTGAAGAATATCTACCGCCGCCTTTATCAGCCGATGAGCTGGCTGCCATGCTTGATGAGGTGATTGAGCAAACTGGCGCTACTTCTGCTCAGGATATGGGTAAAGTGATGGGTGTCATGAAATCCCGTGCACAGGGGCGTGCAGACATGGGTGTAATTAGTTCGCAAGTGAAGCAGCGTTTGTCAGCGACATCCTGATTTTTTGTGCTTGTTTGCGGCACAGGATTACACCATTTTTGATTGTTCAAACCTTTCGATGTTTAACCAGGGTGTAACGCAGCCCGTGAATTCGGTATAAAATCAAGCATGGCTGGCAGGATTCCCCAGCAATTTATCGATGACCTGACGACCCGTGTTGATATCGTCGAAGTTATTGATGTGTATGTTCCTCTCAAGAAAGGCGGGCGTGATTATTCGGCCTGTTGTCCCTTCCATAACGAAAAAACACCTTCTTTCACTGTCAGTCGTAATAAGCAGTTTTATCATTGTTTTGGTTGTGGTGCCCACGGCACGGCTATCGGTTTTTTGATGGCGTACGCCAATATGGATTTTATCGAGGCGGTGCAGGATTTGGCTTCCCGAGTTGGGATGGAGGTGCCGCAGACTGGCGCGAGAACGCAGGCACAGTCTTCGACGAAACATCTGTATGAGATTTTGCAACAATCGATGGATTACTATCGGCGTCAATTTAAACAGCATGCCGAGGGTGAGGTTGCGGTTGAGTATTTAAAGCAGCGTGGTCTTGGCGGTGAAACTGCGGGTGCATTTGCGTTAGGTTTTTCTCCTTCAGGCTGGAATAACCTGACCGCGGAGCTGGGTGACGACAAGTTATCTCGTGAGGCTTTACTGGCTGCGGGGATGCTGATTGAAAAAGGGTCGGACAGATATTACGACCGTTTTCGTGAGCGCATTATGTTTCCGATTCGTGATGGCCGCGGTCGGGTGATTGCGTTTGGTGGCCGTGTAATGGGTGACGACACTCCTAAGTATTTGAATTCACCAGAAACCGCTGTGTTTCATAAAGGTCGTGAGCTTTATGGTTTATTTGAGGCGCGCCGTGCAACGCAAAAATTGCAGCGCTTATTGGTTGTAGAAGGTTATATGGATGTCATCATGCTGGCGCAGCATGGTGTTAATTATGCAGTGGCGACATTAGGCACGGCGACTTCGCCGGAGCATCTGGAGCGGATGTTTCGAGTTGTGCCAGAAGTGGTGTTTTGCTTCGATGGTGATCGCGCGGGTCGAGCCGCAGCGTGGCGCGCGTTAGAAAATGCCCTAGCTGTTGTGCGTGAGGGTTGGCAGGCGCGTTTCATGTTTCTACCGGATGGCGAAGACCCGGACAGCCTTGTTCAGAGGGAATTGCAGGCCGGCTTTGAAAGCAGAATCGATAAGGCTGTTACGCTTTCGGCTTTTCTTTACGATGAGCTTACGCAGCAGGTTGATATGTCCAGTATTGATGGCTGCGCACGATTAGTGGAATTGGCTCGCCCCTTGCTTTCGCGGGTGCGACAGGGTGTTTATCGGCATATGCTGACAGCTCGTTTGGCGGAATTAGTTGAGATGCCGCTAGTAGAGTTGCAGGTATTGCTGGGTGAAAAGAGTGACAAAAAAGCTGTAGTTAAAAAAACTAAGCCCGATGTACATAGGCGACAACCATCGCTGATCAGGCAGGCTGTGACGCTGTTGTTAAATGAGCCATCGTTGTCACGTTTGGTCGGCGATTCCCCGGCTTTTGCTCAGCTGCAACAGCCGGGTGTCAAATTATTGGTGGAGATGCTTGATATATTGCAGTTGAATCCACATCTTACAACAGCGGCATTGCTGGAGCGCTGGCGAGATACCGAGAACGGTCAGTTTCTCGGTCAGCTGGTGACTGAGGAGTATCTTCATGCGCAAGATTTGGCCAGTGTTGAAAAGGAATTTTCTAGTATTATTAGTAGGTTAGAGTCTGATTGGAAAAATCAGGAAATGGCGCAGCGTGAAAATTATTTGCTCGAAAAGTCCCAAACGCCGGGGGCTTTGTCGGAGGCAGAGAAAGAAGAATTGAAGCGGATTTATGGTGCAAAATAAGCGGCCATTCGAAAGGTAAATATGACCTTCTCAGAAGGTGCTTAAATATTATATAATCGAAGGTTATTTTTTGGTGTGTGAATTAGGAAGTCGACTACATGAAACAAGATCAGCAATCTCAGTTAAAAGTACTCATTGCCAAGGGCAAGGAGCAGGGTTATCTGACCTACCGGGAAGTAAACGATCATCTCCCCAGTGACATTGTTGATCCTGAGCAGATTGAAGACATTATCAGGATGATTAATGAGCTTGGTATCACCGTGCATGAAGTGGCACCTGACAAGGATGATGTGCAAATGTCTGATGCGGTGGCGAGCGATGAAGACACCAATGAGGCGGCGGCGGCTGCGCTAGCAACGGTAGACAGTGATTTTGGTCGCACCACCGATCCAGTGCGGATGTACATGCGTGAAATGGGTACGGTTGAGCTGTTGACTCGCGAAGGCGAAATCAAAATTGCCAAACGTATTGAAGCAGGCCAGAAGCAACAGATGATGGCCTTGGCTGCTTATCCTTCTGTCATAGTGAAGTTACTGAAAGACTATGAGTTGGTGACAAATGAAGAAATGCGCCTCACTGATATGATTACGGGTTTTGTTGATCCAGAGGCAGAAGATATTATTAAGTCGCCCGGCGGTAAACCTGAAGCAAAAAATGATGACGAGGAAGAGGAAGATACTGGCCCTGATCCTGAAGAGGCGCGCACACGTTTTATGGAGATTAAAAAGCTTCATAAAAAAATGATGACGGCGCTGGCCAAAACCGGCGTGGGTGATAAAAAGACAGAAAAGCTGCGTGAACAGATTGTCGAATGTTTTATGCTGCTCAAATTGACGCCGAAGATGAGCATCAAACTGGTGCAGATTTTGCGTGATGTTGTTGAACGTATTCGTTCTCAGGAAAGAGTGATCATGTCTATTTGCGTTAACAAAGCGCATATGCCACGTCGTGATTTTATTCTTTCTTTTCCTGATAGCGAAACAGATTTAACCTGGTTGCAGCGTCAGATTGATGCGGGTGAAGAATATTCTCCTGTGCTAGAAGAGCATCAAGAAGAAATTATGCGTGCGCAGAAAAAGCTGGTGAAGATAACGGAAGAAGCCATATTACCAATCAGCTCTATTAAAGATATAAATCGTCGCATGTCGATTGGTGAGGCAAAAGCGCGTCGAGCTAAAAAAGAAATGGTCGAAGCGAATTTACGCCTGGTTATTTCGATCGCCAAAAAATACACGAATCGTGGTTTGCAGTTTTTGGATCTGATTCAGGAAGGTAATATTGGCCTGATGAAAGCGGTGGATAAATTCGAATACCGCCGTGGTTACAAATTTTCCACCTATGCAACCTGGTGGATACGTCAAGCGATCACTCGCTCCATTGCTGATCAGGCGCGCACAATTCGTATTCCTGTGCACATGATTGAAACAATTAATAAGCTCAATCGCATTTCACGCAAGATGCTACAAGAAATGGGTCGTGAAGCAACGCCAGAAGAAATGGCAATACGCATGGAAATGACAGAAGAGAAAGTGCGTAAGGTAATGAAAATTGCTAAAGAGCCCATTTCAATGGAAACGCCAATCGGTGATGATGAAGATTCGCACCTCGGTGATTTCATCGAAGACCCAAATGTTATGGCGCCACCCGATGCTGCGACCGTTGAAGGTTTGCGTGAAGCAACAACAGAAGTATTGGAAGGTTTGACTGCACGTGAAGCGAAAGTGCTACGCATGCGTTTCGGTATTGAAATGAATACTGATCACACGTTGGAAGAGGTGGGTAAGCAGTTTGATGTTACACGAGAGCGTATTCGTCAAATCGAAGCGAAGGCTTTACGTAAACTCAGGCACCCAAGTCGTTCAGAGCCACTGCGTAGTTTTAATGATTGATGATCTTAGATTAGCGAAATAATCTAGCATTGAGAAAGGGAACGTTTACGTTCCCTTTCTCAATTTGAGCAATCGTATTTGCAGTGAAGTTGGATCGCCAGTATCCAGCCTAATAGATATAGGATTGAAAAAATAAAACTGGTAGAATGACAGCGTTTTCGGGCCTGTAGCTCAGTTGGTTAGAGCAGGGGACTCATAATCCCTTGGTCGTAGGTTCGAGTCCTACCGGGCCCACCAATTACCTTAATATGTTAGCAGTACTCTTCTCTTTTTTTGTCACCTACAAGTAGATGCAATGTAGGCAGTTGTCGTGTTTAGTCAATCTAATTACACTTGAATCACACAGTTTGCAAACGTAAACAATAAAACTGTGTTTATTGTTGCGCAGATATAAAAAATCGTGAAAAACTTCATGTGATACGTCGAGGGTGTTTTGTGTGGATGTGTTAACGGATAAGAATATTATATGTCCCTATTGTGGCGAGTTAATTTCGATATTGATTGATTGTACGATTGCGCAGCAAGACTATATTGAAGATTGTCAGGTGTGTTGTAGGCCCATTGTTTTTAAGGTGGAAATCTCGAATGATGGTGAGGCTCTGGTTTCAGTTCATCATGAAGATGAATGAAGTGAGTTCTTTATTTTTTCGTTGCCTCCCTTGTTATAGACAGCGGCCTATCGATTCTTTTTTGCAGCGACGATAATCTACCCATCGTGCTTTACTTAGTTTTGTATTTTCAAAATTTGTTTCATTGATGTTGGCTTCAATGAGCCTTGCTTCTGTCATATCACTGTTGCTTAGGTCTGCGAAGAGCAGGTTAGCTTTATCCAGATTTATTTCAATCATGATGCTGTTTCTAAGTATGCTGTTCTCTAGTATGGCTTGTTTTAAATTGGCTTTAGTTAAGTCTGATCCTGAAAGGTTTGCGTTGTTGAGAAGAGATTGGCTTAAGTTCGCATTCTTTAATTTTGTATTACGCAGGTCGGCGTTTACAAGGTTGGCTTGATATAGCGAGGTGTTTTCCATCTGCGCGCCATTTAAGTTGGCGTTTTCAAGTGTGGCGCGATCTAGTTTTGCATTGTTCAAATAGGCATTTTTTAGAATACTGTCATTCATTTTTGCGTTGAGTAATCTTGCATTGTCTAGCCGGGTGTTGCTGAGGTTTGCCGAATCAAGATTGGAAAAATTAAGGTCAGTATTGCTGAGTTTTGCATTACTTAAATTGGCATTTGAAAAATCACTGCGGGTTAATATTGCACCGCTTAAATCGACACCCTGCAAATCTGCGCCGCGCTTGTCACAGTCTGCCCAAATTACGCCGCGAGCAGGTGGATCTTCACATGCGGCTAGCGCGCTGTTGATTTGTATGAATGTAAATAAGATGACTAAGTATGTGAAGTGATTTGTTGCCATGTTTATTGTAGTTTTCCATTTTTGTATTCTGCCATTGTAATCGCATCGGGAATGTTCTGCACAGCTGAGCAAAGGCTTATTTTGTGTGTGTGTGATGGGGTGGGTTTTGATTGGTGAGTTTATGCAATATTTTAGCGAATGCCTGAGTGGCAGGGCCAGCCTGATCCGGTTCAGAGAAAATCAAATGCATGTGTGCGCAACGTCGCATGCCCTGTTTTAATGCGAGTTTTTTTAGCTGGCCTTGAGCGATGTCTTTTGCGATCCGGTGTTCGGGTAACCAGCCAAAGCCAAGGCCATTTTTTATGAGTGTGCTGGCAGTTTCCATGCTGGTGACTGTCCAGCGCTGTTCTGCATCGAGCCAACCGCTGTCGCGTTGTTGGTGGATGCCAGAATCGCGGATGACCAGTTGTCTTTCGCGACGCAGGTCATTGAGTGTGGGTCTGCGGCCGAGTTGATGTAGTGGGTGATTGGGATGAGCGACGGCGAGAAAGGCCACTTCCAGCAAGGGTTCGCCAAGAAAGCCTATGGGCACTTGGCCTCCGATGACGAGGTCAGCGCTGCCGTCAAGCAATGCTTCATCAGCCCCTGATAATACAACTTCTCTGAGTTGAACGCGTGAGCCGCGGCTGATGGGTGAAAATTCTTGCAGGGCTTTTGTGAGTATTTGTGTTGGGAAGGCCGCATCTACGACGAGCTGGATTTCAGGTTCCCAGCCTTTTTTCATTGAAGCGGCGATGTTTTCCAGGTCAGATGCTTCGCTGATTAAATGCCTTGATAGCCTTAATAGGCGGGTTCCCGCCTCCGTTAGCTGTGACTTGCGGCCTTCGATAGTAAGCAGTGGAATGCCGAGTTGATCCTGTAATTTACTGATGCTGTAGCTGATGGCTGATTGGCTGCGATGCAGATGCGCAGCGGCTTGCGCGAAGCCATCGTAATCGACAACAGCTTGCAGTACTTTCCATTGCTCCAGCGTTGTTCGTGGTTTGTTCATAACAATGCATCAGTTTAATTGATAGTTACTATCGCATATTTGCGCTTTTATATCTAATTTTATTGACGATAATAGGTGTCAGAAACACAGTTCAATTAACCAAGAGGATATAAAAATGGAAAAGTTATCTACATTTGCAGGACGTATATTAATGGCGCAAATTTTTCTGCTGGCAGGGATTAGTAAAATTGGAGCTTATGAGGGTACGCAGGGGTATATGGAGTCAGTAGGATTGCCTGGCATGTTGTTGCCGCTTGTTATTGCGCTAGAAATTGGTGGTGGTTTGGCGCTGATCATTGGTTGGAAGGCGCGTTGGGCGGCGGCAGCGTTGGCGGGATTTTCAGTAGTATCAGCACTGATTTTTCACAATAACTTTGCAGACCAGATGCAGATGATTATGTTCATGAAAAATTTTGCGATAGCAGGTGGTTTATTGTTTTTGCTGGCGCACGGTGCCGGTGCTTATAGCCTTGATGGTGCGGCCGAAACGTCACGGCGTGCTTCTTTAAGCGAAGGTTAGTTTGTTGAAAATTTATGCATCAATTGGGCGAAGCTTGTTTGTTTTGCTCTTAAATACACGGAGTTTGAAATGGGTTTATTAATCAACGGTGAGTGGCACGATAAGTGGTACGACACACGTTCGGATGAGGGTGAATTTATTCGCGAAGATTCACAGTTTCGAAACTGGATTACTAAAGATGGTTCGCCCGGTCCGACTGGTGTGGGTGATTTTACAGCAGAGGCTGGGCGTTATCACCTTTATGTTTCGCTGGCGTGTCCCTGGGCGCATAGGACGTTGATTTTTCGTGAATTGAAAAAGCTTCAGGATGTGATTTCGTTGTCAGTTGTTGAGCCGCATATGTTAGAGAACGGTTGGCAGTATGCCATAACGGACGAAGGCACAGCAGATGTGGTTAATGGTTTCCGTCATCACTATCAGCTTTATCAGAAGGTTGATGCGCAATACACGGGTCGTGTAACGGTGCCGATTTTATGGGATAAACAGCAACAGACTATTGTAAATAATGAATCTTCAGAAATCATTCGTATGCTAAATAATGCGTTTGGAGAGTTTACGGATGATGATGCAGATTATTATCCGCAGTCGTTGCGTGAAGAAATTGATGCAGTTAATAAGCAGGTTTATGCGGATGTAAATAATGGTGTATACCGCTGTGGTTTTGCAACCAGTCAGCGAGCTTATGACCGTGCTTTTGAGCGGTTGTTTTCAATGCTGGATAGTTTGGATCAGCGTTTATCGCAGCATCGTTATCTTGTAGGCAATAGATTGACTGAAGCGGATTGGCGTTTGTTTACGACCTTGATTCGCTTTGATGCGGTGTATGTTGGCCACTTTAAATGTAATTTACGGCGCATTGCAGATTATCCTAATTTATCGAATTACTTGCGCGAACTGTATCAAGTTCCGGGCATTGCGAGCACGGTTAATTTCGAGCATATCAAGCAGCATTATTATTACAGTCATGTGGAGATTAATCCGTCCAGAGTTGTACCCGGTGGTCCAGTGCAAGATTTTTCTTTGCCGCATGATCGCGAAAATATTCAATGAATTAATATGAAAGGAGGTGTGTGATGAAACATGATATTAATATTCGCACTGCGTTAGATATGAATGAAGGAG
>Ga0316208_1002928_pt1 | contig 13045 bp, 8 predicted proteins | sample 3monopyrite_MG_FD_204944 | JGI IMG/M metagenome (GOLD analysis project Ga0316208, IMG submission 204944) | Microbial mat bacterial communities from mineral coupon in-situ incubated in ocean water Damariscotta River, Maine, United States -... | ecosystem: Environmental > Aquatic > Marine > Coastal... | reverse complement strand
TCTCTCGAAATAGTTACCGCCCGAGTCGAAGTGACCGGGACGGCTTCAACTCAATCGCATTCTGATCGGTATAAGCAGGTTGGTTCTTCAAGCCCGAGTAATCCCGAGGCGACAATTAAGGTGTTTCTGCAAGGAGCCGAAAGAACGGCTGAACTTTTCTCGCGAGAAATATTGAATCCGGGGCAGGTTATCAATGGCCCTGCGATTATTTACGAAGCAACTTCAACAACACTCATTGAATCCGATTTCACTGCCCACGTTCTTCCAGCCGGAGAGTTGGAATTAATTCGTATCGATGATAATAAAGAAGCAAGAAGCCGGGGCGTGCCAGAAGTTTCTGCAACGAAAAAAGCAGACCCGGTATTGCTGGAAATATTTCATAATCACTTTGCTTCAATCGCAGAGCAAATGGGCGAAACGCTTCGGCAAACAGCTCATTCGGTTAATGTGAAAGAGCGACTCGATTACAGTTGTGCGATGTTCGACCCGCAAGGTCGACTCGTTGCGAATGCTCCACACATTCCCGTGCATCTTGGTGCGATGGGGGAAACCGTTAAACGGACTCTTGCAGACAACCCCGCTCTTTCCCCCGGCGATACCTTCATTGCCAACGATCCTTACCAGGGCGGTTCGCATTTGCCGGATGTCACCGTTATTTCTCCGCTGGTCGATCCGGAAACCAAACAAGTTTTATTTGTTGTCGCTTCACGCGCCCATCATGCAGAAATCGGCGGCATCACACCGGGAAGCATGCCGCCGTTTTCAAAAAATCTTGCAGAAGAAGGAGTGGTACTGCGAAATTTTCCGCTGATCAAAAATGGTATCGATCATTTCGATTCATTGCGGAATCTTCTCAGCAGTGGTCCCTGTCCTTCACGAAATGTTGATGACAATCTGGCTGATCTGCATGCACAACTGGCAGCCAACAAAATGGGGATCGACCTGCTTTCCAAACTAATCGAATCCCGCTCACTTTCTATTGTGCAGGATTACATGCAGTATATCAGGCAGGCTGCTGCTGCGAAAACAAAACTTGCGCTAAGTCGGCTCAAGCAGGGAGTGCATCAAATGACGGACTACCTGGATGATGGTAGCCCGATCAGCGTGGCAATCAACATCGAAAAAGAGAAAGCAACCGTTGATTTCACCGGCACCGGCCCTGTTTTGAACACAAATCTGAATGCAAATCGAGCGATTGTTACTGCGGCGGTTCTGTATGTTTTTCGCTGTTTAATTGCAGAAGATATTCCGCTTAACGAAGGTGTTCTGGAACCGATTGATATTATTCTGCCGGAATGTTTGCTGAATCCGCCTGCGTTCGATGATCCCGCAAAATGTGCAGCGATGGTTGGCGGGAATGTGGAAACATCTCAGCGAGTGGTAGACGTTTTGCTGGGAACTTTGCAACTGGCAGCAGCAAGTCAGGGGAGCATGAACAATCTCACCTTTGGGGACGAAACATTCGGATATTACGAAACGATCTGCGGCGGCAGCGGGGCAACAAGAAATCACCCTGGAGCAGACGCCGTGCATACTCACATGACCAATACTCGCTTGAGTGATGTCGAAGTAATCGAACGCCAGTACCCGGTTCGCATCAGAAGTTTTCGCATCCGAAAAGATTCCGGCGGTAAAGGAAAACGCGCGGGCGGGAACGGTATCGTTCGAGAAATCGAATTCCTCAAACCATTAAAAGTCTCGATGCTTTCCCAAAGACGCGGCAAGTATCAACCGTTCGGCTTACAAGGTGGCGGGGCAGGGCAAATCGGTCAGAATTTACTACGCAGAAATAATTCCGAAGTCGATATCGACCTGGGAGGCTCCTTCCAAATTGAAGTAAGCCCCGGCGATCTGCTCACCATCAAAACCCCAGGCGGCGGTGCCTGGGGAAGTGAAGATTAAGAAAGAGGCCAGTAAAGAAATCACTCAACCTGAATTAATTGGTGTATAACTGGCCTTGAATCCTAAACACAACTCGATACAATATAACCCATATTGGGTTACACTGTACTGTTTACCAAAGAAGTAAAAGAAAAATACGATGGAACTCTTTCCTCATCTTGATGAAAAATCTCCGAAGGCGACTAATGCTGAAAGAAAAAACAGCAAAATTATAACCGGAGATTCACGGCATGAGCTCGCCCGATTAGAGCAAGGGATAGTCCAATGTTGCATCACAAGCCCGCCATATTGGGGTCTGAGAGATTATGGTGTTGAAGGGCAGATTGGTGCAGAGATGGATCTTGACGACTACATTTCCGACCTGGTTTCCATTTTTTCTGAAGTACGTCGCGTACTGGCAGATGACGGAACGCTTTGGTTGAATATTGGCGACAGTTACACAAGTGGTGGTAGAACCTGGCGCGATTCAGATAAGAAAAACCCAGCCAGGGGGATGAAATACCGAGCTCCAACACCGCATGGATTAAAGCCAAAAGATCTCATTGGCGTTCCGTGGAAGATCGCTTTTGCTCTTCAAGCCGACGGATGGTACCTTCGATCAGATATCATCTGGAGCAAAAACAATGCACTTCCTGAAAGCGTGAAAGATCGTCCATCGCGGATTCATGAATATGTCTTCTTGCTTTCAAAGTCTGAACGGTATTTTTATAATCACGAAGCAGTCAAAGAATTGGGGGTGAATGGAAAAAAACGAAATTGCAGGTCGGTGTGGTCGATAAATACCGAACCGTGTAAAGAGGCACATTTCGCTACATTTCCTCGCGATTTAGTAAAACGATGCTTACTTGCTGGCTCCCAGGCTGATTCGCTAGTACTGGACCCTTTTTTTGGTGCTGGTACCGTTGGGGAGGTCTGTCAAATTTATGACCGGCAATTTCTGGGTATTGAACTTAATCCGGAGTATGTTGAAATCGCCAAACGAAAGCTGAAATGGGTCGATTAAAACTCCCAAGTGGCATGAACAGTACAAAGATCTTTACGTAGATTCTTAATTTGCAATTTGCGTTCTGTGCCGCCATCGAAATACAATTGGAATTTTAGTTTTCCATCGTCATCGTAGATAGAACAATAACCAGGCTTGGGGGTTTGTCTGCTTTTGTGCTTCATTTCGAAAACACCATTTCTGGCTTCGTCAAGCAATGGAATAGGTATCTCGACAAGCTCATAATAATGGCTGAATTGTGATGAAGATGTCGATTTCATACAATAATATCGCAGTTGGAATATACGGCTGTACGCACTTAAATGTGCAATAAACCGGTCACGAAGCCCCAACAAGTCTTTTTTGTTTACCCACTTCCCCTTGCCAAGTTCCATGAATTTAGAAATGTGAATTCGATCTTTTTTGATGCTTTTGTCTCCCTGAGTTTTGAGAGACCATGCGATACCATCAACAGTCAAATCATGACCCGGGTTGCACATGGAGGGACGATTTACTTTTCCTCCCAGAGCTAGATAAATGCGTTCCATTACAGCTTCAAATCTGTGCTTATCAAGATAATCATCTGAAAGTGTATGGTGCAATTTTAGCATATCGCCAAATGCTATAAGAAACTCATCAGTGACTACATTTGAACCTGAAAATCGTTTCGCAATAATTGGCTGTTCAAAAGTGTGGAGAATAGTACTAAGCAAAGAGAATTGCCCCATCGACAACTTACTGATGCGTTCTGTCAGTTTCTTGAATTGCTTATCACCGCTACCTTGGATTCGCAGCAATACTTTATAAGTGTCTAATTTCAGAGCATCTGCTACCTCAAGAAATTCAACAACATCAAGCCGACGCTCACCACGTTCATACTTACTGACGAATGTCTGCAATCGCCCAAGTTTTTCAGCGAGTGCTGTCTGAGACAACCCTTGTTTTTTTCGGGCTTCTACGAGAGTTTCTCGTAGAAGAAGAGATCGCTTAGTGTAAACCGAATCAGCCATTTGTGCATTCTTAATTGTTAGTCATTATTCGGTTTGAATTTAATATGTAGCGCTCCCTGGCAATGCACGCACTGGACGTTGCAGTTGTTCATTTCTACTGAAGATCGAATCCGATTTTTACAGTAGGGGCAATCGACATAAGTAGCCGCAATGCGATCGAAGTTCTCTTTCAGGTTCATCCGGAAACTGTGAGAACAGCGATTACATTGAACATTAGATTTGAGGAACTGCCCCGGAACCTTCAATTCCTCGTTGCAGCCTGGGCAACGATAAAAAATGCCCTTCGGCTCAATCAACAAGACTTGCAAGCCGACTTTTTCCGGAGATTCGATGATCGCAGAACCGGAATCTTCCAGTTCATCCGGTTCGATTTCCTTCAACGGAATGAAATCGGGAACATCGACGAAACTAACTTTCAAGTCCGGGTTCAACATCGCCCGACAAGTTTGACAGGTGATGAGATTGGGAGGCATGAAATCGCCACAATCCGGGCAATTTCCTCCAGGCCAGGCTGCCATGATGTTTTCCTTTAATATATTTATTTACTCAAATACAAAACCGAAAACACCACCGTGTAAAACACCACCGTGTAATAGTATCAGTGACGTGAAAACAAAGTACGAAGGAAGTTGGTGCCAACCAAAGGGAGAAGCACACAAACTCAGCGTACTAACGATACAAATCCCAACTGAAACAAAGGGGAGATCGTACGCTTACTGGTTTCCGAATTGAGTTTGGCCCGAAGAGTGAGTGGTTTATTTGGCTTTGATGCAAAATAGCTTGGTGGCTGTTTTCAGGTACATCCGTCCGTTGGCAACAGCGGGGGTTGCAAACGACGTTTCCCCAAGAGAAACACGCCCGAGTTCTTTGAACTCGTTTGCTACTGACATCACTACCACTGTACCGTCCTCATCAATCGCATACAAGCGGTTTTCCAGCCAGATGGGAGAGCCACTAAAGTTGCCCGAAATTCGTTCCGTCCATATTTCCTTTCCATCGGCAGCATTGACACATTTGATCATCCCGCGATCAAGAAGCATAAACAAACGTCCATTTTTATAAAGTGGGGTTGGGGCATAGGGAAGTTTGCGGGTGATGGTGTATTTCGGTTTGAGTTCCCCTTTTTGGTCCAGCGGGATCGCCATCAGCAGCTTACCGCTTCCGCCTGAGCCGCAGGTCGCAATCACTAAATCTCCTGCGATAACAGGGGAACCAACCGTTCGCATCGGGAATTCTTCACTTTTCCAGATTGTTTTTCCGGTTGCCAATTCCAGTCCAGTGATCCCGGTCTGTCCGCTGACACAGATCACTTCCATCACGCCATCTTTTCGCTTGCGAATAACCGGCGTTGCATAAGAAGTCCTGCGGAATTCGCGTTTCGTTTCCCAGATCAATTTACCGGTGTTCAAATCCAGTGCATACACGGAACTTGGTCCCATCATATCCTTGGCAATGATCACATATTTCTCATGAATAACCGGTGAGCAAGCTGGACCGTGCTGGCTGGTGAATTCGCCCAGATTTTTTCTCCAGAGTTCATCCCCTTGCGAAGAAAAACCGGCAACGATGAAATTCTTCTCGTCCGCAAAAGCAACAACAACTTTTTCTCCATTCGTTGCAGGAGAACCAGACGCAAAGCTGTTCTTTTTGTGTAGATGGACGCTATCGAGGGAAAGATCGCGTTCCCAGCGTTGTTTCCCGGTGGCAGCATTCAGGCAAATCAGCCTTCGAACCTTCCCTTCTTTCATCGCCGTTGTCAGATAGAGATTCTCCCCCCAAATGACAGGCGATGAGTGACTTTTTTCCGGCAGATTAATTGTCCAGGCGTAATCTTTTTCGGTCCAGGTAATCGGGAAGCCTGTTTCCGAAGAGATCGCCGTTCCGTTCGGACCACGAAACCGGGGCCAGTTTTCCGCCTGGGTAACGGAACAGAGTAAAACGGCAAGTAATCCATAACAAACCACAGATACGCGCATCATCAAATTCTCTCCTGAAATTAGCAACTCTTGATAACAACATTACTGCACACAGTACCAGATTTATCAGAGTTGATCCAGTCAAGTGAAGTTGTTCAAGAATAAACCTGCACTCATGGTTGATTGCAACTGCCCGGAAGACAATAATCGCCTCAACAAAGTAAGGTAGGGTGCGTCGTGACGCACCTTCTAGATACGCATGCCTCAATTGGTGCGTTACAACGCACCCTACGGCTTATTATACCATTGTGTCAGGCTGGAAAGCCTAACCTACGAATCTTTAAACTGGCGATCCCAAACGGATTTATTATGAAAACAGATGAACTGCGTGAAGCCTATCTTTCCTTTTTTGAATCGAAACAATGCGTTCGCCGTCCCAGCGATGTTCTGGTGCCGAACGATCCAACGGTTTTGTTTACGCCTGCGGGGATGAATCAATTCAAGAATGAATTTCTGGGGATTGGCAAACTCGATTACACTCGCGCCACCACCTGCCAGAAATGTTTACGAACCGGCGACATCGGCAACGTTGGCGTGACCGCTTATCATCATACCTTCTTTGAAATGCTCGGGAATTTTTCCTTTGGGGACTACTTCAAGAAAGAAGCGATTCACTGGGCGTGGGAATTTCTGACCGATAAAAAATGGCTCGGCCTTTCTCCTGATTCATTAAGCATTACCGTTTTTCTCGACGATGACGAAGCATTCAACATTTGGGAAAATGAAATCGGGCTGCCCAAGAAACAGATTCGCAGAGATGACGAATACGAAAACTTCTGGCCCGCTGGTGCCCCAAGCGATGGTCCTGATGGTGTTTGTGGGCCGTGCAGTGAAATTTATTATCATCCCCCCGGCAGTGGAAGCGAAGTCGAAATTTGGAATCTTGTTTTCACGCAGTTCAATCGCGTTGGAAACCCGCCCGATAATTTACGTCCGCTGCCGATGAAGAATATCGATACCGGAATGGGACTCGAACGAACCGCTGCGGTACTTCAAGGGGTCGAGAGCAACTTTGAAATCGATTCGCTCAAACCGCTTTGCGAAACCGTGGGCGAAATTGTCGGGGCGAATTATTCGTTTGATGCCGAGCATGGCCGCGCGATGCGGCGAATTGCCGATCATGTCCGCGCCGTCACCATGTGCATTCACGAAAATGTGCTGCCTGATAATAACAAGCAGGGCTACATCGTGCGGCAACTATTACGCCGTGCCGTTCTCGAAGCGTATTTAATTGGGAAACAGGAACCGATTCTGCATACGCTGGTTCCGAAAGTCGTTGAACTGTTTGAAAAACCGTATCCCGAATTGAAACAGACACTCGGCTCGGTTCAAGACGCGATTAAAGAGGAAGAATCACAATTCCTCGAAACAATTGAACGTGGTTTGAACCGCTTCAATAAATGTTTAGATGCCGCAAAAAGCAGTGGGATGATTTCGGGAGAAGACGCGTTTCAATTGCACACTACAGACGGCTTCTTCTTTGAACTGACCGAAGCACTTGCCGCCAAGCATAATTTGAAGGTGGATCGCAAAGGTTTTGAGGCTCGTATGAAAGAGCATGGCATCATCAGTAATCAGGGAGGGATGTCCGGCGTGATGGCGGAAGGTCCGCTTGATGCGATTCGCAAAACATCCGGCGATACAAAATTCCTTGGCTACGATTCTTCCAGTTCAAAAGCAAAAGTAGTTGGCATTATCGCGGAAGGGCAACTTGTTGATGAGTTGACTGAAGTCGGGCATTCAGACCTGATTGCAGTGGTACTGGATCAAACTCCATTTTACGCAGAATCCGGGGGGCAGGTAGGCGATGTCGGTACGCTTTGTGCAGACGGAATTCTGTTTGATGTCCAAGATACTCAGAAAGATGGCGAACTGTGGTTGCATATCGGGCATCTGAAATCCGGTACTCTAAAACTTGATCAGCAGTTAACCGCCGAAGTAAACACCGAACGCAGAGATGGTATCCGCCGGGCACATTCCGCCACGCACATTATGCACGCTGCGTTACGAAAAACATTGGGAGACAACGCAACGCAACGCGGCTCTAAAGTGCAGCAGGATGAACTCCGTTTCGATTTTGCTCATAAAAAACCGGTTACGCCGGAAGAGTTGAAAGCAATTGAAGATATCGTCAATAATCACATTTCCCACGGCGATGATGTCACCACAAAAATGATGAACATCGACGAAGCTCGTGAAGCGGGCGCGATGGCATTATTCGGCGAAAAATATCCCGATTCAGTTCGAGTTGTTTCAATGGGCAACTTCAGCCGTGAGTTGTGCGGCGGAATTCATCTGACAAACACCGGCCAGGTCGGCATGTTCAAAATCATCGCAGAAGAGCCAGTCGCTAAAGGAGTCCGCCGGCTTGTTGCTTACACCGGCGAAAAAGCAATCGAAGAAATCCGCAGGAAAGAAGCACTCCTCAAAGATTTGATATCTGAATTAAAGGTCTCTTCTGCAAACGATCTACTTCGCAAAGTACAAACGATGCAGGCCGAGTTAAAGCAACTCAAACAGAAACTCGCCGGACAGATGAAGCAGTCGATCGGCGAAGAAGTGGCACAGCTTCTGGAGAAAGCAGAAAAAGTAAACGGTGTCGCCATTATTGTGCATCAACTAAAAGATGTCCCCAAAGAAATCTTGCGAGATTACGCAGACCGCTTACGTAAAAAAGCGAAGTGTGCTGTTTTGCTGGCTGCCGAAATCGATGGCAAGGTAACCCTGCTGGCAGCCATCGATCGAGAGTTAATCGCCCAGGGCGTGAATGCTTCAGACTGTGTAAAACTGGCAGGCAAAGAAGTAAAAGGAGGCGGTGGCGGTCGCCCGGATCTCGCAGAAGCCGGCGGCAAAGACCCCTCAAAAATCAAAGAAGCGCTCGAAGCCGGGACAGCGTATTATCGCAAGGCATTACAGAAAATTAGTGGAACTGAAACTGGACCTACCACAGGTAGTAAATCAGGTAGTTCCTAACCCGGATAAACCGGAAAAAAATAGGGATCTGAACCGCGAATCAACGCGAATAGACACGAATTATCTATTAAAACTTCATGTCAAAATGTAGGATGGCGTGCTTGCACCCATCAAATGTGGTCTCCCGATCCATTGAGTTGGAGCAGGTAAATTTGACCCTATTGTTCCATTGAACCTCACTCGGCACGCGAAGATGGGTGCAAGCACGCCATCCTACGACAATCTGAAAATCTGAAGCTTTGATGGAATTATCTTTATTGGAAGTACGAATGAAATCGAACGCACAGGACGCATCCCTCCTGTGCCTGGCGGCTTGAGGGCGACCAGCCAGCGTGGCTGCTTCTTCGTAGAGTATCATGCCGATTGGCATGGGATTTTACAGATGACCGTTGTTCCCTGATTTTTTGTTGAATCGAACTGCATCGACCCGCCTAATCTTTCGACGACCGTTCGAGCCAGGAAAACGCCCAGCCCCATTCCTTTTCCTGTTTGCTTGGTGGTAAAGAATGGTTCGCCAATCCGCGAGAGGATTTTATCTGGAATGCCATCGCCTGCATCAATGACGGTTAGAATAAACATGCCCTGCTGGCAATCGATTTTTACTCGCACGTTGGCGTTGGCTGGTGAAGCTTCCAATGCGTTTTTGATGGTGCCGCGCAGTGCCTGGGCGGTTACATACGGCCCAACGCAAACTCGACAAGAAGCTGCTTCAGGCGAAACCGAAGTCGTGACGCGAGAAGGTTGCTTGACCCCATTCATAATCAGCTCAAGCAGTTCCTTTCCAGTGAGGGGTTCTTTCTTTTCAATCGTTTCTTCCCCTGCCTGGGCAGACATGTGATCCAAAATAAATCGGCAACGATCCAGTTCAGAACGGATTAAAACGATATCTTCCAACAGTTGCGAGTTATCTGAATTGGCCTGTGGCGAAACGCTTAATCCGTGTTGTATTTCGCCTGCTATAATCGCAATCGACCCCAAAGGTGTTGATAATTCGTGAGCTGCCCCGGCTGCCAGCGTGCCGAGCGCTTCCAGCTTTTCACCACGAATTCGCTTGGCTTCCAAATCGCGAATCTTCATTTCTCGCGTTCGCAATTTCATTGTGATCAGGGTTGAAAAAAAGATGATGACCGATGCACAGGTGATAAAGGCACAAAGCACCCCGCTATGTGCCAACGTAATTTCCCCGGTTTCTCGAATACTCGGAAGGTATTCCCGCAATGCTTCGACCTGTAGCGGATGGTGATCGTACAACAAAAAAGCGAAGCAACAAACAGCAAGAAGATTCAAGCACCAGGCAATCCAGGCAGCCAGTTCAATTCCGACCAGGCAAAGATTGACAAAATAAAATATCCAGAATGGGTTACTGGGCCCCCCGCTGAAATAAAGCATTCCTGTTAACAGTAGTAAATCGATAGACATCACCACTGCAAAAACCGTGGGCCATAAACGTGAATGCCCTAACTGTTCCATTGACTTACGGTAACGAAAATACCAGATCGTCAAAAATAGATTGCTCAACGCAGCGATGCTTATCGCGATTAGTAACGGCGATAATTCCAGCGGCACTTCAAATAGATAATTCACGCTCAGCACAACAAGCAGTTGTCCCAGTACCGCAACCCATCGCAGCGAAATAAGCCAGTGAATACTGATTGCCCCGGAAGAGCCGAGAATCGCCGACTGGTTCTGCGACTGTTGAACACTCCCCGTATTCAGGCTGATGGAAGTAGTTGACATGCCTTACCTTATTAAAGATCTGAAATTCTTTGTCAATTCATCCAAAAGGAACACAAACATTCCTGTCTGTCTCGTTTGAGTATGCCTTATTTTAAGGGAGAACAAGAATGCCTACCCTCGGTTTCATGGGACTTTTGAACGAATAGAGATTTCTTAAAAGTGTGAGTAAGCTAACAGATTCTCTGTATCGCAACGAGTTAGAGTGAAATGGTTACCCCGCAGGCATTATTAGATACCCATGTCCTGTATCAAGCGATTTTCTAAATCGTTTGTAATAATGGAATGAGTTGCTTGAATGAGTTGCCTGTGAGAAGTATCGTAAATTGTCGACGTGAAAGCCACTTGTGCTTTCCAACCTACCCTGATTGTTCTTACCAAAGGAGCTTCCCCCATGTTACGTCGTGTTTTTTTGAGTCTGGCTATGATGAGCCTTCTGTCTGTTTCTGCCAATGCTGCCGATATTGATCTATCCAATGCAAAATGTCCTGTCTCTAAAACCAAACCTGCTGTTGCTGGTCAATCTGTTGAGTACAATGGTGCAACGGTTTACCTGTGCTGTGGCAATTGCAAAAAAGCATTCAGCAAAGATCCTGCCAAGTTTGCCGCTCGCGCCAATGCACAATTGGTAGCCACCAAGCAAGCCAAGCAAAAAAGCTGCCCATTAACAGGCAGTAAATTGAATGGCTCTACAGTCATTACAGTAGCTGGTGCAAAAGTTTGCTTCTGCTGTAACAACTGCAAAGGCAAAGCAAAAGCTAAAGAAGGCGATGCTCAAGTCGATTTCGTCTTCGGCAAAGAAGCTTTCAAGAAAGCCTTCAAAGTTTCCGCAAAATAATCCATTGCGAATCGAATAAGACAAAGCACCTTCATTTTTGAAGGTGCTTTTTTTACGCTGCGACGAACCTTTGAAATAAACGCCCTGCTCTCACCCAGCGTTTCGGCTTTTTTTCGGGGCGGAAACGTGGACGCGGTAATTCATTCGCCCGAGTGTTTCATCGAGATCTTTACGCAAATTTTCACTGACAGAAACCCCCAGCGTTGGCGCGGTAAGTGTGCTGCGGTAATGGAATTCGGAACTTTCCGGGTCCGGAGTTTCAATCACAATCACGATGCTTGTTTTACCGGGGTATCTTTCGAGGACTCTGCGGACTTTTTTCATATCTTCTTCCGTATGAAAACCGTGACGGAATTTGATCGCCAGATGTTGCGTCATCTGTTTTTCAGCCGCTTCAATCGTCAGAAATTTATTGACAACAATATTCGGCTCGCGTCCCCTGCGATCAACACGTCCCTGGATAATGCAGATTTCATCTGAAACGACCATTTCCTGATAACGGGAAAAATCGTCCGGCCATAAAATACAGCGGATAATGCCGTTGGCATCTTCCAGGTCGAAATTGACATATTTGCTGTTCCCGTTGCGTGATGGTTTTTTCGTGGTCGCTTTTTTAATCGCGCCAATCATCCCGCCGATCAGCACTTCGCTGCCATCATCAATCTCTGCCAAGTCTTTGGTGGTATGCGAAACAAGCGGTGCGAGTTGATCGGCAAATTCTGCCAACGGGTGTGATGTCAAATAGAAACCAAATATTTCTTTTTCGAATGTCAACTTCTGCCCATGCGACCAATCAACCGCTTCGGGAATGACGGGAAGCAATTCGTCACTTTTGTCGCTGTCGCCGCCTCCGCCGAACAGGCTGCGCTGTCCACGTTGTTTATCTTTGAATTTACGGGCAGCCATCTGCGTAGCCATTTCCACGCACATCGTATGTTGTTCGCGGTTTGGTCCGAAGATATCGAGTGTCCCGGCTTTAATCAGAATTTCCAGAACGCCCTTGGTGAGAACTTTCGGGTCGATTCGTTCGCACAAATCAAAAATATTTTTGAACGGTCCGTTCTCTTCACGTTCTGCGACAATCGCCAGCACGACATGCTCACCGACTCCTTTGATGGCAGCCAATCCGAACGAGACCGAATCGCCCACGACTTTGAATTCGACATGCGACATATTGACATCGGGCGGCAGAATATCAATTTTCATCCGCCTGCAATCGTCGGTATGCTCCGAAATACGATCAGAACTTTCCATCCCGCAGGAAAGCAACGCCGCCATGAATTCGGGTGGATAGTGCGCTTTCAGATAAGCCGTCTGATACGCAATCGCTCCGTATGCGGTACTGTGCGATTTGTTGAAACCGTAGCCCGCAAATTTTTCGATCAGTTCCCATAACGTTTGGGCAACCTTTGTCTCCATGCCCTGTTCATGGGAACCTTCGATAAATTGATCGTGGAAGACCGCGATCATTTCCAGCTTCTTTTTGCTGATCGCCTTAATACACCGATACGCAGAAGAAAGCTCGATCCCTCCGACGCGGTTAAGAATCCGCATCACCTGTTCCTGATAAACCATCACGCCATAAGTTTCTGCGAGAACTTCATCCACAATCGGATGCACCGTTGGCACG
>Ga0316208_1002925_pt1 | contig 13067 bp, 12 predicted proteins | sample 3monopyrite_MG_FD_204944 | JGI IMG/M metagenome (GOLD analysis project Ga0316208, IMG submission 204944) | Microbial mat bacterial communities from mineral coupon in-situ incubated in ocean water Damariscotta River, Maine, United States -... | ecosystem: Environmental > Aquatic > Marine >... | reverse complement strand
AATTTTTATACGAATTGAAATTGAACTGAACCACTTCATGAAAATATCACCTTAAATTTGGATAAATCCATTACCCGTAATATTCCTGTTTTTATGTTGTTTCACTGCTGTGCCGTTAACTTGTCATACCTGCGAAGGCAGGAATCTAGTAACGTTGAAAGGCCTGCAGACACTGGATACCTGCCTTCGCCGACCCAGGTATGACGGAGTCAATATATAGATTGCTATATAAGCGTATCGGCAGTCATTTCATTTTCTTAACGGGACAGCAGTAATATTGTTTATAAATATAAACGTTAGAAGAGCATCTCTTCTTTGAGAGCCTCCATGTTTGTAAAAAAAGACAGGGAATATCTTCCCTGTCTGTACTATAGGTTTATTTTATCGTGAGTAAAATCTTAACGGAGTCATCAACAGAAGCACTGTCTATATAGCCAATACCATTTTTGTTATTGGTAACCCAGGTTATAACGGAGGCATCATTTGCTGAGGTTTCCGGTGGTATTGCTTTGCCTGAAAAAATCATTTTCGACCAGTAAGCTTTCATTTGCGATTCATTTTTCTTCGCGGCCTTCTGGTAAAATACATTTCGGGTTGCATTGCCATCGGGCTGATCAACAGGCGTCATTGAGGTGTTTTTGCCAAGGAATATTTTCTTCACATCTTTAATCGATAGGCTACTAGACGCGCTGTTAGTATTGGCAATAACGGCGATATCTGCCAGAGCAGAATAACTAAATAATGCAGAGCAATATACAATGACAAGGCCAGCTGGTTTTAATGTATTAATAAGTTTATTCATTATTTTTTCCCCTTAAAATACTGTGTCTATGCCAATGCCAAACATATTAATGGTGTCGTCTTCTGGATTACCTTCATAACCAAACATACCATTACCCTGATTAAGTTTGATTTGAGCCACTTCAAACTTAATCGCGACATTAGATACATAATCCCAGCGTAAGCCCAGTGTAACGATATCCTGATCATCATCAAATGCGCCGCTACCATCGCCCTGTTCATAATTTTCAAAGGTTACATGGGGCATAAATTCACCCATCTGATAGCCTAATGTTGTATACCAGGATGTAGCTTCCATAGCGGTTAACTGTCCCATAGTGACATTGGCCAGTTCATACATAAATAAAATATTGTTACTGTCGTATTTAACACCAAAACTGTCTACCGAATGATCAGCGCCTTGCATATTACCCTGCATAATAAATAACATGTTTTCCCACATGCTTCCGCCGGAGACAGCACCTTCTAGTACTACATTTTGCATATTGCCGTCATAGGTGGCCAATTCAATAAATATTTCTTCATCAAGGTTTAAATTCACCACCAGGCCCATTAGCTTACGTACATCGGTGCCTTCCAGATTAACTTCACCCACAAACAGATCAAATTCAGTTTCCCAGTCCCCTAGCTCCACTGTCCATAACAGGCTGGCACCACTATAGGCTTCACGGGTAACTTGAGGACCATTTAAATTTGGCCCTGCTTCTGAGTAAAAAGAAGTCGGTGCGTGCATCCAGGGGTAGGCATAACCTACATCAATGTATTCATTTACTAAACCAACGGGAAATTTGAGCTTACCCGCGCGTAAATTCAGGCTATCTGTCAGTTTTAATGTACCGAAGGCCCAATCTACCTTGGTTGCGTAATTGTCTTCTTCTTTGGTGGCAAATAACTGGCTGGCAAATTTAAATTTGTCATTGATAGTGGCATTGAAGTTGATACCCAATCGGGTGCCGGCAAAGCTACCCTGATCATCATGGCCCTTACCGGCTTCGCCATTAAAGGGGAGGGGTTCATCGGTTTTGTGATAGTCTGCACTGGCAAAGCCGCTAATTACGAGTTTGTCACTCCAGTTTTCTGCCTGAGCAATCAGTGGCGTGATTGCCAGATATGTAACAGCGGTTGCAATTAATATTTTAGTCGAACTTAAAGACATTTTAATTACCTCTAGTTAATGAATTCAGATGCAAGTGAAAAACATTCGTTAAGCGACTGCTCTGAAGTTATTCTCTAATGCTATCTGATATTCCGTCTGAAGCGACATAGAGTGAAATACTGTGATATCTATTTCCAACAGATATCATGTCTGGTCCGTATATGGTTGTGATGGCGGTATTTACAAAATACCTATTTTAAAATCAACTACAGACGTAGTTGTTGTTTCTAAATAAACCGTAGTAAGCAGTGAAGTGGAAAGAGATAGTTATATATTTTTTCATTGATGGACACCCATATGGCTTTAAGTATGCATTTACTGACAGCTATTAAACTCAATTCACCTATATATTTTTAGTTAATTGAACTAATGGCCTTGCGTATGTTTTTTGCCAGTTAAGCAAAATTATCTAGAACTCACATAGATTTATAGAATAGAATTATGCAAAGTCAATGAGATGTATCAATAATTTTTGTTTTATTATCGATCTCAATTAGAAACGGGAAATTATATACAATTTATTTCCCGGGGATGGGTCGCCGTGTGGTATTCAGCCTCTGAGGGCGAACACCATAGCAGGCAAATTTATAGTTGTTAACTGACTGCTCGGGATATTTTTTTAAGAATTTCTTTATCTTCGCCAAACTTGCATATTGCCTCACAATCATTTCTTAAATCAGAAAAGAGTATGTAATGTATTTCAATATCGCTATTTTTTATAGACGGTCTTTGTAATTGTAATATAACTTCTTTTTCTCGTTTATCGGGAATAATAAGGTACAAAGATGGTGGATTGTTTGGCAAAGAATAATACAGGTCGTTAAGTCTTAATATTCCGGAGTAAATTGACGTGCTCTTTTCTACTTCAAAAGCACAGGTGATATTGTTGGTGTGTTTATCAAACCAGACGGCATCAATAAGCGTAATGGTTTTGTAAGTGTCTTTATCAACGTTTAGTTCTGGAAATTGATCAATGCTGATAAAAGACAGGCTGTTTCCATTATGGCAACGTGACCTGTCATTTACGGCTGCGATGACATCGTATCCTATTGAGCTGCCAATCGTCAGAATATGATGCTGCATTTCGGTATGCAGGTCTTCCTCCTCCATTTCACTGACTACTTCTTTATGCCGTTTATTAATTTTCTTTTCAATTTTTGTTCTTTCTTCGTCGCTAAGATGATCGTCACTTATTAATAATTTATTTTCGCCTATATCAAATAAAAGTCCCGCAAAAGCCCCCAGGTCATTTGAAAGCTCAGATTTTAATTCATTGTTTTTTTCTATAATGACTTCTCTCATTCTAAGATATTCAGACCATGAGCCAAGTTTGACTTTGTCTTTGAACAGGGTGTTAAATCCATTAACAATAGCGGTATTACACGGTGGGATAATAGTGGGGTGTAGAAAGTAAAGAATACTGGCAACTGCCGGGCCTAGTCCTTTAATTTTTCGCTGGTCGAGTAAAATAATCTCCTTAATGATCTGTTCTTCTTTGGTGGCATTTATACATTTTTCCAGGAACTGAGCAAACGCAATTTTATTTTCTTCATTTTCATAGATATCAGGTATGCGTAATTTTGGTTTCCAGTAGAATGGATGCGATGCACCTTTAAATACCTGTTTTTGTTCTGTAATACAGTTTAATACAAATTCCAGTGATGAGCCTTTAAAGTCATTACCGAAGTCTCCATTTTTAATGTCCTGTATTACATCAAATACACCTCTTCTAATGGAGCGGAATGCTTTTAATCTTTCGTCATTATTTACAAACCAGCTGTTATAAACAGTTTCTTCATCTTCTTTAAAATTTTTTATTATAGATTTTAAATCCTGCTTCATAAATTATTGCCTTTTATTCCATTTTTAGATGCGATGTAAGCATATTAATGTCACTGCTCTAACATGGGTAAAAATGGTTTTTCACTGTGTGGGCCTAGCACGATGTTCCATTGAAGTAGAACCTCAAGGCCATCATCGGCATTATCATTATTTAAATGGCGCGCCTCTAATTGCAAGCGGCCATGTGAACTGTAATACCAGCTATAATGCATGGAGTATGCATCCGACTTAATTGATTTGTCTAATATGCCTTCAGTAGATTCCCACCCTATGCCAATATGGTGTGCAGGCATAAACTGGTAATCTGCAACCGTCCAATAACCCTGAGCTTTATTTGTGTTGCCCGCTGTAATTTCACGTTGATTATAAAATACCTCACCTAGCAGCATAAAACGTGCTGAATAATCATATTTTGCGGCGTAATCGGGCTGTAGCATATAGTTAAAATCAAAGGCCTGTAAGTTTGTGTTTAAGCGTCCTGCTGTATCATTTTTTCCAGTTAGCGCACTAAAGCCAAGCTGATATGCCGTGGCAGATGATTTGTAACCATAATATAGCTTGCCCGTATAGGCCTTATTTTTCGCTTGAGCTTGATTAAAAGCGATTTCATTTTCACTATTGAGCAGTGCGAGGCTCGCACCTCCATTGTGGCCGTTTCCAAATGATAGTTTTTTGCCCAGCGTAATGCTTGTTTCACGAAGTTGCTCTTCGCCTAAAAATTCGGTGATGGGTAGTGGTAGCGAAATTTGTGGCCTTTCTGGCTCATGAATGGCGTTAAGTAAGCCAAATTCATTACGATACTTACCGGCTTTCAGGCGAAAGCCGTAGTTGAGGTCAGCTATAACGGCGGCCTCTTCGACATCAAAAGGTTCATCGGATGGTTTGGTTAAAAATATCATGGCGTGAAGCCATGGTTTTACTTGAGCTTCAAGTGACAACTCTATTTCTCGAAGTTTTAGCTCGCTTTTCTCATTTACGGGGCCAAAGTTTCTTGATGCTGCAAAGAGATCTATATTGGCACCCAGTTTTACAGCATTAAGCCCGGCACTGTGAAAATGATCTAAGTCACTTATAGTATGACTACTATTGGCAAAGCCTGGTGATGTTGATGCCAGTAATGTGATGATACTCAGGCAAAAAAAGCATGGACGAAAAAATAACATCAACCTCTATTCCTCAAAAATAATTATGTGGGTGGCATTATAGAGAAGCACCCAAAAGATGTGTAATTTTTTCTCATTTAAAATTACACCACTGCAGATTAACTATTTTTTAAAGTTTGGCGTAATCATTAGTAGAAAAACCAACCAATAGTATTTGGCCTTTTATAAGAACCGGTCGCTTAATAATACTGGGGTTTGCTAACATAATCTGAATCGCAGATTTTTCGTCTACTGAGTTTTTAGTGTTGTCATCTAGCTTGCGCCAGGTGGTACCACGCTTATTTAGTAGTGTTTCCCAGCCCACCTGTTTTACCCAGTTTTTGAGTGCTTTTTCAGGCACACCCAGTTTTTTGTAATCGTGAAATTCGTAATCGACGCCATTGTCTTTGAGCCACTTGCGAGCTTTTTTAATGGTGTCGCAGTTGGGTATGCCGTATAGCTTAATCATAGTTTTTCTTCATTCTCAGGTGGTACTAGTCTTAATCTGTAAATGCTATCACTCTATGAAGAGAGTAGGTAGAGAATTATACTTAAAGCAGGTTAAGTACCTTTTATCTAAGAAACATCAATTTATATAATTATGTGACAATAACTGTATATGCTTTTTCAATCAAAAACAGGCTATGAATGACTAACTAGTGTCCTTGTATCGGTTAGCTCAATATATATGTTTCACTGCTGTCCTGTTAACTTGTCATTCCTGCGAAGGCAGGAATCTAATGACGTTGAAAGGCCTGCAGACACTGGATACCTGCCTTCGCAGGTATGACGGAGTCAATTTTTTTGATTTCATGTCTATTGCAACATGAAATCAATATATAGATTGCTATATAAGCGTATCAGCAGTCATTTTATTTTGTTAACGGGGTAGCAGTAATAGTGTTTTTATTTTTTGATTCATATGGCCAGCCTAAATTCAATCTAAGTGCTGAATAAACTTTCCGTTACCATCAAAACGAAAAAATCATCGTGACATATTGCTTGTTATCTGGCTGCCTAATAAAAAATGGCCTGGATTTGATCCAGGCCATTTTACCACTGATTACTCAAAATGAGGTTTTATAAAGCTTGTATTTAGTCGTCATATCCCTCTCGACCTGAACGATGCTCTTTCATCTTAGCAAACTCTTTCTGTTGCTCAGGTGTTAGCTCACTACGAATACGTTGCATTATTTCCACTCGTTTTACTGTCATATCTGCCATAAGCTTGGCTTTTTTATCTGCAAGCTCACGTACTTTGGCTGCATCATAGTTGTCTGCACTGGATGCTTCTCTCAGCTCCTTGCGAATTTCCATCATCTGTTCACGATTGTTTTTCATCTGTTCGCGATTTTGCTTTTTAATTTCGCGCACTGATTGACGTTGCTCATCGCTTAAATCAAGCTCCTTCATTATGTACATCATCCTGTCGCCTCGATGCTCATATTTAGAATTACAGCGATCACCTCCATCGTGACTACCAAATGCTTGTACTGCACCCGCTACACCTATAGTACCTGCCAGAATACTAGCAATAATCAAGTTACGTTTTTTCATAAGATTTTTCCTGTTTTGTTTGTTAACAACCTCAGTGGTTGCCTTGATTGATATTATGCAAAAACACTCTGCAAATATGGGTCAGTGTCTGGTAAAGCTATGTAAAGATCTGTAAAGACCCTGAACAGGCGGCTTATATATGTAAGAATTAGTGTATAGAAATAACACTATATAATATTTAATAAAAACCATACGGAAAACTATGACCCGCCTGCTACTTATTGATGATGATAAAGAACTGTCAGCTATGTTAGGGGAGTACCTGACGACGGAAGGCATTGATGTTGAGTACGCCTATAACGGAAAGCAGGGCATCGAAAAAGCACTCGCTGAGAACTTCGATGCGATTGTTCTGGATGTGATGATGCCAGGGTTAGATGGCTTTGAAGTATTGCGAAGGTTACGTGTCGAATCGAGTGTGCCCGTATTAATGCTAACTGCGAAGGGTGATGATGTGGATCGTATTGTTGGGCTGGAAATTGGTGCGGATGATTACCTGCCCAAACCTTTTAACCCACGTGAATTGTTAGCGCGCTTACGTGCTGTATTACGGCGCACACAGGCTAGTCCTCATCAGGTAGACAATGAGCAGGTACTGCAAATAGGTTTGCTGGAATTGATTCCCGCCTCACGCTCTGCTCTCGTCGCGGGTAAACCACTGGACTTAACCAGTACGGAATTTAATTTGCTACTCACCCTGATTAAACAGGCAGGGAAAGTGGTAAGCAAAGAAACACTCTCTGAACTAAGTATGGGACGAAAACTTGAAAAGTATGATCGCAGTATTGATATGCATATGAGTAATCTACGCAAAAAAATGGCTCAGTCGGGTGTAGGGGAAATGATTATTACCGTACGTGGTCAGGGTTATCAGTTATCGGCTGCGAACTAATACGTGGAAATAAATATGGGTCGCTTATTCTGGAAAATATTTTTAAGTTTATGGTTAACGCTGTTAATCACCGGTGCCCTTGTGGGTGGTTTGGTATGGCAACATAATAAGGAACGCATAGAGCAACTTGAAGTGCTCGCAGATGGTCCGCGAGCTTATTACAGTATAAAGGCACTGGCCAGAGTACTAAGTGCTGAAGGTGTAGAAGAATTGCACGAAGTCATTGAGTATCGTGGGGAGAGAACCCGACGCCCTTTAGCGGTGATGATAGTCAATCAGGCAGGTAAAGATATCTTAGGTCGTCCTGTACCCCCTATGGTGTTAGCCAAAGCACGCGAGGCATTAAACGACCCGCAACAGAGCAACATAAAACAAGTCACTACACCTAATGGCGAACAGTTTTTGCTGTTTGTGCCGCGGCGTGAATTTCTTCATGTAAGTAAAGCAAATTCTGCTAATGAACATTATAAAGGTAAATATTATAATGCAGGATTTCCCCGGTTCCTGCCCACATTACCTTTATTTATAGCATTACTGGCGAGCCTGTTTTTTAGTGCATGGCTGGCCTGGTACATTACCCAGCCAATTAGGTATTTACGCAAAGCAACCAATCAGTTTGCGGATGGTAATCTTGATACCCGAGTGATGCCGGATATTGGTAATCGCAAGGATGAAATTGCTGATCTTGCCATGGATTTTGATAACATGGCCGAACAGGTTCAACTACTGGTGGCAACTCAAAAGCGTCTGTTGAATGATGTCTCTCATGAATTACGCTCACCCCTTGCACGTTTACGTGTTGCGATTGAAATGGGTCGACAACAACCCGATAAACGTGAAGAAGTCATGCAGCGTATAGAAAAAGAAAGCCAGCGCCTTGATGAACTAGTCGGTGAGTTACTTACTTTGTCACGCCTGGAAGCGAATATTCAGAATCAGGAGGATGACTATTTCGATTTAAATGGATTAGTTGAATCCATAACAGGAGATGCGCAATTCGAAGCCACGAACCAGAATAAACAGATAGCCTTACGCAGTGCAGGCGAAATATTAATTAAAGGTAGTATTGAGTTACTACGCAGGGCAATAGAAAATATAATACGCAATGCGATTTATTATACGCCTGCAAACACTGAAGTTAGCATTACTTTGAATACCCGGGATAATGATGTAATGATTAGGGTTTGCGATAGTGGTAGTGGCATTGAAGAAGAAAAACTGGCAGACCTTTTTCAGCCTTTTGTGCGTATCAATGAAAAGCAGCAAAATATTAAAATACCTGGTTACGGTTTAGGCCTGGCTATTGCGCGTCGTGCGGTGGAATTACATTGTGGAGAAATAAAAGCATATAACCAGAAATCAGGCGGATTATGTATCGAGGTACATCTTCCATTAAATAAATAGCTTCTCGCTGGTTACTCTATTTAATCTTGCTATATATTATTCTTAGCAGGATACCCACAACTTTAAGTTGCTTAAAATACACATAATCAATGAATAAATTTCAAGCGGTTATAGGGAAATTACCGGAGTAATACAATTGTGAACAATATCTCACAGTTTTGGGTGTCGCATACCTTAATCATAGTTTCTGTACCTGATCTTCAAGAAAGTTAATAGCATATGTGACTATTATGATAATTGTTTAGTGATTTTTAGTCGGTAATTACATTTGTATCTAAAATATTTTTATCAACCATTTTTTTCAAAATATGTTTAGATTTCTTTCGCAAATAATCACGCAGCAATCTTACCGCTGGCGTAATAGATTGCCTGCTCGGGCACACCAGCCATAACTCAGTAGAGCTGGGTTTATATTCGGGCATGACATTCACAACCTTTCCCAATAATAATTCGGTGGACATATCCAGGCAGGATTTAACTGCCAAACCATGGCCCGCTACACACCAGCGCTTCACCAGATCACCATCATTGGAAGCACGGTTGCCGTTCATTTTGACTTTATAATCTGTTCCATTTTGTGTGAATTTCCAGGTATCGTGAATGATGTCGAAAAGCTGGTAAAATAAACCATTATGACTGCTTAGTTCTTCCGGGTGTTCAGGCGTACTATTTTTCTTAAGGTACTCGGGTGTTGCGCAAAGAATCGTCGGTGTGTTGCAGATTTTGAATCCATATAAGTTGGCATCGTCAGGCGAGCCATAACGCAATGCGATGTCGACCGAGTCACGATAGAAATCAATATTACTGTCACTAATATTAATTTTTAAACTGACGTTTGGGTAGCTTGCTAAAAAATCATCCAGCCAGGGGATTACCAGGTTTCGTCCTAAATCTGATGAGATGGCCAGACGTAATTCGCCCTCGACTATGTCCTGTTCAGCCTGCATGTTGAGTCTGGCCTGTTCCAGCAGCTGTAGTGCTTGCTCGCACTGCGGAATATAGCGTTCACCCGCAGAGGAGAGACGTAGTTGCCGAGTAGTGCGAATAAATAACTCCGCTCCCAGCATCTTTTCCACCCGTTTCAATGCAGCGCTAGCGGTTGCTGTGCGCATATCTAGCTGGATTGCGGCTGCGGTAATGCTGCGAAACTCGGCCACTTTCAAAATTATCTTAAGGTCATCTATCTGCATATTTTCAAATATATTTTGATAATGATTCAAATATTACACTGTTTTTCGTTTTATGTTCAAGGCCTACAATTTCATCCATATTAACCCTCACTGGAGAAAAACAATGAAAGCAATGGCCCTCAATGCCTATGGTGATAATGCGGAATTCACAGTAACTGAGATACCCCAAGCAGAAATCATAGCTGGGCATGTACTGGTAAAAATAGCCGCGGCAAGTGTAAATACAGTTGATACGATGATTCGCCAAATGGGTAAAGATTTACCACTGTCCCCCGACCTTCCCGCTATATTGGGGATGGACTTCGCCGGTACTGTCGAGTCGGTGGGTGAGGGCGTTGTCGGTTTTGCAGCAGGGGATGAAGTGTATGGTTGTGCCGGAGGCCTGGCCGATTTACAGGGTTCACTTGCAGAATACATGCTGGCGGATGCCAAACTCATTGCTCACAAACCTAAAACACTCACCATGCGCGAAGCCGCTGCACTACCTCTGGTCGGTATTACTGCATATGAAGGTTTGCAACGTGCACAAACGCATGCGGGGCAAAAAGTATTGGTGCATGGCGGTACTGGTGGCGTGGGCCACGTTGCGGTGCAATTGGCCAGGCATTTTGGAGCAGATGTGTTTACCACTATCTCTAGTGAAAACCAGAAGGCAATCGTTGAAAAGTATGGTGCCACAGCGATTAATTATCGGCATGAAGCGGTTGCAGAGTATGTTGAAAAACACACCAATGGCGCAGGCTTTGATGTGGTTTTCGACTCCGTGGGTGGTGCCAATATGACGAACTCTTTCGAGGCTGCCGCATTAAATGGACAGGTAACCACAACTGTATCTCTACTGGAACTGGATTTGACACCCGCTCACTTTAAAGGTTTATCGATCCATGTGGTGTTTATGTTAATCCCTATGTTGTACAACCATAAACGTGAAGAACACGGTGAAATTCTGGCGAAGCTCAGTGAAATTGTCGACGCAGGTGAGTTACAGCCCTTGCTCGATGAACAGCCTTTCAATTTATCTGAAGCAGGTGAAGCTTACGATCGACTGACCAGCGGGCAAGCAACCGGTAAAGTAGTCGTAGAAATCTAAGGCTATCAAGGAGAAAGCTAGTATGACTGCACTTACTATTGTCGCCAATACAAAAAGGGCTATGAGAAGGTTACTAATACTCTCACTAACAAGTGTCATAACCACTGCCTGTGTTAGCTCGCCAGTTGAATCACCTAGTGACATTGCTAAATCGGCAAGCGAAACAAACAACAAAATTATTCTGACATCTCAGGTGAAGTGGGAGAAACTTAATCCCGCACGTGGTGACAAGAGCCCGCAGGCTGGTACGCTTTGGGGTGATCGTAAAGGTACAGTGCCTACGGGTTTTCTAGCAAAGTTTGTAGATGGCTTTTCGTCGCCACCTCATATTCACAACGCTACTTATCGCGCAGTGGTTATTAGTGGCCTTATTCACAACGATGACCCTGATGCGGCTGATATGTGGATGCCGGCAGGTTCATTCTGGACGCAACCGAAAGGCGAAGTGCACATTACTGCCGCCAGGGGTGCTACCAATATAGCTCTCGTCGAAATTGATAAGGGACCCTATCTGGTGCTTCCTGTTAAAGAAGCGTTTGATAGTGGTGAAAGACCGATTAATGTGGATGTTTCAAATATCATCTGGATTAATCTGCCCGGAAATCCGCCCTCTGGCAATGGAGTAAAGCTAGCTTATCTTTGGGGCAGCCAGCAGGAGTCTCAGCCGAACGGAACTTTTGTCAAACTGCCGGCTGGATTTAGCGCAAGTATACATAGTCACGGATCAATCTTTCGCGCGGTTGTCATTAAAGGGGAGCCCCAGTACCAGGTGAGTGAAACAGAAAGTGAGACATTAGAGCCAGGCAGTTATTTCAGCTCGAAGGGCGAGGCCGTGCATAAAGTGTCATCTAAAGCCGGAGTTGAGAGCATCTTCTATATACGCACGGTGGGTCAGTACGATGTCATTCCGGTACAGTCCAGCAATTAGTTACGCAGAGTTTACGCAAGTAAATGGCAACAGGAGTGAAAACAATGCTCAATTACGCAGATAAGCCGATGGTTAATGATAAATTTCAAGCTATCAATAAGGCATATAACAGCACGTTTCATCCAAACAGCTTAAGCCTTGGTTTGGTTGTTCCACTAGAAAATTATTCAACTACGGCTGAGCCTGCCATGGAGCATCATATTGAGCGTGTTCAGCTAGCAGAACAGCTTGGATTTTCGGCCGTCTGGTTACGTGATGTACCCTTTAACGTGCCCTCATTTGGTGATGCGGGACAAATGTTTGATCCATTTGTTTACCTTGGTTTGTTAGCCGCACAAACCGAGCGTATTGCATTAGGTGTCGCCAGCATTGTTTTACCCTTACGTCATCCTGCACATATTGCCAAGGCCGCGGCCAGTGTCGATGTACTATCAGGTGGACGACTACTATTAGGCGTGGCTTCAGGTGATCGCCCCGAAGAATATCCCGCACTGAATATGTCGTTTGAAGATCGTGGTGATCGTTTTCGTGCCAGCTTTGAATATATTAATCACATGTGGGAAGACGCTCCGGCATTCGAGAATACGTATGGTAGTCCCAATGTTGATTCATTCGGCGGCGGCATGGATATGTTACCCAAACCCACCGCTGGAAAAATTCCATTGTTAATAACCGGTGGTAGTCAGCAGGACCCTGAATGGATAGCACAACATGGTGAGGGCTGGATTACTTATCCACGTAGTATTGAAGCGCAGGAAAAAATTATTACTGGCTGGCGTGATCGAATTAAAACGGCGGGTATTTATGATAAGCCTGCTGTGCAGTCACTGTATATTGATCTGCTCGAAGACCCTGATGCGCCAGCGCAAGCCATTCATCTTGGATTCCGCTCGGGAGTAAATCATCTTCGCTCTTATCTTGAATCACTGGAAGCAATAGGCATAAACCATGTTGCATTAAACCTGCGTTTTAATCGGGCAAATATTGAAACCACACTGAAACGTTTAGCGGATGATGTGTTACCTGAGTTCGCAACACAAGAGAGATAATACCATGCAGAAAACA
>Ga0316208_1002924_pt1 | contig 13068 bp, 11 predicted proteins | sample 3monopyrite_MG_FD_204944 | JGI IMG/M metagenome (GOLD analysis project Ga0316208, IMG submission 204944) | Microbial mat bacterial communities from mineral coupon in-situ incubated in ocean water Damariscotta River, Maine, United States -... | ecosystem: Environmental > Aquatic > Marine >... | reverse complement strand
CAGTCGAAAATCAAACCGGTTCGCTGCGAAGTCTAACCTCAGACACCATCTTTCCGAAACGGCTGTCTGTATCTACGCGTGTTTGCCCGTTCGAGCCTGTGAATTTTTCATTCGGCATAATCGTAGGCTGGAACAAGCTCCGCGCAGTTCCGGCAATCCGAACGGGTTTTGACACTCGACTGCCGGAACTGCGCGGAGCTTGTTCCAGCCTACAGAAAATCAATCTCGTTCCGGTTGGCTGACGACGGTGCGCGTTTCGATGGCACGAACACCCGCGATGATCTCATCTTGACCCGAACCGCCGAATCCGCAGAATTCCTGCCGCTACCGCAGAATCAGACGATTGCGCTCATGGAAGAATGCGTGTCACCTGGCTGCTCAGCGAATTCCCGCCCCTTTCGAACATCTTTCTCGAACATCTTTCAGCATCTGGCGACAACGATTGTCGCGCAGGATTCAGCGGACATGGAGGTCCGACCGGATGCCGTTATCGCTGCCTGATCTGCCCAGCCCTGTCAGTTTGCGACGGCTTTTGCCGGGCGCCAGCTTTGTCGGTTGCGGTGAAGTGATTGTCAACGACGCCACCGACGACAGCCGGCGGGTGACTGAAGACTCTGTCTTCGCGGCAATCTGCGGAACGAACGTCGACGGGCGAAACTTCGCTGCGGACGCTGTCGCCAACGGTTGCTCGGCCGTGCTGACCGATCGCCCCCTGCCCAACGTCTCCGCTCCACAATGCATCGTCCCGAACGTCCGAGCCGCCTACGCCCGCGTCTGCAACGCAGTCAGCGGCAAGCCGACGTCGAGACTCCAGATCGCGGGCGTTACCGGCACGAACGGAAAAACAACGACCGCCTGGATGCTGCATTCGATCCTTGAAGCATCGGATCGTCGATGCGGCCTACTGGGAACCATCGAGTACTCAGACGGCAAGGTCACCGCGCCGGCAAGTCTGACGACGCCCGACCCGCGCAGCGTTTTCCAATGGTTCCGTCGAATGGTCGAGAACGGCTGCCGGCACGCGGCGATCGAACTATCGAGCCACGCACTCTCGCAGGACCGCATCGCCGGCACACCGCTCGCGGCTGCGGTCATCACGAACGTGACCCAGGACTATTTCGATTATCACTCTGACTTCGAAAATTACCTCGCCGCCAAGTCAAAGATCCTCGACTACGTCGTGCCCGGCGGAATCGTTGCGATCAACCTCGACGATCCCGACAGCAGCCAGCTCTGTGACAAAGCCAGGGCCGCCGGCCATCGAGTCGTGACGTTTGCGATCACGCAGTCTGCTGACGTCAAAGGAGACATTCTTGACGAAAAATTAGACGGCAGCCGATTCCGCATTTCACTGGCAGGCGCCAACGCAGACCTCGACGAAACTGAAATCTCGATTGCCCTGCCCGGTCGACACAACGTTCTCAACTGCCTGGGAGCTGCCGCCGCCGCACTCCACATGGGGACGACACTGGCCGACGTCCAGGCCGGACTCGAAAGTCTAGCGAGCATTCCTGGCCGTCTTGAACCAATCGACTGCGGACAATCATTCCCCGTCTTTGTCGACTACGCCCACACTGACGATGCCTTACGACGAGTTGTCGGCTGCCTGAAGTCAATCACTGGCGGGCGTGTTCTGTGCGTCTTCGGAGCCGGTGGCGACCGCGACCGATCCAAACGACCGCTGCTGGGCGAAGCCGCATCGCACGCCGACTTCGCCATCGTCACAAGCGACAACCCTCGCACTGAAGAACCGCTTGGCATCATCGAAGAAGTGGTCGCCGGTTTTCCACACGGCTTCTCCAGCTTTCACGTCGAACCTGACCGCCGACGAGCCATCGAATTCGCCCTCGCAGAAGCTCAGCCAGGCGACTGCGTTCTGATCGCCGGCAAGGGCCACGAATCAGAGCAGATCATCGGCACCGACCGCTTGCCGTTTGACGATCGTCTGATCGCCAGAGAAATCCTCGAACGACAACATCCACCACCGGAAACCCAACTCGATGTCACCTCGCCCCCTCTGGGGGGAGAGGTCGCGGTCTCAGCCGCGGGTGAGGGGGAAGGTCTCCTGAATCTGGCCGCCGATTGGCCTCACAAAAACTCTCTCCTGGCCCCGAAAGGCCGACCTCTCTCCAAGAGAGAGGTCATCGATCAGTAACTTCCGAGTTCTCAATAGTATGGAATTTTCACTCAACCAAATTGCAACGGCCACCGGCGGCACGATCGTCCGCGCGGATAGTCCAACCGTGAAGCCGCTGCGAATTGTGACCGATTCTCGAGAAGCGACTTCCGACACCGTCTTCTGGGCACTTCACGGCACCGCTCACGACGGACACGAATTCGTCAAGGCCGCCTTCGCCAACGGAGCAGCCGCCTGTGTCGTCAGTTCGACATGGTCGACGGACGAAGAACAAAGCAACCTCGGCCCCGTCGTAAAAGTTTCCGACACACTGCAGGCTCTGGCCGATCTTGCCGCGTGGAACCGCCAACGCTGGCCGGTCCGCGTCATCGGAATTACGGGCAGCTTTGGCAAGACAACCACGCGAGAAATGCTTCACGCCGTGTTGTCTCAAAAGTTCGAAACACTCCGCAGCCCGAAGAATTTCAACAATCAGTTCGGCGTGCCGCTGACTCTGCTGCAACTCGGGTCGCATCACGAAGTCGCTGTCGTGGAACTTGGCGCGTCCGCCTGTGGAGAGATCCGCAGACTCGCACAAATCGCGCAGCCGGACATGGGAATCATCACCGGAACTGGATTCGCTCACGCTGCCCAGTTCGGCGGTCACAAGGCCGTGATCCGAGCCAAAGGCGAACTCGCTGAAGCGATTCCCGGCCGAGGTCTACTGCTGCTTTGCGGCGACGAAGAAAGCGCCGAAAACCACGCGGCTCGAGCGGTCTGCCGGGTGATCCGAGTCGGAACCGGCGCGAGCAAAGAATCCGTCAACGACCTGATCGCCGCTGAGGTCGTCCAGGCGGGCGACAAGCTTCAAGTCCAGATCGGTGATGCTGAATTTGAAGTCACCGCGTCGGGCAGACACTTCGCCCGGTCAGTCCTGTTTGCCGTCGCCGTCGCTCGCGACCTTGGCATGACCGACGACGAGATTCAGCTCGGTTTGAATCACTTCGTTCCCGTTGCCGGTCGCTGCGAGGTCTGCCAACTGCCGACCTGCACCGTCATTGACGACTGCTACAACTCCAGCCCGGAAGCGATGCAGGCGGCAATCGCCGTGCTGGCCGGTCGAGAAACATCCGGACAACGGATTCTGATCACTGGCGACATGCTGCTGCTCGGTGAGCACGCATCCACATGCCATCGCGACGTCGGAGTCGCCGCCGCTGCCGCAGGAATCGATCACATCCTTGCTCTGGGCCGATTCGCGAACGAGATCGCCGACGGCGCTGTCGAAGCCGGTTTCGATCCGGAACGGGCGACCGCACACGTCAAACTCGAAGCTCTACTAGACCAACTCAGCACGATCCTGGCCGACGGCGACGTCATCCTCGTGAAAGGCTCCCGCGCCACTCACATGGAACGAGTCGTCGACTGGCTGAAAACTCGATCAACCACATCGACTGGTGACAGCCAGACTGTCGTTCGGAAGGCAAGTACAGAATTAAATTGAACTTCGAGATCTGCTGCATGCAGAGGATTTGCGGGAATCACTATGCAGCGACCGGCGCTGTCGGAAGTGAGCATTCGGATTCTGGAGTCAGACGATCAGCTGGGTCCGATCGTCTCCAGAATCCGCTCTGCAGTGGATCTCAACCCGGGCGCTGAGGCTCCCCTCAGCGCCCGGTGTTATTTTTTTTTTTTTGGAGGGTCGAGTGGCAAGGGCTGAGGGACAAGGGCCTCTGCCCTGAAAACTGACTCTATTATGTCTCGTCGTTTACCGCTTAGGAACTGTCCCGAAATAACTTCCTTGTTTGACCGGAAGCCGAAGGCGCCCGCGTTTCAGACGCCGGCAAGCATTCAAAACACCATCGCCTGCGGCTTCGGGTCAAACAAGGCAACGGAAATCGGGAATCTATTTCGGGACTGTTCCTTGGTACAAGTCTTACCAATAAAGGATCGCAATTCGCCGTTGCCGGCGCTGCCAGCTTCGGACCGGCGCTGGCAGCGCCGGCAACGACACGGCACCACTGTATATCCACCTCTTAGCTCTTAGTCCTTAGCCTCCACCCATGCTCATCTGGCTGCTGAATCACTTCGAACCGCTCAGGCGGCAGTTTGAGATCCTCTCGTCGGGAGACTCACACGTCGCGCTCACGGCGAGAATTGCTCTCGCCAGTGTGATGTCGTTTCTGCTGGCGCTGGTGCTTGGGCCGATCGTCATTAACTGGCTGAAGAGTCGGTTCCAGGAAAAGATCGTCAGTGCGTCTGAGAAGCTGAACGAACTGCACGCCGAAAAGCAGTCAACGCCCACAATGGGCGGATTGTTTGTTTCCGCATCGATCGTGCTGGCGTCGCTGATTTGCGGAGACCTCACCAGCCCGTACACGCTGTGCGGCATCGGCGTCGTGACGGCCTTTTGTTCGCTGGGAGCGTGGGACGACTGGATCAAACTCAGCACCGACCGCAACGGCCTGAGCGTCAAACAAAAATTCGCAATCCAGCTTCTGCTGGGACTGTTCTTCGCAACGGCCATGTTCTTCACCCTGCGAGATCGTCCCGACGGACTTTCCGTCGTCTTCCCGATCGGCGGAGCGTCGTGGTATCTCGGAAGCGGCTTTATCCTGTGGGCGATGCTGGTTCTTGTCGGAAGCTCAAACGGAGTCAACCTGACCGACGGACTCGACGGCCTGGCCAGCGGCTGCATGATCTTTGCCGGCGGAGCATTCACGGCACTCACCTACCTGGCCGGTCACAAAGAAATGGCCGACTACCTGGCCATCCCGTACATCGCCGGTTGCGGCGAGTTAAGCGTCGTCATGGGCGCGATGGTCGGCGCGATGTTGGGCTTCCTCTGGTTCAACTGCTACCCCGCTCAGGTCTTCATGGGAGACGCCGGATCGTTGCCGATGGGAGCGCTGCTCGGTCTGGGAGCACTCGCCTGCCGCCAGGAAATTCTGCTGGTCCTGGTCGGCGGAGTCTTCGTGATCGAAACGCTGAGCGTCATCGCTCAGGTCGGCTGGTTCAAAATGACCGGCAGCCGCCTCATCGCCTGCAGCCCCTTGCACAACCACTATCTCTTCAAAGGCCACCACGAAATCAAAATCGTGGTCCGCTTCTGGATCGGCTCCGCCCTCCTGGCCCTCATCGCCGTCGCCAGTCTGAAGATCCGCTGACAGCTTCCCAGACCGCCCACTATCTGCCTACGCTTCGCGAATGTAACGAAGCGTCTCGTCGAGTTCTTGATGTTCAATCGAAGATCGTGAAAGAAACTGGGCGACGAGAAACTGAAAAGTCGCTTCATCGCTGAATCCGCTAACCTGGGCAGCCAATAACTTGATCCGCTCCTTGCCATCGGCCTCGTCTCGAATAGACACCGGAAGCAAGTCAATTTCAAATTGATTGAGCAATCGAAGCGCCGCACCCTCGTTCCAGACCAGATTTTCAGGTGTTGCGCCGGGCAAGAAGCGAATGTTGGAACGAAAAAACTTGACGAATCGTGTCTGGTCGTCCTCATTGACAAAGTCCAACTCCGGACCACTTTTGTTTGGACCTTTCGTAAACGCGCGAATCAGTCTGTTCAGTTCACGTTTTCCTTGCGGAAGAGCAGCGTCACTTGGAAGTTCGCTTTCGGGTCGATGGTCTCCATCAAACACTACGAAAATGTTGTCGCGGCCAGCATTCGCATATGCCTGAATGTCGCGGAAGATACGGGACGTGCCGCCATCACGAACAACTACCTGAATTTCGTTCGCTGCCATCGTCGAGGCGGACTTCAACGCAGAAAGCACAATATGTTTGGCCCGTTCATCTTCAACGATGACGATCTTCCCGAAAGTTGCAGTATCGATTTCGTGAAGAGCTTCGTTGGCGGAATGCGACGTCGAGATGTGAATGTGCCCGTTCGACGTCGGCTCCAAAACTCGAATAGCGCTCTGCGGCAACTCTTTGTCAGCCAGATAAATTGAGTGAGTCGCCATCACAATTTGTAAAGACTTCTCCATTGCGCAATGCGCCATGAATTCCAGCAGAAGTCGCTGAGACTTCGATCTGGATCACACCCGTAAAGTGCATGGAGGATTGAGCTCTTGTTGCTTCCATTTCGGCCAAGCAACACCGTGATCGGGAATTCGAACGGAAGACGTGCGTTCGGTTCGAGATTCCGATAGTTCGGAAACCGAAGCTCCTTGATGTGGATTGCGCCCGACGTGTGTTGCAACGCTTTGATGCTTACAGCCAATGGTTTGATCGGCGACTTGGACATGCTGTTACGCCACGAGTTCGGAACGAAGGACGCTGGCAATTGGCTGAATCAGTAGCGGAGGAAAGGCGTTGCCAATTTGCAGCGCAACGTGTTCCTTTCCTCGACTGATATCAAACTGGTAGTCAGGCGGAAAACTCTGAAGAAGTGCCGCTTCGCGCAACGTGATTGCTCGGTGCTCTTCCGGATGCAGAAATCGCCCCTTTGATGGGTTATGGCAACCGCTCGTGATCGTCGGCGATACAGCGTCCCATGACATCCGGCCGTAGACATCGTTGTAGCCTGTCGTTTGAGAGTGGCATTGGCACTCAAAATCGCCTCGAATGTCTTTGCGGCTGCCTCCGTCCGGGGGTGTCGCTTTGATCCGGGCAACGACCTTGTCGCTTCGGCGTTCAGGAAAATCATGAAGACAATCTCCGCTGTCACCAGCGGCGGGCAATGCACCGATTGCGTCACGGACGTTCTTACCAGGCACAGAATGCACTGCCCAGTTTGGAGGCACAACTCCATCTCGCAATGCCACAAGAACCAATCGCTTGCGGCGTTGGGGAACTCCAAAGTCCCGAGCATCGACCACTGCGAAGTCGTAGTCGTACCCGCTATTCCTGAGGCCTGTCGTAAATACCTTGAATCGATCGTTGGCCGCTAATCCTGGCACATTTTCGACAACTACAGATCGAGGCCGAATCGATCGAACAAGTCGAAGTATTTCGAAGATCAAACCATTTCGAGGGTCCGCGTCTGAACTGCCGTGACGGCGAGTTCTTAGCGTCGAGAACCCCTGACAAGGCGGACAGCCAGTTAAAACTGATACCTCACCGCGTTCGAGACCTGCTTGTCTAAGGAGCGTAGGTCCGGACACGTTTCTCACATCGTCAACAATCACCTTTGCGCTCGGGTGGTTCAGGAGAAACGATGCCGCTGAGGCTTCGTCGTATTCGACGGCCGCTCGCACGGTAAATCCCGCTTGCCGAAGCCCCTGACTCAAGCCGCCGGCCCCGGAAAATAGGTCGATTGCAGTCAGCAATGAATCGTCCTTCGAAATGATGTTGGATCTACATTCAGCCGTTGAGGTTCGGATACTCAAGCCCGTTACTGAACAAGAGAATCACCCAACCGACATCGGCAGTTGCCACGACGTTGTGTCACAGAATTCTGGGAACGGGTGTTGTTTTGTGAATGATCGAAACCCGTTTGTGCCCTGGACGATCTCGGACATTCGTCGCTCTATCGCTTTGCCGGACCAAGAGAAGCAAATGAATCGCCACAGTCTCACTCGCAGCGGAGGGCGGTCATTGGGTCGACTTTCATGGCTCGGCGAGCGGGGATGATGCTGGCGAGGGTGGCGACGATCAGAAGCAGGACGGCAATACCTGCATACATCGCCGGGTTCACGGTCGGGGTGTCGTAGAGCTGGCTTTGGAGAATGCGGGTCAGACTCCAGGCACAGGACAAACCGATGACGACTCCGGTCATCGTGAGCTTCAGGCCGTGCAGGACGATCTGCTGCATGACGTCTCTCGGGCGAGCGCCCAATGCCATGCGGATGCCGATGTCGCGGACTCGCGCATTGACCCACCATGAAACGACGCCGTAGATCCCCATCGCGGCGAGGACCAGCGCAACTGCAGCGAAGATGCCCAGCAGTGACATCTGAAATTTCGATCGGGCGACGGAACCACCGAGCACGCTCTCGATCGTTCGAACATTGGTAATCGGCTCGCTGACGGTCACTTCCAGAACGGCCGTCTGGAGCGGACTTGCCAGCGTCATCGGTTCGCCGGTTGTCCGCACGATCAGATTCAGAACCGTTGTGCCGCCTGGCCACATCTGGGCAAACGGAGTGTAGACCGTTGCGGGGCCTGGTCGGTCCAGCCGCAGACTTCTGGTATCACCGACCACGCCGACGACTTCGTACATGCGAAACCCGTGTTTCAGCGTGTGGCCAACGCCGATCGTCTTGCCAACCGCGGTCTCGCCATTCGGCCAGAGTTGCCGTGCCAGCTTCTGGTTGATCATCACAATTTGAGTGCTCTCGCGGGTGTCCCATTCGTTGAACGCTCGCCCGGCGAGCAGCGGAATCTGCATTGTCTTGAAGAAGTTCGGCGTGACGGTATCGATGTCGGCTCTTGCCAGCGGCGTACCTGGTGGATCGTCCTGTTGACCATCGCGGATGATCGATCGAGTCCAGCGGCCGGGCTTTTCCATTGGCAGCTCGTGCGCTCCGCAAGCCGATTCGACCCCTGGAATCGCTTCCGCACGAGCGACGAGCTGCTGTGCGAGTTCGACGCGACTCGCGGTTTCACGGTACGTTATTTTCGAGAGGTCGACGGCGCCCGTTAGCAGCTTCTGCGGTTCGAATCCCGGGTCAACCTGCAGCAACCGAGCGAAGCTTTGAATCATCAGCACGGCCCCGATCAACAGCACGAGTGCCATCGCCACCTGACCGGAAACAAGGGCATGGAGAATTCGCTGACTGGCTCGGCTGCGAGTCGAACTGCGGCCGGTCTCGTTCAGCGATCCGACCAGGTTCGACTTCGACGCGTACATCACAGGAGCCATCCCGAAAAAGATCCCAGTCAACAGCGTGACCGAGATTGCGACTCCCAGAACCGTGCCGTCGACTGGAACGTCTTGAATCGGAGTCGCCTTGATCATGCTGGCATGACTCTCAGAACTATCCGCCGACGGAACGATCGTCATCAACGCGTCGATGCCCCACACAGCCAGCAGCACGCCCAATGCGCCGCTCATCACCGCGAGCAGCAGACTCTCGGTCAGTAGTTGCCGCGTCACACGACCACGGCTGGCGCCCAGAGCGGATCGCAACGCAATTTCACGTTCACGCGTCGCGGCTCGAGCGAGCAGTAGATTGGCGATGTTGGCACACGCGATCAGCAACACGGCGGCGACCGCTCCGACCAGCACCCACAAGGCGCGTTTCAGGTCGCCACCCAACTCGTCGTTCAACGACACGACTTCGGCTCGTGAGCCAAACCAGGCATCGGGAAACTGAGCAGCCACGCGAGCAGATATCGTGCTGACGTCGGTTTCGGCCTGAGCGACGGTGACGCCGGGTTTCAACCGCGCGATGACAAGCAGGTCGTGTCCCTTTCCCGGATTCATGCCCGGTTGCGTGGGGGTCGGCGGCGCTCGGAAGCAGCCTGCGGTGATCCAGATTTCACACTCGGCGGGGAACTCGAAGCCGGGCGGCATGACGCCGACCACGGTGTACGCCGTGCGCGTCATGAAATTATCGAGCATGACCGTCCTGCCAACGACGTCAGCGGCTCCACCAAACCGTTGCTGCCAGAAGTGATGACTGATGACGACAACCGGGTCCGGGTCTTTGACGTCTTCTTCCGGCTCGAACGTTCGACCCAGAATTGGAGCGACGCCCAGCGTCTTGAAGAAACTCGACGGGACATACCGGCCGGGAATCTGCTGTGTCGTCGAGTCATCGCCCACCAGGCCGAACCGCCACGACATGTACGAGAACTTCCAGATGAACGTCATGTCGGAAAAGACATCGTTCTGCTCTTTCCAGTCCGCATAGAGTTGCCGATTAACCGATTCGCGATCGTCCCCGTGCTTCGGCCCGCGTTCCCACACGGTGACCAGCCGGTCGGGTTCGGGAAACGGCAGCGGTTGCAGCACCACCGCCTTGAAGACACTGAAGATGGCGGTCGTCGCGCCGATGCCCAGCGCAAGAGTCAGCACGGCCACGACCGTGAAGCCGGGACTCTTTCTGAGCATTCGCAAGCCGAAGCGAAGATCCTGCCACATGGATTTGGTCCATCGCCGTTGTTGTCAATCCGGAGCGTAGTCTGTGACTGTAACGAGTCGGCGTTACAGAGCAGCCGGTCGTACGGAACATCGAACATCGAATGGTGAAATCTGAAGTTGGCAGTATGTTCTTCAGATTTCGACATTCCTTGTTCGATATTCGATATTCAAAACCCGTTATCAATGCGAAAAGGCCACTGCGATGATGCAGTGGCCTTTTCGACTTCGGTTCAGGCTGATCGGGAGAGCTGCCTGACCTGCGATGTTCTGTGTTCGTAACCCTCTCCGGCCCTGAGAGGCCGACTCTCCCAAAGGGAGAATGAAGGCTCAGCCCGAAGTGGCCCCTACCAGACCGGGCCGGGAATTGTCACGTTGAAGCTTGGCTGACCTGAGTAGTACCACGGGCGGCGGTAGCTGTAGTACGGGTAGCGGACGTGGCCCATTTCTCCGCGAGCGTTGTACATTGGTCCTGACGCTCCGGTGTAGGCTCCGCTGAACGCGTTGATCGCGACAGGCTGAATGGGGACAACGGGGACGGACGCCACCGGAACGTAAGGAGCGGCGGGTGCCTGGTACGGCTGCTGGTAGTAATAATAGTAGTAGCTCGGCGTGTAGACCTGAGTGTTCTGCGGAATCATCGGAGCCGGTTGGCTGACGATGTTTGTGACCTGGTAAGGTGCTGGTGCGACTGGGACATGCGTCGTCGTCATCGCGTAAGTCGGCTGTGGAGAAATCGCCGTAATGTTACCTGCCGTCGGCGGAATCGCTCGCGGCTGGGTCACCATCGTCGGAGCACCGGCCATTCCAGGCGTGACTGAAGCGGGCGCGGCCGGAACGTACTGAACGCTGAACGTCCTCGTGCCGGGGGCGACCATCGGACCAACGGCCTGGCCATTTGGCGGAGTCGTCACAATTCGTTGAGTCGGTACCGTGTAAGGTGCGGCGACCGGAGCGGGCAACGCCGTCGGAAACTGAGCTGATGCTTGAGCAGACCAGCCTGCGGCCGCTGCCAGAGCAGCCATCGTCAAAAAGTTGCGGTACATCAAGAGTCCCCTCAGTTTGAGTCGCCGAATGTCGACTTCGAATTAGATTGGCCAGCCACGAAAGATGGTCAGGAGGTGGGCAAAGTCAAAACACGAAGCCGCTTCCGACACCGAATCTGCGCCGAAATCTCCGCTGCTGAGCACTCGTGGCCGACTCCGTTACCAGCCGCCTGATCGAGGGGATGATCAGCCTGTTCCGCCGTTTGACCGAGCGAACGGCACAAAACAGGAAGAACAGGAAGAGTACGTAAGCATGATCGAGTATATCCGGGTGCCACCCTGGCATAAGCGGACCTCGTCCGTTCGGGGAAGTTTGCAGGATTTGGCCAGGAGACTTTGACGAAGATAATGATTGATTCTGCAGAGTCGGTTCTGTCGGTTCGCGCGGCATGGATGTTTCGCGAAACAATCGGGCCTTCTACACACCTTCGGGCGCGACGAAACGCGGTCCTCATACCGTGAGCGAGACGTCTGATTCCGGTTTACTGATTCATCCGTTCGTTCCTGACAGCACGATCATGGCCAACGCAGTCGCTCTGGCTTCGATTCGGAACTGAAGGACGACAGATCACTGCATTCGAGTTTTGCGAACGCTGATCAGGCACCTCGTTGTGAGACCTGCCTGAAGACTCCACGGAGGGGGTTCTCATGTTAAGTGGATGGCTTTTAGCTCTGACGGTCGCGGCAAGTCCTGGACAATGCGGACCAGGCGGGTGCGGTATGGACGCCGGGATGGCATTTTCGCCAGGCATGGCTTCCGGATCGTTCGTGGCTGGCCAGGGCGGATTCTCGAATCCTTACGATTCGGTCTCGGCCGGCGGTGGCGGAGGCGGCGATCAGCTTTACCCGTTCGACTCGCCAGAACCGTGGCTGCATGGTTACTTTCAGGAGTTGCCCGCGCACGCCGGGTACGGGTCCTTCCGCCCGCACAACTACAAGCACGTGCTGGCTCAGATGGAAGTCGCCGGTCGCTGGGGCATGAGCCCGGTGATGGCGTACTCACATCAGTGGTACCACAAGTTTCGCCAGCGATCGGGGATGCATCCGAACTTCGGTATGGGAGGTTCGGCGAGTCTTGACCCACCATCGTACGGCAACGTCGCGCAGAATCAGTCACCAGGGATGGCTCCGGCGCCCCAGAACGCTCAGGCGATGTCGCCGGCTTCAACGAGAAGCCAGATGTCGCCGCTCCAGCAGGCGGCCGCATTCCAGCGAGGTTACACCGGTGCTTCGATTCCTGGCATCACAACGCCGTACTATCAACGAACGATCTCTCAGCCTGCCGCCGCCGCACCGGTCCAGGCAATCTCGCCGGAATATCTTGATCGAATGGACAACCTGCAGAAGCAGCTCGAAGAACAAACCTTCCAGATGCAATTGATGCAGCAGCGTTTGCAGTCTCAGGACAAATCGCAACTGCCCGCCTGGCAACAACCCAGCCACATGAAGTTTCAGGAAGACCGGAATCAGCAGGTCGAAGAGCCTCGACAATTGCAGCAGTTCGCTGCCGCACCGGCCGTCTCCGCTCAGGGTTATCAGGATCAGGGTCGGGGATATCAGGAACTGTCCGCTCCGGGAGCCTCCGCACAACCGGCTTATGGACAGACTGCACCAGCACCGCAGAATTCAGGTTACCCGCAAGGCTACGGCCAACCGGCTCCGATGCAGCAGTCGTACCCGCAGCCTCAACCGATGTACCAACCGACTCCGCAATACCAGAACGCTCCGTTGCAGAGTGTGCCGATGCAGAACGGCCCTCAAAACTACGGAGTTCAACCGGCCTACCCACAGCAAGGTCCAGCCGCAGGACAGCCAATGAATCCAATTATGACCGTGCCGCAGGGACCGATCATGCAGTTGCCACAGGGCCA
>Ga0316208_1002923_pt1 | contig 13075 bp, 10 predicted proteins | sample 3monopyrite_MG_FD_204944 | JGI IMG/M metagenome (GOLD analysis project Ga0316208, IMG submission 204944) | Microbial mat bacterial communities from mineral coupon in-situ incubated in ocean water Damariscotta River, Maine, United States -... | ecosystem: Environmental > Aquatic > Marine >... | reverse complement strand
GAACAGGCTGCACTTTGTTCCCTGTTTACATAATGATCGGCACTTGTGGCGTGTCCTTGGGCGAGACTCCGACGACCGAACCCGGCACGTCTAGTGACAAGCGGTGCTCATATTCCCGAGGTCGAGCCGGGCAGGTTCATTCTCGACCCCGTATCGGCCATCTAATCAGCCTTGGAGAGGATGCCCATGGGCTTGGCGATGTCTTCCCCTTAGATTATTTCCATATCGTCACTGGCATTGTGGCCTTGAACGGCCTATTGCTAATCGACCGGTCCGGTTCCTCTATTTACATCTCTGTGGAAGGTCTTCGGCCCCGGCAATCATGCGCCGAGCCTGCTCGGGCAACCGCTTTTAAAAAAAGATGAGAGCAGACGATGAAATCTGAATACCAAGAGAACAGCATCACACTGATTGGCGGCATTTCGATGGGTACCGGTGTGATGATCGGGGCGGGAATTTTCGCGCTGACGGGCCAGATCGCAGAGTTGGCCGGGCCATGGTTTCCGCTCTCCTTCATCGCGGGTGGGATCGTTACCGGGTTCAGTGCCTACACCTATGTGAAGATGTCGAACGCATTTCCCTCTGCCGGTGGAATCGCGATGATCCTTCAGAAGGCCTACGGAGCGGGCGCGGTCGCGGCGGCGGCCTCGCTCTTGATGGCGCTTTCTATGGTGATTAGCGAGAGCCTGGTCGCGCGGACCTTCGGCAGCTACCTCCTGAGGCCTTTCGATCTGTCCGGGGACGCCATCCTTGTGCCTGCGCTTGGAGTCGGGTTGATCGTCTTTGCCTACCTTGTCAACATATCGGGAAACCGCTCCGTCGGCCTCTTCTCGCTCGTCATGGCGTTCCTGAAGATCGGCGGCATCGCGATCTTCGGCATTGCGGCGCTAGCGGCCAGCGGCTTCACGTTTGAGCCCGCTTCCGGATCATCGGACACCATTCCGATCGCAGGTTTCACGGCATCGGTTGCGCTGTCAATCCTTGCGTTCAAAGGTTTCACCACGATCACCAACAGCGGAGCCGAAATCGTCGATCCGCACCGCAATGTCGGGCGGACGATCATCTTTTCGATCGCTATTTGCGTAGTGGTCTATCTGCTGGTCGCATTCGGGGTTGGCTCCAGCCTCTCGCTCGGAGAGATCGTGGCCGCCAAGGATTACTCTCTAGCACAAGCCTCCGAACCTGTCTTCGGTGTCTATGGCCTCTACTTTACCGTCGTGCTTGCAGTCATCGCGACCGCGTCGGGTGTGCTCGCGAGCGTCTTCGCCGTCTCGCGCATGCTGGCGATGCTGACCGACATGAAAATGATACCCCACAATCATTTTGGCATGTCCGGTCCGATCCGAGAGCACACACTGGTCTACACTGTTGTGATCGCATCGGTTCTGACTGTGTTCTTCGATCTCAGCCGTATCGCGTCGCTTGGCGCCTTCTTCTACTTGGTGATGGATATCCTGATCCACTGGGGCGTGTTCCGTCGCTTGCGCCACGAGATCGGCGCGAGGGGCTGGGTGCTGATCGCAGCCATCACACTCGACGTGGTTGTGCTCGGTGTCTTCGGTGCCTTGAAGCTGCAAACTGATCCGCTGATCGTGGTGGTTGCGGGCGTCGCCATTGGCGCGGTATTCGTTTATGAACGTATCTTTCTGTCGCGTTGGACAACCGAGGGCGAGCATGGCGGCCACTGAAGGCCGAAATTTTTCTTTACCGGTCTATCCGTCGGTCAAGGTTTGGGCGAAACCATCGAAACAGATAGATGTCGGGATCGGTACGCCGCCGTCCCGAGGGCGCTGAAGACCGTTTCAACAATGTCCACCAGGCAGCGGCTTTGGCTGGTGGTCGCTCGTCATTGGGCGATCATGCCGTTTTTAAGATGTTTGTCGTCATAGGTGAAGACGATCTCCGGGTCCGGATTGGCGGCGTGCTTGTCTTTGTCCGGACAGTCAACCAGCGACATCAGATGACGGATGACATTGAGCCGGGCCTGCTTCTTATCGTCGGCATGAACCACATGCCACGGCGTTATCGGATTGTGTGTGCGGGCGAACATTTCGTTCCGCGCGGCGCCGTAGTCATCCCAATATTTGATCGCGACCTTGTCGATGGGACTGATCTTCCACTGCTTGAGAGGATTGACGCGGCGGTCCTTGAGCCGCCGCTTCTGCTCTTCTTTTGAGATGTCCAGATAGTATTTGAACAATTGCACCCCGGAATCCACGAGCATGTGTTCGAATGGTAGCACCGAGCGCATGAATTCTTCGTATTCCGCGTCTGTGCAGAATCCCATGACACGTTCCACGCCTGCGCGGTTGTACCAGCTCCGGTTCATCAGGACCATTTCTTTGGTCGGGGGCAGATGTTGGATATAACGCTGAAAATACCAGGAATGGCGATCACGGTCCGATGGCTTGCCAAGGGCCACGACGCGGGTTTCGCGTGGACTCAGATGCTGCGTGATCCGTTTGATGACGCCATCCTTGCCAGCCGCGTCGCGTCCCTCGAAAAGAATGAGAATCTGAAGGTCGTTCTTGATCAGATGCCGTTGTAGCTTGACCAGTTCAACCTGAAGATGCCGCAGGGTCTCCTTATAGCCCTTTGGTCCAACCTGTATGTTATTGTTCGTCTTTTCGTTCATCTCGAAAACTCCTCAACGTCTGATTTGCTGCGGCGACACGCCTCAGGCTGTCTTGACGACGATGTCGTGCAAAATGTCTCCAGCGTGCGCCATATGGTCGGAAGCGTTGGAGATGTGGCGATAGATTTCCCGACGTTTCAACGCCCTCAAGACGAAGGAGAGCCCTCTCCCGACTGCGTTACACTCCTGTTGCTCCATCGGTTCGAGCAACGGTGCCAGGTCGTCTTCCGCCTCGCTGCGCCGCACCTTAAGGTCCTGAGCATAATGTTCCGGGTCAAACAGTTCGGCGATCGCACTGCGATAGATCTTTTCGACCTGGCGCTCGGTCTTGCGGACGGCCGCCGCATCGCGTTCTGCACCGGCCGGGTCCGTCTTCACTTTCATGAAACCCGCCTGCAGCGCTTTTGCGCCCTGACTGAGTAACCTCGCCATCTCAAGCATGTGCTTGTCAGGCTCGACACCAAGGATCTCCATCTCGCGTACCGTGGTTTTGGCATAGTTGAGCCCTTCGTCGATTGTCGTTATCGCCCGGAAGATATCCTCGCGATCGAAGGGCGTCGAAAAAGACTGGTTCAGTACGTCGATGTTTCTTACCTTCAGCTTGTCGCCTTCATGCTCCAGCCGCCGCACTTCCATTGCCTTGGCGGCGTCGCCGGTCTCTATGAAAGCGACGAAGACATCCATTCCGGACACGACAAGAGCGCATTGCTCATTGAGCAGCCCATGAAAGTCGGGCATGCGAGGAAACATTGCGTTCAAGAGCCTTGAGAACCGCGATGCGGATTCGCGCGTTACCGCGCCTGCCTTGTTCGTCATTCCATCTTCCCTTTCTTCTTCAAGCGCGCTGGCCTTCTGCCTAGGCGATGCCGGACAGCAGTTGGATCAGAAGGTAAATTCCGATCGATACGGTCGCGGCTCCCGGCATTGTAATGAGCCATGTGCCGATGATCTCCTTGGCCGTGCCCCAACGGACCGACCTTGGCCGTTCTGAAGCACCGATACCCATGATGGAGGTGCTGACCACCTGAGTGGTTGAGACCGGGCCGCCAATGGCGGACGCTGCCAGGATTACACTGGCCGATGTCAACTGAGCATCCAGGGCGTGTACGGGACGTACCTTGTAGATGCCGAAACCCAGGGTCCGCACGATTCGCCAGCCGCCCGCGAGTGTGCCCAGGGTGATTGTTGTCGCGCTGGCGAAGATGACCCAGAACGGGATGTAGAATTCGGTGTTCACGCCGCCCAGCACCAGTAGCATGGCAATGATGCCCATGCCTTTTTGTGCGTCATTCGTGCCGTGGGAAAAGGCGAGCGCCGCCGTTGCCAGCCATTGAAATCCACGAAGATATCGATTGGCGGTGGGACGCGCACCGCGTAAGGCAAAGCCCATTATCCGATGGATCGCCCAGCCGAAGAGAAATCCGAGTATTGGCGAGATGAGCAGCGCGCCCAAAACCTTGGTGACACCGGTCAGTTGGCCGGTGGTCGCAGCGGCAAAGCCCCAGACGACGTGGTCCGGCCCCGCGGCGACGACGACGGCGCCGACAAGGCCGCCGACCAGCGCCTGAGATGACGACGCCGGCAGACCCAGCCACCAAGTAATCAGGTTCCACGCAATGGCACCGCCCAGCCCGGCAAGCACTACTGTCAATGACACGATATTCTCAAGGTCGGTCACGTCAACGAAATTGCCGATCGTGTTGGCGACCGCCGTGCCGCCGAGAATTGGCCCGAGAAACGTGAAAGACGAGACGAGAATAGCCGCCTGGATCGGCGTTGCCGCCCGCGAGGCCACAATCGTTGCCAGCATGTTGGCAGCGTCTTGCAGGCCGTTGGTGTAATCAAACACCAGAACGACAATGACGCCGACGATCATGAGCGCCATGACGCCGGTCATCGGCCTGCCATCAGTTTCGAATGGACCGAACGTGTCTTGCCGTGTCCCGTCATTTCCGGAACCTCATGTGCCACCCCAGAACGGCTTGGTGCGCAGGAACGCCGCCATGTCTTTGACAAGGCTCCGCCTTGCGGCGATGGCCGCGTGGCGGTGCCAGCCGACGATGACGCCGCCAGCATAGATCGGGGCTTGGCGTGTCTGATCTTCGCCGGTGTAGGGCAGTTCGCGGACAAGTGTGTCGGCGACGGCGACATCGTTCAGATATCCGAGCCTGTTCTGAAGGTCGATCAGATGCTTCCGGTAGGCTTTGACTTGTTTTTTTGGGTAGAGATTTTCAAAAAAATCTACCACATAGCGCAGCTTTTTTACCGCGAGCCGTAGCTCATGAAGAGCCTCGTCGGACAGGTTTTCAATATCTTGTCCTCGTTTCCGAACGCGCCGATCCCGCTTCTGCAGCAGCGTCACGCAATGCTCGCCGATGGGATCGAGAAGACGTGTCGTGTGTTCCGTGACCGACTGTTCACGCCAAGCCTGGCTGGATAGCCATGCGCTGAGACGTAACAGAAATTCCGTGTAGCGTTTTGTCCCGATGGCATCGCGAGCGCGCTGGTGACTTTTCTGTCTTGCTTGTTCCACCGGCGTGGTAAGGGAAATGAATTCCTGATCTTTTGCATAAAGCTGCGTCACGGGCGGCATGAACTCGTCGGCGAAGACATCCCATGCGCGTGCCGCCGACAACTCGGACGTCAACCATTTGGCTTCGGTGATGATCCATCCATACTGATCGGGTGGAAGGGACGGCCTGAAAAGCTGCATGGCGGCGCGCAACCGCCTCAGGGCTATACGCATCTGGTGAACGCCTTCGCTATCATCGGTTGCCGAAACGACGGTCTCATTTGCCCGCAGATGATCCAGGCAGTGTTGAACCAGATCGGTCAGCACCTGTTCCACGGTTGCGTCTTTCACGAGATTGAGCTTGGCATATTTCTGAGGCTTGGGATCGTCCTGCGTCAGAAGCGCGTAGCCGCGTGAGGCCTTGCTCATGCTGGCGAGCCGGAACGGGACCACCTGACCGATCTCAGAGGCCAGGTCGAACAGATTTTCGGGCGCGCCGCTTTCGAGTTCAAGTTCGAATTCGCAGATAGGCTCGGAGTCGTTCTCCGTCACGATTTCACCGACGTCGACGTCGAGCGACGCGCTACTCCCGTCGTCAAATTTGAGCGTTCGAGAACTGCGTTGGATATCTGTGCGAAAGACGGGTTGCAGACGGTCTGGGCCGGCGCGTCGTATCAGTCGGCGAAGTTTTTTCTCTTCAATGACGGAAATAGCGGGGTTCTGGCTCGGGACGGGGCCTTCCCACTCTATCCGCACTGGGATTCCGCCCAGGCGTGAGTGCGTCAGCTTCACGCACTGCACATAGGCGCGACCGACCTTGCGGACGCGAAGAGACAAGCCTTGCCGACGGAGTTCATGGTCCGGCGTGTCGAAATAGACCGTTACAAGCTTTCTCGACCGCGCCCGTCCCACCGTGCGCTTTCTGATTGCCGGAAGGCTTTTGACCTTGTCGAGCTGCTCGGGGTCAATGCTTGCCTTCAGCTCGATCTCGCGGTTCTTTGGCATTGCTGTCTCCTGGCTCTCTGAGCGGTCGCCTTGTGTAGAGGCCCCGGTGCGAATTCTTCAGTTAAGCAGTCATTCCGCCGTAGCTAGAAAACGACGTTCAACTTTCTCTGCTCCGGCTGGGGAGGCTTCCATTTGCACGAAGGCAATCGTGTTTCTTAACTTTTGCGCCTCCTCGCCGCCTCCAAGTCCACGATTTTCAAGTTTCGCCAGCTTGTCTTTGAAAACCGGTATGTGCGTTGTGATAGTAGGGCCATTCTTTCGTTCAGTCTGCACTTTGGACGTTCCGTGCTAATATATCGGTTCGGTCGGCCACTTTCATAACTTCGTAAAAGGCTCATCAGCCGATGTGTAGTGCCGTGTATGCTTTAATGACGGTTGGCGGAGGGTTTTGTTACAGTTTGACAATAGTCATTGCTAACCCAACCCGGTTTGACCGCAGATTTGACTGTGACCGTGTGATTCAGGAAAGCATCGACTTCGCGTATGGGAGGCCTTGCTACTTTTATTCAGATGATGTTTACGCCGGACATGGTTGGAAAATTGAAAATGGTAGTACCATTTACCGATTTGGTGATTGACGCGACGCAAAAAGTTGGCTTTTTGCTGTAACGGATGAACGCTGGCTGCGTCTTACAATAGACACTAGTAGACCGGAAAGTTGCGGTGGCCCGCTGATAATCTGTCTAAAAATTGACTCGCAGTCGCGCTATCCAAAAATTGACTCGCAGTCGCGAAGAGGAAGCGAAAGATGGCATGGCTTGCAGAGAACTGGATTTGGGTCCTTATCGGGGTCGTGTTCATCGGCCTGCATCTTTTTGGCCACGGTGGCCACCGTGGCCACGGCGGCGATGAGGGTCATAGCGGGCGCGGAAAATCGGGAGATAAAACCAAAACAAATCAATCTGGGCAGCACCGGCATTAGCGGATCGCTCGTCTGGTCTCGGTCGCTTCCAGGCTTTCAAATGGCTGATGTGGTGGGCATCTATGCTGGGCTGGTGTTCTGTCGGATTTACAATTTGTTGCACCGTCGCTGGGGTGCGAAATGAAGAACCAAATAAGGACGTACTTATGAAAACGACCGTAATCGAAGTCGCAGGTCTGATCTCTTCGCTAAGTGCGGCAGGCGTTGAAAAACAGCTCGCGCGGCTTCCCGGCGTGCACAAGGCCGAAGTGAACTATGTCGCTGGCAGCGCCACCGTCGAATATGACGAGACACGCATCGACCTTGCGGAGATCAAGGCGAAGGTCAGTGAATGCGGGTATCATTGCGGTGGCGAACTTGTGCCGAAGCATATGGGCAAACCAGAAGATCATCCAGTGCATGAACACAAGGCGGGGGAAGCTGCCGAGGCAAAGGCGGAATCCGGAAAAGCCGACGCAGTGGATCATACAGCCCATGAGATGGGCCATGGCGGCGGCATGAGTATGGAAGCCATGGTGCGCGACATGCGCAACCGCTTCTGGATTGCGTTGGTTTTCAGCATTCCGGTCTTTGTCTATTCGCCAATGGGCGAATTATATACCCCCCCACTGCCGCCGTTCGGCCTCCGCCTGGACATCTGGCTGTTTTTCCTGGCAAGTGCAGCGGTGCTCTATCCCAGTTGGCCATTTTTCGTTGCCGCCTGGCGTGCGCTTCGCAACGGCGTGCTCAACATGGCGGTGCTGGTCGTTCTGTCCGTGGGGACCGGATATGTATTCAGCGTCGGTGCGACCTTTTTCTTTCCGGGCGTTCAGTTCTATGAAGCGGTCGCGGTGCTTCTGGTCTTCATCCTGCTCGGTCATTGGCTTGAGATGCGCGCCCGCGCAGGCGCTTCCGACGCCATTCGCACGCTGATGAACCTGGCGCCGCCGATGGCAAAGGTGTTGCGCGACGGTCGTGAAATCGAGGTGTCTACTGCGGACGTTCTCAAGGACGACATCATCGTGATCCGGCCCGGCAACAAGATCCCCGTCGACGGAGAGATCGTTGAGGGCGAATCGCAGGTCGATGAATCCATGCTGACCGGTGAGTCCATGCCGGTGGCGAAAAAGCCTGGCGACGAGGTCATTGGCGCGACGATCAACAAGAGCGGTAGTTTCAAGTATCGTGCGACAAAGGTCGGCTCCGATACGGCGCTTGCTCAGATCGTCAAGCTGGTGCAGGAGGCCCAAAACTCCAAGGCCCCGGCGCAACTCCTTGCCGATAAGGCGGCCCAATGGCTGGTCGTGATTGCGATCGTTATCGGCCTGGCGACCTTCGCTATGTGGCTCTGGTGGATTGGTGAACCCTTGCTGTTCGCCTTGACGCTGACGATTACCGTTTTCGTCATTGCCTGCCCGGATGCCCTGGGACTGGCCACCCCGATGGCGGTGATGGTGGGAACCGGGTTGGGAGCGATGAACGGTATTTTGTTCAAGAATGCTGGTGCCCTGGAGGACGCGACCAAGCTCGACACGATCGTCTTTGACAAGACGGGGACACTGACGATGGGCGCACCCGAGGTGGTCGAAGTGGTTACCTCTCCGGATAGGTCGGCAGACGAGGTTCTCGCCTTGGCGGGCACAGTAGAGCAGGGGTCCGACCATCCGCTGGCGCAAGCCATTACGGAGCGCGCCGCCGACCTGCAAAAGCAGCAATTGTCCGGCTTCGAGAATATCGAAGGTAAAGGCGCGCGGGCGGAGATTGCAGGCCAGGAAGTTCTGCTCGGTAACCGCCGCCTGATGGATGAACGCAGCGTTGCGATGGGTGAATTGGAGGCCGAGGCACAGCGGTTGCAGGGTGCCGGACAGACCGTGGTTCATATTGCTGAGGCGGGTCGACTGATCGGACTGATCGCTATCGCGGATGCGCCCCGACCGACGGCGGCTCCCATGGTGGCCATGCTGCGCGAACGCGGTGTCGAGGTGGTTATGCTCACCGGCGACAACCAGGCAACGGCCGACAGGATCGCCGTGGGCCTTGGCATTACCACAGTATTGGCGGACGTGTTGCCTGGCCAGAAGGCAGACAAGGTCAAGGAATTGCAAAGCCAGGGCAAGAGGGTTGGCATGGTCGGCGACGGCGTTAATGACGCGCCTGCCCTCACCCAGGCCGACGTGGGATTTGCTATTGGCGCCGGTACGGACGTCGCCATCGAGAGCGCCGACGTCGTCCTGATGAAAAGCGATCCCTATGATGTGGTGGGTGCGATTGAGTTGTCGCGCGCTACGCTTCGCAAGATGCATCAGAACCTATTCTGGGCGGTGGGCTATAACGTCGTCGCCTTTCCGGCAGCGGCTGGCGTTTTCTTTCCCTTTGTCATCAGCCCGGAAGTGGCCGCGCTCGCCATGTCGGGAAGTTCCGCTCTGGTGGCGGTGAATGCCATGTTGCTCAAACGAACACGGCTGGAGGGCATTCATGCTGCGCCACGCAACGCCTGAATCTGACGGATGTCCTAGCGACCCATAGTGTGGGGTAGCCGGTAGCCACCCTGTCATCGGAGAGCAGGGCCGGGTTCCAGGATGCGCTTGCGTGCTTCGGCAGGCGCTATGCCTTACGATCGGGCACTCTCGCGGCCCGACGCCACACCGAAGGAAACTTTCTAGCAATCAGAGGAGGACTTCCATGAAACATGCTCTCATTACGGCTATCTTCGTTACCAGCTTGGTGGTTTCACCGGCCTCGGCCCAAGGATCTGAACACCAGCATGGTCAACCGGACGACGCGCAAAATGATCAGAATGGGCAGGATGGTCACGGTGCCATGATGCAAGACCCTGAGGCCATGCAAGAGCATCGTAAACAAATGCAGCAAATGCGCGAACTTATGCAACAGGCGCGTGTCGCTGAAGACCCCGAAGAACGAGCAAGGCTGCTGGCGCAGCATCAAAAAGTGATGGGGAATCGTATAGCTGCGATGATGCGCGAGGGTAATCGAACTGCAATGACGGATCGCTGTCATCAGCATATGTCGATGTTGCGCGACATGATGGAGCAGATGTCCGCTCGACAAGAAATAGAAGAACACCATTGGGGAAGCCCCCCGCCTTAGGAGCCGTGATCCTGAAACGGATCATGCACACGGGTACAAAGACAGAGTCTAAACAACGGTGGCAACGCATCCTTGTCGCCACATTCTTTGAAAAGAAAGTTACATGATGAACAAAACGAAGTCGTTAGGCATTTCGCTCTTAGCAGCGGGCGCGTTGATCCTTAGCACTTTGATGGTTTCTTCGACTGCCCATGCCACCAAGATGCTGGTGCACAAAACCCCATTGTGCGGTTGTTGCCGCTTATGGGTCAACCATCTGGAAGCGGAAGGTTTTGACGTTGAAATTGAAGATCACGAGAACTTGACGTCGGTCAAGGCGACCCTTGGCGTTCCTTTGTCTCTCCAGAGTTGCCACACGGCGATTGTTGGCGGTTACCTCATTGAAGGACACGTCCCGGTCGAAGACATTCGACGCCTCTTGGAGGAAAGACCGGACGCATTCGGTCTCGCTGTCCCAGGAATGCCTTTGGGCTCACCTGGCATGGAGGTCGACGGTCGCAAGCAGCCTTATAATGTGGTCCTGTTCAGCCAGAACGAACAAGCGGTCTTCGCAATACATTGACGGCGAATTGTTTTTCTCCTTGTAGCCAAGACGTCAGAGCAGGGAATTGGTCACCTGTTCAGAATATCCAGTAAAATCGAGGCGGTAAGGTATCTTAGTTGCGTTGACCCATCCAGATCCGTCGATCATTCATGAACGCGTAGGGCGGACCATCGAGGAAGCGCCGTCTGAGCTCCTTGATCGTCGGGGCTGCCGCATCCGAGAGTGCTCGGCGGACGGGTCGTGCCCGATTTTCGCCTCGGCAATGATCGTCCGCGCCCTGGTCCGAGCCTGCCTGACAGTCATGGCGCAGTGGGTTCCCATCGTCATTTTGACCTGGCGGCAGTGGCATTTGGCGGCGTATAGATTTCGGCCTGTCGGATGCACTCTAACGCCGAAGCCCGAAAGATTGTCGTTTCATCCACCAATTCAGGCCACCGTCGGGAAAACGCCCTTAAACGATCTCCAAAACTGCGGGACCGATTGAACAGACCGGTAAGAGTTTCTCGTTGCCGTCGACGCCTGGCGGAATAGCCCGGTTTTTGGCGCGTTTGTTAAGGTAAATATCACCCTAACGTTGTGCTCCTGCGGCGTTCGCGGGACACTCCACTGTCATGCTGAAGCGATAATTAACCTTCAGCGGCGTGGGGCAATAAGTTTAGGGGCCGAGGCGGCGGAATGCTTTTTCCGACTTTCGAATTCGGTATTTTCTTTCTGATTGTGTTCGTTGTCAGCTGGGAGCTGCGACGGACCGTGGACCTGCGCAAACTTTTTCTCCTCGCCGCCTCCTACACATTTTATGGCTGGTGGGATTGGCGCTTTGTCGGTCTCCTGGTTGTCTCTTCGCTCGCTAACTATCTCTTTGGACGCGCCTTGGGTGGCTTGGAACGGGATGGGCTTCGCCGCACCATTGTTGGCCTGGCCGTTATTGCCAATTTGAGTGTTCTTGGGTTCTTTAAATATTACGGCTTCTTTCTGGAAAGCCTCGACGATATTCTCATTACGCTCGGGCTGGAACGTGATCTTCCCTTCCTGGAAGTCATTCTGCCAGTGGGGGTGTCTTTCTTCACCTTCCAGGGCATCTCCTACATTGTCGACGTTTATCGGCGTGATGTAGCCGCGCAGCGATCAGCGGTGGATATATGCCTCTACATTTCCTTCTTCCCGCAGCTTGTGGCCGGTCCGATTGTTCGGGCGGCGCATTTTCTGCCACAGCTGGAGGACAAGCCAACACTGACGCCTGCCATGGTGGGCCTCGGTATCACGCTCGTTCTTTCCGGCTTGATCAAGAAGATGGTGATTGCCAATTACCTCGCGACTGAACTCGTTGACCCGGTTTTCTTTGACCCCAGTGTCTTAGGCGCGGTGGATCTGCTGATCGGGGTCTATGGCTATGCGATCCAGATCTATTGTGACTTTTCCGGGTATAGCGATATCGCTATCGGTTTGGCGGCACTCCTTGGCTACAAGTTCAATGCGAACTTCAACCAGCCCTACCGCTCAGCCTCATTGCGGGAGTTTTGGCTCCGGTGGCACATTTCACTTTCAAGCTGGCTTCGCGACTATCTCTACATCCCTTTGGGTGGGAGCCGGAAGGGGGAGTGGGGCACATACCGGAACCTGTTCCTCACCATGTTCCTTGGTGGTCTGTGGCACGGCGCCGCCTGGACATTCGTGTTCTGGGGGACTTTTCACGGTGCCATGCTGGGGGTTGAGCGCTATGTGAGCAGGCGTTTCGCGTCGCTTGCGCCTCCGGTGGAAGGGGAGCCTCAGGTGGTTTCGCGGATATCCGATGCAGCAAGCTGGGTCGTCGGGGTGATCTTCACTTTCCATATGGTCTGCTTTGCCTGGATATTCTTTCGCGCTGAGAGCTTCGGTCTTGCCTTTGACTATCTTATAGGCTTTGGTGACTGGAGCACGCCGGTCCAGCACGCAACGCCGTTCCTCGTCATGTTGATTGCAGGCGCACTCGTATTCCACTTCACGCCACCATCGCTTGGCCGCTGGATTGGCGAGGGGATGAAATGGCTTCCCTCACCAGCACTTGGCCCCGCGTTTGGCGCCGCGGTATTTTTCATCTGGGCGGTGGCGCCCGAGGGTGTTGCACCCTTCATCTATTTCCAGTTCTAGGAGGTGAGATATGAATGCAGTCACTCCTATTGAGATGGAAGGCGTCGTCGAGCGGTTCGATGATATGGGCGCGCTTGAGGAGGGCTGGTCCGCCCTTTCCAAAGCAGACCTTCGTGACGAGGAAATGACCCGTAAAAGCGTCGCCCGGGTGCGTCGTGCGTTCGTGATTACTGTTCTGATACTTCTCGTCTTTAATAGCGCAGGGCTGGTGCAGCTTGTTCAGGGTCTCTCTATCGGGCCTGT
>Ga0316208_1002921_pt1 | contig 13080 bp, 13 predicted proteins | sample 3monopyrite_MG_FD_204944 | JGI IMG/M metagenome (GOLD analysis project Ga0316208, IMG submission 204944) | Microbial mat bacterial communities from mineral coupon in-situ incubated in ocean water Damariscotta River, Maine, United States -... | ecosystem: Environmental > Aquatic > Marine >... | reverse complement strand
CTAGAAATCAAGCGCGTAGTTGTTAGTTAGTAACCAACAAATGTTAATAACACAACTGTTTTTACAAAAGTTAAAACTCAAATTGTTAATAACCATCAGGTTTTTTTGATAGCCTGAATAGTTACAACATTTTTTATTTTCTATAGCTATAAGGAAATAAATTCTATTTTACATAATATAAATTATAGTACAAATGTTATCATATTGTAGTTATAATGATATTATGTAAAATATCCCAGAAACATCACATTTCATTAGAGTATTAAGAACTTGGGCAATTAAACTAATAAGCGGTTTGCTTCGCAGAGTTTTTAAAACATTATGTATCTATAATTTGTTGTTATGTAAAATAGCCGCTACCAAGCGCTCGTCCCGATGAAAAATCGGGATATCCAACGCTTGCCAACGCCAAAATAAAAGCTAACCTTTTTGCTATTATTAAAAATCGCGTATTCGATAAAATGTACGTAATAAAAAATTTTAGACGATTCTCGTAGGCTTGCCACAAGAGCATAAAATTACTCTGCGAGATAATTTCTATGCACTTGTTAACTATAGAACTTCAATTAATCCTTTTTTTTATGTTTCATTATCTTTTGTCTTGAAACAAAAGAAACAAAAGTTCAAGGCTGCATATAATTTTGGAAACAATTACGGCTCATTCGCTATATTTTAGGAAACATTGTAACTCGTTAACATTGCTTTGAAGTTCTATATGTAATTACAATTCTTAAAAAACTATATTACTAGACCCCTAAAATATGCACGCTCATTTCACCTATTGTTTTAACCAAAATTATATGAGGCCAAGAAAATTAAACACTTAACAAAGAATTTATAGATTCTTTTAAAAAAGTATAAAATCCCTTGTTCTTTTTATTTACTAACGAATTTTCATATCTAATTCTACTGTTTTCTGCTACTAAATGATTTATTATCAGTGATTTATTTGTTTCGTCTGCACTACCAAGTAAACCTTGAGGAATTGCACAATCTAGCTTGCATTCATTGTCAAAATCGAAATCTATATTTCCAGTATTAAAATCCATTTCTTTCGGACCATAATAAATTCCTCTAGATTTCAAAAGCAAGGATAAGAATTGTTGTATTTCCATTCCTGCCAAACTCAAACTAAAACCAAAAACATTTTCACCTCTATTAATAAAATGATTCTTTGGTAAGCCTTTAATATAATTAGGATTATCCAATTCTCCAGACATTTCCAATGCAGCATCTTCGGGTTTATATTGCCCTAAACATTGCATACAGATTCTTTCAGGTCCTATTGTGTGAGCCTTCCATCTTGCTTGATCTATATTTGATAAATCTTCCTTTGGATTTGTATCAATTCCTCCATCAATTACAGGAATTAAATTTGCAAATGATAAACAATCTAAAGTGTATCTCGGCAAAGGCATATCTACACAAGAAAATAATATATCGCAATCTAGAGCTGCATCCTGTCCTTCTTTTTCAGTAATACTATAAGGGACAGCATTAATACTTAAACCTGAAATAAGCTCGGTACTTAAAAGACGTTCTTTTAGAACATCTACTTTAAATTTGCCTACATCTACTCTATTTACTGCTAATAATCTATCTAAATTTTTCAATTCAACTACATCAAAATCTATAAAGGTTAAGTTTTTTATACCAGTCCTTAAAAGAGCTTCAGCAACTATGGAACCAACACTACCTAATCCAACTATTCCAATTTTCAACCTAGTAATTTCATGCTGTTTTAAATCTCCCCAAGATGAAATAGTACGTTTAAACTCTTCTCCGAAATTAGATTTTGGTACAATATCATCACAAAAATATGTTTTTAGAGACTTCCCTACTACCCTTACAGATTCACACCAATAGCGTTCATAATTATTTGGAGCTTCTTTAATCCAAAAGCGAGCACTCCAATAGTTATCTGTTCCAAGTGTCATTCCAATTAATGGTAATCCTGTAACGGCCTTAACTCTTGGTGCTAACATTTTCTCTGCTTCTATGTCATCAAAGCTCATTCCTTGCCAACCCGGATAAGGATGGCTATGGATAAAACAGATTCCTAAATTATTAGCTAACGCATAAGAAGTCACTTTATCAAAATAAACTGAATTAAAACTTACGTTTCCATGTACATTTCTGTCCCCAAATTCTGGTAAAATCACCTCATTAATTACTCCTGTTTTTCTTGATTTTCCAGAAGATAATTTATAAAAAGCAAAGCATAAATCTTCTTGACCATCCTCTCTTATGAGGTGTTCAAAAAATATCCTATTGACATTTTCTGTCATTGTTATGCTGTACTTCATTCGAAATCTAATAATGTTCTTAAGAACGCTAAATAATCATCTACTGCCATACCAGAAGTCCAACCTTTAAATGGACGACTCCAATACTGAAATTCAGGTGTAGGTAATTTTCTGTCATGTATTCCACCAAAAGGATGTACTCCTCCACCTCCAGTAATTGGAAGTAAATGTGGTTTAATATGTGGTCCTGAAGGTGGTAATAATGGAAATTGCTGACCTTGTAAAGCTATTTCAATTTCTTGTCCTTTAAACCTTCCTAATGGTACGATAAACTTGAAGCACACAAAGTTATTTGTGTGCATCCAAGTTTCGAGTCCTTTGTTTTGCAACTGACTCATCAACTCTTGATTTCCCATAACTATGAAACAGTTGTAGGTTCAAGCTTGCAAGAACTAAATTTAAGCCCATTTTTAATGGCTATTTTATGTTCTCTGTCATTCTTATAACTAACTTCTTTATGCCCACTAATTTGTTTTAAATAAAACCCATTAGCATCTTTTCCTGCAGCAGTTAATATTTCATTTGGTGTCATGAAACATTCATCGACTTCTACAGGTTCATCATCAACATAAATTATTAGCTTCTTATAAGGTTTTGCAAAAAAACCTTCAATTCCAGCGCCTTTTAAATCAATTTTTTCATCTAATTGAACTGGTTCGAAACCTTTTTCGTTTACCTTAATTAATAACTCATAATCTTCTACAGGTAATAAACTAGCTATTTCTAAAACTTCTTTACCTGTAATAATTGCATTAACAGATTCAAATTTTTGTCTGTTAACTTTAAATATAAATTTCTCCATTTTTCTTTTTTTTATGGATCACCTCACTTTTTTAAAACAGTTTGAGTATACTATTCAGACAAGATATTGGTCATTATACTTGTGTAGATTACAAAAAAATACTACTATTGTATAACAAAACAAAGGAATTGTTAAGGTGATAAGCCTTAATACTAGAGTTGTCGAAACTTTTATTCCTATTACTATAATCCAATTTATTGTTGTCGCAATAAATTGGATTTTTTTTGTCTTTTTATCGGCTTTCTATTTTAAAATTTATTTTACAAATATAAGAAAAATAACAACTAACTCATTTTTTAATATTAACATATTTGTTAACATAAGAATTGTATTAAATTAGATATATTAATTCTATTGACAAATATAGTTTATGTTTGTTTACTTGCTTTTATTAATTATAAAAAGTTTTAAACAATTATTAACATATTTTCTAATAAAGTTATTAACAAAACAATGTGTAATTAATAATTGTTTGCTATATTTGTGCACTGCTAAAAACATAATAATTAATATGACAAACGGAGTTACGCATCCTGGCTTATTGTTAGCTAAAATAATGGATGACAAGGACTTAAGCCAACGAGAACTTGCCTCTAGAATAGATATTGCCCACTCACTTCTTAATAATATTTTGAAAGGAAATAGAAATATAAATGTTAATATCGCTATTTCTCTTGAAGCTGCTGGTCTAAAAACAGCAAATTATTGGTTAAAAAAACAAATGTTATTTTCTTTAGAGGTTGCAAAAAAAGATAAACAAGTAATAAAAAAGAATGAATCTATTAAAACTTGGAAAAAACTTGGAGAAATTGTTCCAATATCATATTTAAAAAAACAAGATTTCCTTGATATTAATTCTTCGGATGATATTGCAAAAATTTACGAAATATATAATGTAAATGATTTTCAAACTTTAAAAGATAAAGTTGATTCATTTAATCCTACTTACTTTAGAAAATCATCAAAATTTGCAGAAAACAAAGAAAATGTCATTGCATGGTCTTTATTAGCCGAATTTAAAGCTAGACAGGAAAAGGTCAATCCATTTGTTATATCAAATGAAGCGCTTCTACTTGAAGAATTAAAAAAGTGTTTTTATAAAAACAAGAACACTTTAAGCACAACAACAAAGATTTTAAACAAGTATGGTATCAAGTTTTTTATATTAGATCGACCATCTAAAACACCAGTTGATGGTAAATCTTTTATGTCGAATGGCAATCCTGCAATAGTATTAACTTTAAAATATAAAAGATTAGATAATTTTGCGTTTACATTATTACACGAAATTGGTCATGTATTTAAACATTTAAGTAATCCAAAGTATCTCGGAGCAAATTTCTTTGTTAATAGTTCATATGAAGAAATTGAAGAGTTTGAAGCAAATAATTACGCGAGAAATCATTTAATTGACCCAGTTTTATGGAATGATTTTATAGTTTCAAATCATGAGTATAGTGATGATATTATTTTAAACTTTTCTGAAAAAACCAAAGTACATCCTTCTATAATTAGAGGTCGTATTTGTTTTGAATTTCCAGAATACTACAGAAAAAGAACTATTATTAATAAGATAAATATTCTATCTTAAAAATCTAAATAAACCTTTCCCCTTTTTGGCTGTTCGTTTGAAAGTTAAATCTTTAGATTTGGCAAGTAGTTCAACTTTTTCAACCCATTTCTCTCTTAAGTATGGCCACGCAATTTTTAATTGAGAATCTTTTGTGAATTCAATTCTATTTCCTGGATTTTTTTTATCTCCTGCTTTGTTAAAATTACCTAATGGAGTTAGACTTGTACCAAGCCTATCAATTGGTTTGCCATTTTCTATGTCAAAAATTGATTTATCACTTTCCTTTGGAAATGTAATTTTTCTTTTTTGAAGATTATCATAATATACCTCTAATTCCATTTTCTCACTTAATAGGTAGAGATCATAGAAATCTTTTTGATGTCCTCTATCGGCAGCAGCTAATAGCTTTAATGCCCCAATATCTATATCGCTTATTAATCTAATACCATCCTTTAATTCATATTCATGCAATAATTTAAGATTTTGAATAATATCAAGTTTTATTGAATCTTTAATTAAAGTAATTTGAAGCCAAGCGTATTGTTCTGAATCAAAATTTTGTTTATTGATAATTACATTTTCTAAACCAAACTCCTTTTCAACATATTGACAAATTAAATTGAGTTTTTCGGTTCCAACAATTGGTGTAGAAAATAAATCTATATCTGTTGATAATCTATGATTATATTTAATTGCAAGATTAGTTCCTCCACCTAAAAGAAAATCATCGAATAAAGGTTCGTTCATTAGTTTCTGAATTACACTATATAATTCATCTGAAACTCCACTTTTAAGCATATTTTATATTGGGAAGATATTTTTTAAAACCCATAGGGTTTAATCCATAGCGATTTGCTACAAATTCGATATTCTCATTACCAAAAATTTCAGAACTGTTTTTGGCATATGACTTAATGATATTTTTAGAATATAATTTTTCTAAATTTTCTAAATTTTCAATTTTATTCATATGTCTTGACAATACTCTTTGAATAATAAAATCTTTATCTCTATTAATAGATAAATCCTCCATTTTTACATCCCAAAATATTGCACGAGAATATAGGTCAGATAAATTGTATTTGTCTGATTTGAACCTGTTTGATATGTTGAATAAACTATTCACTTATACAAATATAATAATAATTTAATTCTCTACGTTGAAAAAACTAATTATTCGATATACTACAAATGTATCAAAAAGCATTCCAAATCAATAAGTTATGACAAAATATCAATAGCCATTCCACACACATTCCACTACTCTCCTATCGTCGCTTCGTAAAAAGAGTGTTCCATTAACATTGTAGAAGAAACTTTTGGAGTAAATTTTTTTTAAGAAACTGTAGTAACAACTTTCGCTTTTAATCAAAGCTCAAGTTACATAACGCAGAACATTATAGTACAAATGTTCATTATGTTGTTTAAGCCATTGTTTCCATTTGATAGCTATAATGTAGTATTATGTAAAATATCCCAGAAGCATTCGTTTTCAAAAGAATAATTGGAACTTGGGTCATTAAACTAATAATCGGTTTGCTTCGCAGCGTTTAAAAAACATTTGTATCTATAATTAGCCGTTATGTAAAATAGCCGCTACCAAGCGCTCGTCCCGATTTTACATCGGGATTCCCAACCGCTTTGCCAGCGCCAAAAAAAAGCTAGCTTTTAGATTCTTATCAAAATTCTCGTAATTGAGTAATTTGTAGGTAATATTTTTTTCTACGCGATTCTCATGGATTACCATAAGAGCTTAAATTTTAAGAAAAATAAAATTCTAAGCACTCATTCTATTCTCGTTACTATTTAATCTTTTTTAATTGTAACTATTAGTATTATGTAAAATAGAAATTGAAGTTTTGAACTAGTAAAGTTTTCATTCTTATCTTTTTTTCTTGATAAAAAAAGAAACAAAAAAATCAAGACTGCATAAACTTTTGGAAACAATTACGGTTCGTTATGCTATATTTTAGGAAACATTGTAACTAATTAAGATTGCTTTGAAATACCATGTTTATTTAGAATTCTTAAGAAACTTTTTTACTAGACCCCTAAAATATGGACGCTCCACTCACCTATTGTTTAGCCAAAATTTTCTGAGGTCATTTAAAATTAAACTTTAATACCAAATTTTTTAACTTTATCTAAAGCATCATTTACAATTTGCAATCTTCTGAGGTCAATGTATAAACAATTTCATTAAATGCAACAATTTGTCTTTTAATTGATTTTAAGTGCAATTATTTGTAACGACATATTGTTAAATGCAAATATTTATCGAAATAACCATTTTAAGTGCAATTATTTTACTATTTTTGATCTTGAATAACTTTTAAATGCAGAAATTTATCATGAATCTTGATCTTCCGGAAATAATATATAGTTCTTCTGATTCATTCGAATCTAGAAAAATAGGCCAACTTTTGAAAGATGGTAAAATAAGAAAACTACTTCCAAAGGCATATACATCAAACTTCATTGATACAGAAGATACTATTGTTAAAAGGCATTTATTTCAACTAATATCAAAACATTATCCGAAATCGCTATTAAGTCACAGATCTGCAATCGAGTATACGTTATCTCCAAAAGGATATATATACCTGACATCAACACAAAATCGAGTTGTAAGATGGCCTGGTGTAACTCTTAAATTCACAAAGGGTCCAGGTCCATTAGATAGTGACAACCCATTATTTAAAGATTTATATGTTTCATCTCAAGAAAGAACATTTCTTGAGAATTTAAGCTCTAGTAGATCAACAGGAGGTGAATTTAAAATTGTATCTGAAGATATTATTGAAGAAAAATTATTACTGTTTTTAAATAGTGGTGGCGAAAAAAAATTAAATGAGCTTCGCGATAAATCTCGGAAAATCTCAAAAGAATTAGGGTTAAATAAAGAATTTGATTTATTAAATAAAAAAATAGGTGCATTATTATCTACAAAACCTAGTAAAATACTGAAGTCGCCTGTAGCAATGGCGCAATCATTTGGTGAGCCTTATGACCCAACTCGATTAAATCTTTTTCAAAAGTTAGCAGGAGCTTTAAAAATTATGCCATTCGATAGAATTGATGATAATGCAAAGAATGAAGAGCAATTCCGGACATTTGCTTTTTTTGAAAGTTATTTTTCAAATTATATTGAGGGCACAACATTTGAAATAGATGAGGCAATTGATATTATTTATAAAAATAAGATAATTGTTAATCGAGCTGGAGATACGCACGATGTAAAAGGAACTTTTGAAATATGCTCAAACAAATTTGAAATGAGTAAGACTCCTTCTAGTCCGGAAGAGTTTATTGACGTATTAAGAGCAAGGCACGAAATAATATTAGGAGGAAGACCAGATAAACAACCTGGAATGTTTAAAGAAAAAGCTAATAGAGCAGGAAATACACATTTCGTTATACCTAAAATGGTTACAGGAACTTTAAAGGCTGGTTATGAAGTAATTAATTCAATTCCTTCAGTTTTTGGTAAGGCTATATATATGATGTTCCTTGTTAGTGAAGTTCATCCCTTTAATGATGGAAATGGAAGAATAGCAAGAATAATGATGAATTCCGAACTGGTTAAGAATTCTGAACAGCGTATTTTAATTCCAAATGTTTACCGTGATGATTATTTAGGTGCATTAAGAAAGCTTACAAAAGAATACAATCCAGATATTTATATAAGAATGATGGTTAGAGTTCAAGAATATAGCCATTGGCTCAATCCAACCAGTTTTGATAACATGCTAAAACAAATTGAAAATTCAAGTGCATTAGAAGAACCAAATGAAGGGCTATTAAAATGGAAGTAAATAGTTCGCACATCATTCCACACACATTATGCTTCCCTCCTATACTTCGACTACGCTCAGCACAGGCTAGTCGCATAAAAAGTGTTTATTCACAAGGTTAATCTTGTTTTAGAGGAGTTCATGCATCTCGCAAACTCGATGTCATTAACATCGCAGAAGGAACTTTTAGAATATATTTTTTCAAGAAACTGTAGTATGCCAAAGCGCCAGCTGGCCCATTCACTAAAATAGTCCACAGGACTATTTCTTAACGTTCTGTCCTGCTTTTAGCCAAAGCTCAAGTTATCCCGAAGCAAGTTCGGGACAGGCTATAACGCGGAACATTATAGTTCAGATTTGAAATTATAATCAACATTATATAAAATGTCTTTGTAACATTAAAAACGTGAGTTTTATTGTAATTTTTTAGAGAAAAATCTATAATTATAAATTATTATCGTAATCCATACTTTGATTTAGTACACGAACAATCAAAATATCAATATCTGTAGCCAAATAAAAAATTGTATGAGATTTATAAGAAAATCTTTTTAAAGACAAAACAAATTCTGATGCATCTCTTCCAAGATTTATGTTATCTGATAGAACTTGAAAGATATCGTGTACTCCAAATAAATAGGCTTGCGCCTGTTTTAATCCAAACGTTTCAATTCCATATTCGTACATTTTGGTAAGATCACTTTCGGCTTTTACTGATACTTTATAAACGCCCATCTGCTCGCATACGTTTTTCGACGTCTTTCATGATATCTGGGACAGATTTATTGCTAATACCGCTTTCCATACCCTCTGTTATAGCAGCTTTTAGTGCGGAAAATTTAGCATTTTTTGCCTGGTCTTGTCTTACTAAATCACGAATATATTCACTATCATTAGTAAATTCTCCATCTGTAATTCGTGATTTTATCCACTTATCTTGTTTTTTAGTAAATGTTATTGTTTTTCTAATTGTAGACATATATCTTTGTTTAAATAATCATACTATTGGTGTAATTTAGTGTATTAGATTGAATAATACAAAACTATGGAGTCTTAATTTTATGTTTTTAGTAATTATTCCCATTCCACACACATTCCACCTAGCTCTTATCGTCACTTCGTAAAAAGTGTGTTCCATTAACATTGTAGAAGAAACATTTGGTAATAAATTTTTTCAAGAAACTAAAAATTTAAATGCCTTACATGGCATTTATTTTTAAACACAATTTCCAACCGCTTTGCCAGCGCCAAAAAAATGTTAGCTTTTAAATGTCATTGAAATTCTCTTACCGGCCTGTCGGCTGACAGGTTCAAGAAAATGTCGTTGTAATTTTTTTTGGCGTTCTAGTGAACTTGCGATAAAGAAGATAAAACACTAGCAACAGATAAACTTCGTTTTGTATTTAAAACTAATCATCCACCGGATAATCTGTTTTAAATAGTCTATACACTTGTTATATTTAGAAATAGATGGATATAGAACAGGCTTCAATTTCAATTTTAATATTCTACTATTTTTTAGAATGAAAATAAAATAGCAGATAGATTTTACCATTAATCTATCTGCTACTACACACATAACGTGTATCATCAATTGGTGGTTGTTAGCTTATGACTTACATACTATAATCAGTCGTATTTATTTTAACGGTTTTCTTATTTCTTCCATTTTTTAACAGCACTTTATAAATGATATTAGTTGAACCATTTTCTGAATAATTAATGGAACACTGAATTTTATTGAATTCCCATCCTGGATATTTTTTCGATAGATCTTTGCTGATTACATATGGCAATCTGATGTTCTCAAATTCACCTTTGCTGCTTAGTATATTTCCTTCCTGATTGTAAACTGTTACAATCTTATTACTGCCTTCTTTAAAAACGACCTCATAAGTTGAAGGATCGCTGGCCTCAAAAATTGATTTAGATCTAAGGTCATAATTAGCTACAATTTTTTGAAATTTTTGAATACGAGAAGACATATCTTCTTTAGAAAATGCCGAAATAAAATCAGAGTTTTTAACTGTTTTACTTCGTTTTACGGGTACATAAGAATTAGAAGTTAAAACAACTGCTAATTGTTGAGAAAATGTTAGGTTGGTTAGCCCTAAAATAAATAAACCAAAAAGAAACTTTTTCATGTTTAGAAATATTAAGTTATTTAATGAGTAAAAACATGCTATTAATTAATTATTTTAGGGAAATTAACTCGTAAATATAAATTACGATTTGTTCTTTTTAATGTTTCGCTAAACTAGTTATAAAAAGTTGAAAACAAGCAATTTGACCCATAGACAAACAATAGACAGTTATAGTGAGAACTCATGTAAAATGTAGAATATACAGTATTTTTTATGTGATTATAAACTTTGGATAAAATCGTCCAAATTATCCGCTTCAGACAAATTTAGTTTCTTTCTGAGACGGTACCTGCTTGTATTTAATGAAGATAATGTGATGTTTTGAAGCGTCGCAATTTCATGACTATCTATTTTTAGGCGAATTAACGAGCATAATCTCACATCTGTTTTCGATAATTTTGGAAAGGTCTCCATCAAATTTTTATAAAATGAATCACTCAACTCATCTACTTTTTTGTAAAACTCCTTAGTATTGTTATCGAAGGAAATTTTATTATGAAGTTCTTGTTCAAAATCGTCAAACTTTTTTTTACGCGCACGTCCTGTGGTTTGCTTTAAAATGCTGAGCTTTTTCGACAATTCTTTAGCCCATTCTTGGCTTTGAGATAAATTGATAGCAAAATCTGATAAATCTCTTTTCTTAGAATCAATTTCTGAATATAACTGTTTGTTTTTTAGAAACGCAAGTTCTAAATCTTGCTCCGCTATTAGTTGATTGTTTTTGGCAATAATAATATGCCCTCTTCTACGTAAATATAAAGCAATTAAAAATCCAATTAGTGATATTGCAGCTATAGATATAATCCATAGATTCAACTTTTGAGTTTTAATTTCACTTTCTTTATGTTGTTTTTCTAATTCATAACTTATTCTGAACCGTTCAAATGTAAGGTCATTTATGGACTGGCTCATGGTGTTTTTTCTATCTACTGCAACATTGGTAATGCTGTCTGAGAAGTGCTCCAGTTCTTTTGAAACCTGATATGCCTTTTCTATGTTTTTTTGGTTAATTCTTAATAACTCTTCTGCCTTCATATATTCAAGCTTGGCATCCGGGAAAACATCAATTTTGTTACCAAACTCTTTAACAATAACTTCAAGTCTATAAAAAACGTCTTCCGCATCGTTTAAATGCCCTAACCTTAAACTCGTTGTAATAAATTGTAAACCAGCACTAATTAAACGAGGTATATCTACTTCTAAAGGATTTTCAATCCCAACGGAATTGCCCTTATTATACGGATATGAAGTCTGTTCATAAAAATCAAAATTCTCACGATACAGCTTCTTGGCTTCTATTAGCTTATTTTTTTTAAGGTATAAATCGGCAATATTATCTCTTATACTACCATTTAAATGATGATTGGGAAAAGCTTCCCTTGTTATGTCATAAGCATTATTAAAATAAATAAGCGCACTATCTAAATCCCTTTTTGTTAGATAGAAAAAAAGACCATAATTATTTATGGCAGAAGGATAAAATACTGTTTTATCAACTTTCGTAAACTTTATATTGTTTTTATATTGAATTACAGCGCTATCTAAATATGATAGTTTTGAATAAAGATTCCCCAGAGAGCTATATGCATAAGAAACGCTGCCTATTTTTTGCTTCTTGTCATACGTATTAAGTTCAGGTGCTTTACTATGGTAATAATTTAAAAAGTCTTTATAAGATTTCACGGATTCTTTTAGTAAACCTAGTGATTTAAAGGTATAGCCAGAACTCATATAATATTCAAATAAGTAGGTGTCTTTACTCTTAATTAATGGAATTAAATCTAATTGTTGAAAATAATGGGATAGAAATTGGTCAAATTTTTGTTCGTTAAAAGCAAGCTTCATAGAATCTGAGTGTGCCTTATGCAATTGATAAGCTTCATCTTCAGAGATAATTTGCGCATTACTTATTGAAGCAGATAAAGAAAAAAAAATAACAAAAAAAAGCTTCAAAAATTTCAAGTTTGTGGATATTATTTTGCTCTCTAATATACGTAATTTACAAAAAGAAACTATTATTACATAAGCAATAAGTATTACCATTATTAGTCTTGACAATAAAATTAACTGCTGCTCTCCCGCGTTCAGGTTTGGAAACTTTAATTTGCGCTTTATTAAGCTCTAACGTCATAAACTCTAATGCGTTTTTAGTCACAGTATTCATAGATAACAAGATACATTTTTAAGTTTCATTATCATTTTCTCTTGATACGCCATTAAATTTATAGATTGAGAATTTTTTAATTTTTGAACGAGTTGGTGGGTTGGGGAAACAAATAAATTGATGCTTTAACGCATGTTATTTGTTAAAATTAAAATTTTTTTAAAGTAATCTGTTTAGTACATGACAAAAATATAAAAGTGTCACATTGAGCGCAGTCGAAATGCTTTTGAATACGATATTTCCAATGTCTTCAACTGCGCTCAGATTGACATCCGATATATTATCAATTTTTGTCAT
>Ga0316208_1002920_pt1 | contig 13081 bp, 10 predicted proteins | sample 3monopyrite_MG_FD_204944 | JGI IMG/M metagenome (GOLD analysis project Ga0316208, IMG submission 204944) | Microbial mat bacterial communities from mineral coupon in-situ incubated in ocean water Damariscotta River, Maine, United States -... | ecosystem: Environmental > Aquatic > Marine >... | reverse complement strand
AACCGTTGCCAGCCGTTGAACAGAGCGAAGTTCAACCGGTTTACGAGCCGTCCAATGATGCAATGGAAACGGTTGAGACGGCACCTGAAACCCTCGAAACACCTCCTGCTGCAATCTCCAAACCCGACCAAAGCGAGATGATCCGTAAGGCAATGTCGGAACTTGGAAAACGCAGTGCTGCCGCAAGGGCGAAGAAAAAAGCTGAACGAGAGAGAGATGCGTGATTGAATACGGCGCAGTGAACGGCCCATTGCGGCCATTGACCATGACTTCTCATTGCTGCGGTGCGGCCCGTCGAAGGAGACATTTGTGCGCAGCGCAGAAATTTAGCCCTGCAGCGCTTAGAGCTTTTTTCTATCCTTTGAAATCTGGGGCAGCGGTTCAGCCAGAAAAGATGTACTGTTTGAGCAACATGGGCATTGGTGCTCATCTGGGGTCGAAATGAATAGAGTTTGAAGCGGGTTGCCGCAGTGTTGCGCGTTGATTTTGTCGAAGGTTCAGTGGCGCATCGACTTCGGTTCGGTGGTGGGCGTGGTCAAGACTTGGCGAAGGCAATGGGGCTTCGTGCGGGCAAAACACCAATGATTATTGATGCAACAGCGGGACTAGGGCGGGATTCATTTCTTTTAGCGTCTCTAGGTGCGCAAGTGACTTTGATCGAGCGCTCAGAGGAAATGCATATGTTGTTGGCTCAAGGTATGGAACGCGCGGCGAGAGAGGGAGGCCAGTTTCGCGAGATCATTAGCCGCATGACACTTTTGAAGGGAGACGCCAAGGATTTGATCTCTGAACTGTCCGGCGAAGCAATTTTGATTGATCCAATGCATCCTGAACGGAGAAATTCAGCGCTGGTGAGGCAGGACTTGCGGCAAGTCCGTGACATCGTCGGCAGCGACGATGACGCGGGTGATCTGGTGCGATTGGCAATAGTGTCTCTACCTGTTCCCCCCTTAAATGATACCTCAGCAAAGGAGGCTCAGACCGATGGCAAAGCACACTTCGGATAACCTGCGCATCAAGCGAAAATACCTCGTCTGGCGCAAAGACTCCAAAGGTCTCTCGGATGCATCTGTCGACAAGTCTGCAGCTGCAGTTTCGGTCTATGAGGCCTTTCTGAACGGCAAGGATTTTCGCAGTTTTCATTCGGAGCGCGCACGTAGCTTCAAGCGCCATCTCTCTTCTCAGCAAAACCAGCGCAACGGCAGCAAACTATCATCCAGCTCGATCAATGGCATATTGCGCGAAGTCAGCGCCTTTTTAAGCTGGCTCGCAGATCAGCCCGGTTACAAATCAAAAATCACGCGGTCAGACATCGACTATCTTTCGCCAGACCGCAAATCCGACGCGGCACGGCGCAATTCATGCTGGAAACCACATCCGTCGCCAGCGCAAGTCGGCAAAGTGCTGTCTAACATGCCGTCTGATACTGTTTTACAGCGTCGAGACAGGGCACTGATTGCGTTCTTGTTTCTCACCGGATCGCGGGAAGGGGCTGCGATCACTATCCGCCTTGGTCATGTGGATCTGGTCTATGCCTGCGTCCACTTTGATGGAAGGTCAGTCGATACGAAGTTTGGCAAGACATTCACAACAGCCTTCTTTCCAATGCCAGCGCCTTGTGAGCAAATCTTGCGGGACTGGATCTCTGAGTTACGCCAAGATCATCAGTTCTCAGACAGTGATCCATTGCTCCCGAAGACTCGCGTTGGCGTTGGACCAGTGCGCAAGTTCGCGGCCCTTGGTATCGACCGCGCACCGTGGTCCTCAGCGTCTTCTGCCGCGAAGATTTTCAAGCAGGCGTTTGTCGATGCGGGCCAGCCGCCGTTCTCGCCCCACCGTGTCCGGGATACTTTGGCGGAATTGGCAAAGGATCATTGTCGGACACCAGAGGACTACAAGGCATGGTCTCAAAATATGGGCCATGAGGATGTTCTGACAACGTTCCGTTCTTATGGCTCCGTCGCCCCCGGTCGACAGGTGGATCTGATGAAACGGTTTCGCAAACGTGGCCCACTGCAGGACAGCGATGACGACAACTTCGATGTTATCGAATGATATCAGTTGCCGGTCACATAGCGCACTCGAACGCGATCAGGGCGCAAACGATATCCACTCCACGGGATATTCTCGATCAGGTTTTAGCCATCCTCGGAAGCAAGCCCTGCTGAGGTAAACTTGGTTCCAAGGAGAGTGCGGGTCCGGCTAACGCTTTGGCGCACTGCAGCATCGTCCTGAAGACCTGCGCCGACCGCCAGTTTACCGGCATCAAGGGTTGGGAACTCAAGCAGATCAAGGCCCTGCCCAGCACCTTGGAGGAATGCGGTGGCCAGCGTATTCAAAAGATTGAACCCTGCCCCTTTGATCTGGATTGCGTCATTGATCCGAAGAACCTTTCGCTTCTTATCAATGACAATGTCGAAGACCTGTTCCAGCTCGTTTTGCGGTTTCGGCGAAACGGGGATAGATGTGAATAACTGCTCGCGCTGGGCTGCGCCGTAAAGATCAGGCAGACTATTTGCGGGAGCTGGTTCCATACGCGTCGATGACATCTCGTCGCGCATTACAGTCGCCACAGAGGACCCGTGCCGCTTCAAGAGATCAACGATGCGCCTGAGCGCAGTGTCGGGTGGCTCTCCTAGACTTTCCACAGCGTTCAGAATTGCCGGAAACCGGGCAATCAGTTCAGCCTCGTTTATGGCCTCATAGGCAAACGCGCTGCGAACATATGACAACGCCACTTCTTTGTCTTGGACACGTTCTTTCGGGCTCGCCATCAGATCGAGACGATAGGCCTCTTCTGGATCATGCCCTTCAAGACCAGCCGCCAACATGGCAAAACGGCGATCAACACACTGCGAACAGCGACCGCAATGGGCATATTGCTTTGTCTGATTGTGAACATCGGCACAGCTGCGTGTAAATGCGATCTGATCCGCCATACCAAGACGTGCGATGGTCTGCACAACGTCCGTTTTTGTCCGCCAGAAGAAAGGGTTATCGACGCGTAGGTTTTGATCAAAAATCATGCTGAACAGCGCCTCAAAACGCTGCAGCGTTTGCGGATGCGTGGTACGTGTCGCCCGCGTTCCAAGAACATTTCCTACCGGTGGCAGATTAAGGCTGACCACTCCATTCTCATAGAATGACACCCGCTTTTGTCCGAAAGCAATTGCAGTCGCCATACCCAACGCGGCAAATAGGAACGAGCGGGCGCGATGCGTGCCTTCCGCGTTTGTCCCACGCTTCAGCTGCACCCGCATCGGAAAATGCATGAGCATTTGTGGTCCCAACTTTTGAGCCATGTGCTTTTGCAGATCACGTTGGATCGGCGCTATTTTGGTTGCAGAAAAGTGGCTGATTAACGCCACCTTATGTTTACGCTCTATAATCTCCTCAAGCGCACCCGCATAGGAATCTAGGCCACCCGAGAACATCAAGACGGAATCAGGTTTCCAAGCACTCTCCTTGCCAAAATCAAAGTACCGTTCAGGCGTAGCTGCTTCAGTCTCCGATTGGACGAAGTCAAACACAAAGCGATCACCAGACAGAAACATTAAAGTCTCTTCCAAAGCCGTTTTGAGCTTTGGCTCCGACCAGTGAGCCAAGTTGCGTACAGGGAGTGACACTTGAAAGCGACGATGCCACTTCGCGCCCATCTCCTGATCCATCAGGCCACCACGGCTAACGCTGGAATCAATGGCATATACAAAGGCCGCGATTTCGATCAGATCGAGAGCAACATCCGGCAGTCCCGCAACAAGGCTCTTGCGAATGTGCCCGATGCGTAGCGAAACAGCCTTTAACTTACCATCAATCTCAAATCGCAACTGCTCATCGCCCCGCCCGTCAGCTTCGGGCGGCAGGCAAGTGACGAAATGCTCAGGCGGTTGCACGACGCCGTCCAAGCTCTGATCTCATCTTCTTAAACGCGTAGCGAGTGAAGTCATTGATTTTGTCTTGGCTTAGGTTTTGGTCCTTCCAAACAGTCTTCCCGTACCAGCCACCTGCAAAGCTCTCGACAATTTTAGAGGCCTCAAAGGTATGTTGACGGAGCGCGGATTCGAACGCGACCCGGTCCCCGTCATTCCCAAACCGCTTATCCGGACCAATATGATCAGCCAGTTCGCGACTCAGATAATAATCGAGCGATCTATAGGAAAGCCGTGCGAAAAAATCACGGGCCAGCGCCGAGAATTCTTGTCCTCCAGCGAAGGACGCCAAGGCTTTTCGGACTTCTTGGGGTGTAGGCTCAAAAAGTGTCGGAAGCTTGTCTCGTAGTTGAACCGAAAGGCTTTCAATGAGTGCGGAGCGTGCCAGCTCACCCGCATCAGAAGAATGGCCTTGCTGAAAAGCTTGCTGGTTGATGGCCTCATTCAGTCCCGACAACAAACCGGTCACAGAATTTACCGCCTTGGACGGCAGGCCCAATTCGGCCATTTCCGCCTCGAAGCCCGGCGCACGGGCCAAAAGTGGCAATCGTACAAGAAGTTGAGCTACAAACTGGAAAAAGGGATCATCTGAAGCGCGCTTTAAGTCTAACTCAGACGCGTGCGCCGCAGCTTCAGCAATGCGCGCGATATCTGCATCCGAGTCGAGCAAGCCAATGACATCACGCCATTTCTTTGACCTTTGCAATGTACCGAGCCTAATATGGCCCATCCTGTACTCCCTAAATCACAACAGCGTGAAACAGGGGACTAAAAAATGCAAAGGAAATCGACGCAGCAATGCTTACCCTGCGCTTACCCCGCAAGAAAACTAGGTATCGAAAAACTGCATAAGCTATTGATATTAATGGTGCCCCACACGGACTCGAACCGCGGACCTACTGATTACAAACGGCGATCAGGGTATTTCTCTGGTTTGCTCTGAACATCGCCTACGGCTCATAAATGCATGAATATAAACAATTATTCTTGACCATCACCGCGCTGACCTTCCATCAGTGACGCTATGAAACGCTGCACGAGGCTTCCGATAGGCTTCCGGATTTGGCGATATTGAGCGAGAGAAGCGATGGCAAAACTGACAAAACGGCATGTTGATAGCCTAGCGGCATCTGAAAAGGATTGCATCCTTTGGGACGACGATTTGGCGGGCTTTGGGGTGCGACTTTATCCGACAGGCCGCAAGGTGTTCATCGTTCAATACAAATTGCATGGACGCACCCGTCGAAAGACTTTGGGCAAGCATGGCGTAGTGACCGCCGACGAGGCGCGCAGGGATGCAAAGCTGGTGCAAGCCGATGTCGCGAGGGGCAGCGATCCCTCAGCAGAACGTAAGGCGCGGATGCGCAGTCCGACGATCAAAGAACTTGGAGAGAGATTTTTGAAAGAACATGTCGCGCTGCACTGCAAGCCGACGACCCTTTACGATTACACTAACCTTCTTAATAACGTGGTGACACCAATTTTGGGTGGAATCAAAGCATCTGAAATCACGTTCGTCGACATCCAAGCTTTTCACTTGAAACGAAAGGTGACGCCCTATCAGGCAAACCGCTGTGTGATGGTGTTGTCTAAGATGTTAAATTTGGCCGAGGATTGGGGGTTGCGTCCCCTGAATTCAAATCCGACACGCCGGATCAAGCGCTATCCCGAAGAGGAAAAGAAGCGATATCTGAGTGAGACCGAGCAAGAACGGCTCGGGTCAGTTTTGGCGGAAATGTTGGAGGAGGGGCAAATCACCAAATATGTGTTTGCCGCGTTCTACCTGCTGTTGTTGACCGGATGCCGACTGAGTGAAATTCAAAAACTCAAATGGAACTACGTCACAGATACACACTTGGAATTGCCCGACAGCAAAACAGGCCGTCGTAGAATTCCGTTGCCGCGTGAAGCGCGCACTTTGATGAATATGTTAGATCGCCGCGACGAAAACCCATATGTCATTTTGGGTAATCATGGCACAGGTTACTACAACGACCTGCAAAAACCGTGGCGTAAGATACGGGAACGTGCAGGGCTGTGCGACGTGCGTGTGCATGACCTGCGCCATACTTATGCGTCCGTCGCAGTGATCAACGGCATTGACCCGTTTATGCTGAAAGAAATTTTGGGTCACAAAAATCTGTCTACAACCCTGCGTTACGCGCATTTGTCAGACGACGCCGTGCAGAAAGCGGCGGGGCAGATCGCTAATCGCCTTGCGGCCACCTTGGGAAGTATGGCGTAAAGCAAAGAGAATGGTCCGGAGAGTTTTTATGAAGCCAGATGAGCGACTTTTTTTTGGGAAACAGGTCGATCCATCCATGGAGTTTTGCGTTCCTTCGCTTTCAACAAGGCGGAACGGGCTGCGCTAGTATCGATCGACGAAGGTTTAGTATGGAGCGTTCTTTCGGACCTTGCTGAAACACATGCCTATGCAAAAGAAAACAACGTCAATTTTTCAGCGGCTTTAGCCGCAATTCAATTGATACAGAAACAAACGACCGAGCTTCACGACAGCGTTGTAAGTCGCTTAATGCTTGAGGTTCGGCGAGGTGAAATTGCTTTTCTTGGCTTTGAGCCTCCGAGAAGAATGTCCGACGTTCCCGTCGAAATTAGAATACCATATTTAGGTGGTAAGATAGAGTGGGCAAATGGGACTGTGCGCTCAAACGGCCTGCACTTTGTAGATGTCCGCATTGCGCGGCTGAGTTCAAATGCACCCAAACCGCTTGGTCGCTTAGAAGTTGGAAAGGTAGGTCGTAGGTCACGCCAAGAAGTGTTCTTTGCATGTTTTACTGCGCTTCAATTGGAAGGAAAAATGAGCCCTGAAAAATCACAAAAATCTCACTTTTTTGAAGTTAGGAAATGGCTTTCGAGAAACTATCCAGAGATATTTCCTACAGAAGAATCTGGAAGCGACAAGACAATATATAGATATTTCAAGAGGTTCCAAGATGGACGTCATGAAAGCGGGTAATTTCCATTGGAATTTTTGTTTCTCTTTTTCTCATTGAGATTTAGAGAAATAGTGTTCTGATTACCGCCAGCATACGTTGACCTTACAAGCTCACATATTTGGGCAGAAAGGTTCATAATGAATATGCAAAACATCAAACCCTCGACGCTTGTGGACGAACGCGAAGCCGCTTCGATCCTTTGCTACTCCGTCCGCGCTCTCCAGAACTGGCGGCATCGCGGTGGTGGTCCTGATTTCGTGAAAGTCAGCTCGCGTTCGGTCCGCTATCGCCGCGTCGATCTGGACAAGTGGATTGCAGACCGGACGGTCTCGAATACGGCGCAAGCCATCCAATAACCAGTTTTGCCTCTGAGGGCTTGGCAGCACCTTAGAGGATTTTGGGGCCGAAAGGCTTTCAAACGGGCGCGGTGTCTCGCGACGTCGCGCCCTTTCTATGTCTGCCGACAATTCAAATCAAAGGACGACACAATGTCAAAACAACCCGCTCACAAATTCCGTTTAGGACTGATAACCGCAACAATATGGAATAACGACGGCTTCTACTCCGTTGATATATCAAGATCTTACAAAGATTCGACAGGGCAATGGCAAAGCACAACCAGCTATGGCCATTCTGACCTTCTGAACATTTCAAAATCGGCTGAACGTGCTGAAAACTGGATCGCGAGGCAACAAAATGCAGCTTAATGACCAATCAAGCCAAAACCCAATTCGGCCCCAAAACAAAAGCTGCCCCGCCGGAGGCACCAACCACGTCAAACAGAAGCCGAATGAGCCCGTAGGGCAAGGGGGGATGATTATAGCATCCCCCTCACCAAATACATTTCCCCAAGAACCGCTAGTCGTTCACCGAGGTTTTGACACTCTGGCCCTGTCGGTAAAATCCACATTACCCAAGGATGTGTTTGACCATCTGATTTTGGCAAAGGCCGACGCAGAGGAGGCCGGGGCAGATGTATTGACAGCATGGGGAAAGGTTCAGCTTCATGTTAAATCATACGGCGGCAAAGGCTATGCATTGATCACCGACGGCGGGCCGATGGGGGCCACGTGGTTTTTCAAAAAACCTAATGGAAAGGACCCTTGGGGCATCCGCGTCAGTTTTGGCTCCAACTTCCTTGCATCAAACGGACTTGGGGCCGCAAAGGCGCATTTAGAGTGGATCCTGTCCGAATTTGGAATAACTTATGGCGACGCGGATGTCAGCATCAGTCGGGCCGACTATTGCGTCGACTTCCTCGCGCCGGATTTTGTTCTAGAGCCGGACAATTTTGTGATCTCTGCACGCACGTCGCGCAAAGATTTTTACGACTTCCAGCAAATGCCAGTTCACGGCACCTCTGGTCGTGTCAGCTCAATTACGGTGGGCAGCATTAAAAACAGGCAGGTCATAATCTACGATAAGCGTGCAGAAGTGATCACCCGCAACAAGCGCCATTGGTGGGTGATCTGGCAAGATGAGCTGAACAAAATGTATGAAAAGGGACACATTGGGCAACCGATTGAACTTAACCCGTCAATTCTGAACCAAAGCCGAATTTTCCGCATTGAATTTCGGGCGGGGAAAACCGCTCTGAAAGAAAAGTGGAACATCACAACATGGGCGGATTTCTTTGACCGCTTCGGCGATCTTTGCCGCCAGATGGGTGAAGCTATCCGATATTGCGACCCCATCCCAAATGACAGCAAACGTGCCCGTTGGCCCAACCACGCTCTTTGGGATATTGCGGTGGCGGAAATGAACGATGATTTGTTTGAAATGCGCAGCGGTGTGGACCCGATCTTGATCAAAGAAGTCCATAAAGAAACGCATATTTCCGTAATCTTGCGTGGATTGTCAGGATGCGCACTTACATATGCGGCCTTAAATGGGCGAGAGTTTACCGAACTAGACGCTAGTTTAGACGAATTAAAAGACGAAATCGGTGCACTATGGGCAAAATCACCCGAAAAGATACGCCGCCAATTAAGCGCAACTAAGGACAAATACACGTTTATTACCGCCACCAATATCGAACAATAAGCGGTAATTACGCGCAATAGCTATCAAAAGCGTTCAGTTCCGGCTGGGCGCTTTTGTTTTTTCACAGCTTCGCCAACCCATACCAATTAACCGCCTTTTCTCCCTGCGATTGTGCAACTACTGTGCTGGAAAAGCGGGGTAACATTTTGTCGGTCATTGCAGATTTCATCGCGGCGGTTCAGCAAACATTCGGCAACGACGATGCGACAGAACATTCATATCGCCCCGCGCTCAAGGCGCTGTTTGAAGCGGTTGATCCGGAGGTTACTGCACAGAATGAACCGAAACGGTTGACCGATGTTGGCGCGCCCGATTTCTCGTTCAAGCGCAAAGACATCGTGATCGGCCATGCCGAAGCGAAAGACTTGCACATAGGCATCCGCGCGATGAAGGATGCAAACAAGGACCAGCAAAAACGATACAAGGCGGGTCTGCCCAATCTGATCTACACCAATTGTCTGGATTGGGATTTCTACCGCGACGGGGAATTGATCGCATCGGTCACCATTGCCGACATGGTGATGGGCATTCAGCCAAAGCCTTCGGGATTCGACACGCTCGAGCACCTGTTGCGTGATTTTTTCGCGCAGCGCCCGCAATCCATTACATCGCCCAAAAACCTTGCCGAACGCATGGCGGGCAAGGCGCTTTTGATCAAGGATGTTTTGCAGCGGTCGTTGGCCGAAGATGAAAACCTGCAAACCGACCTTTCGGGGCAATACCACGCATTCAAAGAACACCTGATCCACGATATCACCGCCACTGATTTTGCCGATATCTATGCGGAAACCATTGCTTACGGGATGTTTGCGGCGCGGCTGCACGACAAAACCCTTGATACCTTCGACAGGCACGAGGCGCTGGAACTCTTGCCCAAATCCAACCCGTTTCTGCGCTCGCTGTTTGGCTATATCGCGGGGCATGATCTGGACGAGCGGATCAAATGGATCATCGACGATCTGGCGCGCGTGTTTCGCGCCGCTGACGTTGGCAAAATCATGCAGAACTTTGGCAGGCTGACCGGACAAAACGACCCGTTCCTGCATTTCTATGAAACCTTCCTTGCTGCTTATAACCCTGCCAAGCGCAAAGCACGCGGTGTCTGGTATACCCCTGAACCGGTCGTCAATTTCATCGTGCGGGCCGTCGACGAGGTGTTGCAAACCGAATTCGGGCTACCCGACGGACTAGCCGATACGTCGAAAGTAACAATCGACTGGGACACTGGCCAAGTTGATCGTAATAAAGATGGTAGTCTCAAAAAATCCGGCAAAAACAAATTTATCAAGAAAGAAGTGCACCGCGTCCAAGTGCTTGACCCTGCAACGGGAACGGGCACGTTCTTGGCCGAAGTGATCAAACAGATCGCGCCCAAGATCAAAGGCGTGGCCGAGGGCATGTGGTCGTCTTACATCGAAAAAGACCTGATCCCGCGCTTGCACGGGTTCGAACTGCTGATGGCGTCCTATGCGATGTGCCATATGAAGCTGGACATGATGCTGACCGAACTGGGCTATGTGCCCACCGGCACACCGCCGCGCCTTGGGGTTTATCTGACCAATTCACTGGAGGAAGGCGAGCCTGCCAACCAGTCCCTGCCCTTCGCGCAGTGGCTGTCCAACGAGGTGAAAGAGGCCAACACCGTCAAACGCGACATGCCGATCATGTGCATCGTGGGCAACCCGCCTTACTTGGGCGAGGGTGGCAAATCGACGGGCTGGATTGGCGACCTGATGGACGACTATAAAAAAGAGCCAGGCGGGCGCGAAAAGCTCAAAGAGCGCAACCCCAAATGGCTCAATGACCTTTATGTCAAATTCCTGCGCATGTCGTCGCACCTGATCGAAAAGAACGGCGAGGGCGTGCTGGGGTTCATCACCAACCACGGCTATCTCGACAACCCGACATTTCGCGGGATGCGCTGGCACCTGCTGAAAACCTTCGACAAAATCTACATTCTTGATCTGCACGGCAACGCGAAAAAGAAAGAAGTCACGCCCGAAGGCAAGCCCGACAAAAACGTCTTTGATATCCAGCAAGGTGTAGCGATCATCATTGGCGTGAAGAAAAAGAACGGCGGTGATGGGCTGGCCGAGGTGTTCCACGGGGATTTGTGGGGGGGGCGGGCTGGGAAGTATGAGGCTCTGGCTACAAAATCTTTTGGGGACATGGCAACTTTACTCGTAACCCCTGCGCCGCAGTATCCACTGGTAAGACGGGATTTTGCGGCTCAAAGTGCATTCGAGAAGGGTTTTGCAATCGTAGACTTCATGCCATTCAACTCTGTCGGCATTGTTACGGCGCGTGATGCCCTCACAATTGATGAGAGCAAAACGATACTCTGGGCGCGGGTTCAAGACTTTGCGGCTCTACCAACCGAGGAAGCGAGAGAGAAATATTCCCTTGGCAAGGATTCGCAAGACTGGACGATTGAAAATAGCCAAAAAGATGTTTCGCATAAGCTATCAGAAGCCAAACTTGTGCCAATCATCTACCGTCCATTTGATATGCGGTGGACCTATTATACAGGCACTTCCAACGGTTTCATCTGTCGCCCTCGAAATGAAGGATCGCGGCACATGTTGGCGGGCGAGAATATTTCGCTCATAGCCAAGCGTGGAAATGGCGAGCCCAATAGCGTTAGTGGACATGTCGTTTCTACAATTTCCGAGAGCCGCTCTTGGTCCCGCTCAGGTATGCAGGGCATTGAAAGTCCTTTCCCTCTCTACCTCTACCCCGACGAGCAAGACCTTGATCAAACCCGCCGCGTGAACTTTGACCCGAAACTTTGGAAACAACTCAAGGCCCGCGCCGCGCACCCGAGTTTTGGCACCCCTGACGAGGTGCAGACCTTCGACTATATCTATGGCGTGCTGCATTGCCCCGCCTACCGCGATACTTACGCCGAGTTTCTGAAAATCGACTTTCCGCGCATCCCGTGGCCCGCCACGCCTGATGAATTCTGGGATATATCCGCCAAGGGCCGCGAGTTGCGCAAACTGCACCTGATGGACCCCGCCACCGTGGGCCGCGCCCCTTACGGGTTCAAAGGCGAAGGTGACGGCACAGTGGACAAGCCACGCTTTGAAGGCGGCAAAGTCTGGATCAACGCAACCCAATACTTCGACGCCGCCCCGCCCGTGTCATGGACCTTCTACATCGGCGGCTATCAACCCGCGCAAAAATGGCTCAAAGACCGCAAAGGGCGGCAATTGTCGTTCGAGGATGTGAAACACTACCAATCCATCCTGAAAATCCTGTCAGAAACAGACCGGATCATGCAGACAATTTCGATGGACCTAGGGAACTGAACTTTTTGGCAAACCGATGCAGAGAGCATGAAAGAAATCTTGTCGGTGCGCTCTATTCTATCCTCGAGCTCTGACTTTCGGGTCGGGAAAATTGGTTTTGCAGGATCGCGGATGCAATTTATTTGACTGTGATTCCACGGCAACACCGAAATACAGCGCCAATTCGGCTTCCGATAAGCTTCCGGATTTTTTGGGCGAATTTCGACAAAATTCAAAATCACGTAACTGTTTGAATTTAAAGGAAAAATGGTGCCCCCACACGGACTCGAACCGCGGACCTACTGATTACAAATCAGTTGCTCTACCAGCTGAGCTATAGGGGCACTTTGTGCGGCGGATATAGCAGGAGGGTCACTGAAGGTGCAATGGGGTTTTTGCGAAAAATCCATGTTTTTTGAAGGGTCATTCTCGGGCGTTTTAGACGTATGATCGACGTATGATCCGGGTGCACAGGGCGTATGCCGTTTGGTCATTGGAAATGCCGCCCTATGGTGGTGACCTGTCGCCCGAGGCTCTCTCACTCGTAGCGAGAGTTTGCGGGCTTGGGTTTCGTAATCTGTAGCATTGTTTTTGGGCAAGCGCCCTCTCGTTGCTCGCTTCACAAACAACCGTCTTGCAGCGGTTGCGTGTGGAGCCTTCATATGCTCAAGGCTCGACGCGTTTTTACAGGTGTTTGGTTTTGACCTGCCCCCCGAGGCTCCCTTAGTGATAGTGAGAGTTTGCGGGCTTGGATTTCATATTCGTCGGTTTCGTTTTGGGCAAGCGCGTCGTGCGCGGAGCCCTCAAATGGTGCAAGCGCTCGCACCATTGCCGGCAATCGTTTGCATGGCAAGCCATGAGA
>Ga0316208_1002919_pt1 | contig 13082 bp, 9 predicted proteins | sample 3monopyrite_MG_FD_204944 | JGI IMG/M metagenome (GOLD analysis project Ga0316208, IMG submission 204944) | Microbial mat bacterial communities from mineral coupon in-situ incubated in ocean water Damariscotta River, Maine, United States -... | ecosystem: Environmental > Aquatic > Marine > Coastal... | reverse complement strand
CCTTCTTCATTCTCGTCCAGTGTTTTTTTATAAACAAGTTGCTCAGTTTCATTAAAAACGTAGGCTTTTATTTCATAATCTTGGGCTAAATTATCAACAACATTAAAACCAAATTCTTTTACAAACACAACTTTTCCATTTTGTAGGTAGATTTGGCGTGTATATTCAGATTCATTATCATAATAAGATTCTACAAATAATTTTGACGAATCATTTTGTGAATATTCTACAACATTATAATGGTCTGTTTCGTTTGAGAATCTTAGACTTTGTGCTATGTCATATACTTGATTTGAATCTAATATTGATTCAACAATACTATCGATTTGTTTTTCTGTTAAACCTTGTTTTGAATGACAAGAAAAAAGCAGAACAGAAATCGAAATAATTAATAATGTGGCAAATCTTTTTTTCATATAATACTATAATCAGATTAAAGTTAAAAGTAACAAAAAAATCCCATCTTCAAAAATTATGAAGATGGGATTTGTATATTTATTTTTTTAGTTATTCAAAAATAACTTCCATATCAACACGTCTGTTTTGTTCTCTACCCTCTTTAGTGTCGTTTGTAGCAATTGGTTTTTCTTCACCATAATATTGAACAATCATTCTGTCTGCAGCAACACCTCTTGACTCTAAGAAGTCTCTAACAGCCACAGCTCTTTTCTTAGATAGAATTAAGTTAGATTGCGCTGCACCTTGACTATCTGTATGACCAGCAATTTTTAATTTGAAATCAGGATTTTCAACTAAATAATTTGCCAAATCTTCAAGAGATGTAAATGATTCATCTTTAATAACCGCTTTAGATGTTTCAAATTGTAGTGCATCAAATGCTCTTTTTAATACTTCTAAATCAACTTCAGGACAACCTTTATTTTCAACAGGACCAGGAGTGTTCACACATTCATCATCTTTGTCAAGCACACCATCACCATCAGTGTCAATATACGGACAACCTTGATTTGCTGCTGGACCAGCGTTGTAAGGACATTTATCATCTTTATCTAATAATCCATCACCATCTGTATCTGGCCAAGGACATCCTTTGTTTTCTTGTGGTCCTGCCTCTGTTGGACATTCATCTAAGTAATCAAATATACCATCATTATCTGTATCAGGACAACCTTGGTTTTCTTTTGGTCCTGCATCTTCTGGACATAAATCTTCAGAATCTTTAATACCATCACCATCCGTATCAGGACATCCGTTAAATGCTGCAATTCCTGGAATTTCTGGACAGTCATCATTTTTGTCAATAATTTTATCATCATCTTTATCTGGACAACCATTAAATTCAACTAAACCGGCATCATCTGGACAATCATCTTTAGAGTCAATTACTTTATCTCCGTCTCTGTCTGGACAACCTTGGAATTCTCTTAATCCTGGTTCAGTTGGACATGCATCTTCAGAATCTTGAATACCATCACCATCTGTATCAGGACATCCTTTAAATTCCCAAACACCAGGTGTCTCAATACATAAATCTAATTTATCAGAAACTTTGTCTAAATCTTTATCTTTAGGATGACCTCTTAAAATAGGCACTTTTAAAGCAAAATAAATATCAGCTCCTGCAATTTTTTTGTCTTTACCAGGTGCTAAAAATGGTTTTAAGTCAGCAGTACCAATAACAATTGGCCCCATTCTTAATCCTAAACCTGTTCTAAATCCTGTAAAACTACCATACGACACCGGCATTGTTATACCCGTCCATGCAAAGTCGTAACGTGGTGTAATGCTAAAAGAATTTGGGTACCTCACTTTGTTTGGGTTTGTATTTCTTTGAACACCAATAAAAGCACTCGCATTCAGGTAAAAAGCATTCCAAATGTGCCAATCTACACTCGTTGCAATATGAGTTGGCAAGTTCATAAAGAAAGTCCCATCATCTGCTAAATAAGTTGCTTTACCTTGTTGAACTAATTTGTCAACATTATCATTAAATGTTACTAAACCATCAGTATCTTCAAATGCGGCTAAATCAAAATAAGTATTGAGTAAACTTTCGTTAATATCAACTCTAAAGTTTCTACTCTCTCCTCCTTTATTATACTTCATTCCACCAATGTCATTAACCGCAAAAGAGAATTTTAATTTATATTTATTTTGGTCTTTACGCCATAAATCAGTTTCACCATCCATATCGTATTTAAACTCTTTCCAATCTGGGCGCCATTCATAAACAACTCCTAAATCAAGCCCTAACCCTAAATTAGATACACCTGTTGTAAAAAATTCTTGAGCATTAAAGCCAGTACTAGTTGGAGAAGATGTGGTTGTTGTTAATTCTTCAAGATTTTCAGAATATCCATAATTAAAATCACCTTTAATAATTGCTGCTGAGTCGGCATTTAAGAATTCATAATCAACATTGTCTGTGTACATATAAAAAGAAGCCAAACCTTGCAAGAATTTAAGTTTAACACCAGCTTTTAAGAAGTGTTCTTTTTTATCCATTACTGTCATTCCAAACCCAAAATTGTATTCGTTCCATGAGTTAAATGACATGTTTAAAAGTTGATCAGAAAGTTGTAAGTTCCATAAGTCAGGAAACTCTAAAGAGTTTGTTGCCAAAGTCAATAATTCTGGCGACATGTGATCTAGATTTAAAAATGTACGTTGTTTGATGCCGAAACTAACAGCCATAGTTGGTGAAATACTCACCATAAAGTTCATAAGGTCAACATTTGTGTTTAAGTGAAAACCTAAAGACTTACCATTTGAATTATCAAATTCATATAGCCCTCTACCATTATTACTTTGATTCATATATATAGTAGTAGAATCATAAGGTGTAATTTTAAATAAGTCAGGATTGGTAGCGTAATCTTCAGCAGCTTGACTGCTATAATTACCTTGATCATCCGTTCCAAACGTTCCATTCCACCAAAGCGGCATTTTATAAGGGTTAAAATAAGCGTAATTATTGTACGTTGATCCAGAAAATCCGCCTAAAGTAACATCTACAACCATTCTGTTGTCGGCAATGTTTGCTGGGTTTAAATCTCCTCCAGATACACCAGAATAATTACTCTGTCTGAATCCGTTAAAATCTTGAGCTAATATACTGTTAGGTAAAAGTAGTAATGCCCAAACTAATGCGATAAAGTAAGTTTTTTTCATTCGTTTTTTCATTTTGTTTACAATAGTAAACGGTTTTTAGTTTAATTTATATAACCATATTTTAGAGTTGAAATATACAATAATATAACCATTCTCAAAAATGAAATTTTCATTACCGAATATCGGTTTTGTATTTAATTGTGTCCCAAATCTGTTCAGCAAATATAATTCATTCTTTTGAATATTTGCAAATACATTATATTTATCATTATCACTAACGGATAAAACATACCTTAAGTTGGGTTGAGGTTTTTGAAATTCTTGTTCTACAAACCCAAATTCATTTAATAAAACCACACGGTCAAACTCTTCTATGATAAGGATTAATTTATCATTTTTTATTGTCCATTTTATGTTCGTAGGGTTATATTTACTTTGAATTTTAATAGAATCTTTATGGCCATCAATGGCATATTTACTTTTTATATATCCGTTTTCATAATTGATTTTTCTAAGATTGTTTTTTGAAATATCTCCGGTTAAATAAGGGGATTCATTTTTTAAATTGAATATAAACTTTTTATTAAAACGATTTTTACCCCGCCTGTTTAAAATGATTAAACTGTCATTCTTGTCTTTAAAGTAAATATAATCTTTTCCGTTTTTACTGCCGTAACTTAAAGAACTTTTAAGCTTGTTTTTTAATCCGTTAAATTCCCATCCTTCAACGGGGGTAGCTTGTAAGTTTAGATTTATAATCGAGTTATTGACTTGGATTAAAAGTCTATATTTATTTTGGTCTTTATATTTAACAACTAAGCCATGTTTTGATGCGCCGTTATATGGATACGGAAATCCATTATCGGATTCTCCATTTATATTTATAATATCTACCTGGTTTTGCATGAATAGCACTATTTTTGGATTTGACGATTTTGATATTTTTTGAGGCGATTCAACCAAAGGGCTACTTAATTTTTTTGACCATAATACCTTACCTTTCATGTTATAACAATCTATGGAGTTGTTATTGTACATTAATATGTATAAAGAATCATTTTTGGAAAATGAAATAAAATTTGTTTTAGCGTCTGAGATTAAAAAATTTTGTATCAATTTCAATCCACTTTGAGTTTGTGATTCAGTATGATTAGATATGATACTTGTTTTTAAAGTTGTTGAATTGTTTAATCTATTGCTCATAGAAATTGACACTGCAGAATCAGATTGTAAAATGGAGAGTCTGTTTACTTTTTTAGATATTTTTAATTCGGGGTGCTTTTTGCTATACACGTCTCCCAACTGATTTGATTTAACAAACCAAATCATTGCCTGCATTGAATTTGCTAAAACATTATTGTCGTAAAGTTCCGAATATAAACTAAACTCTCCTTCAATTTGAGGTAATAATTTTTTCCAATCGTAATGAGATTTAAAAAAACTAATCTCCATGTTATTTTTAAATATTGGAGTAGGGAGTAGCGAATCCGTTGAAAGTTCAAGTGTTTGTTCATCTAAAATATTTTTCAAATTTTGCCCTTCATTTTGTTGACCTATTAATAATTGCATGCCATCTTTTTCTATAAACACAAATCCATTTTTTATCCAATTAAAAAAGTCAGAATTTGATGTGTTCCCTATTAAATTTTGATAATCATCAATAAATCTTGAGCTACCATAAAAATTAAGTTTTGAGAAGTCAGATGGTGTAATTTTGAAATAATTAAAAGGTGAAATTGCTTTACCTTTTATGGAATCTGAATAAGATTTTGAAAAACTTAAAATATCATTTTGATTGAGTTTAACAAAAACTTGATTTCCATTTTTACCATTTTGCGTTAAATAATGAAAGTGTCCAGTAGCACTTATTGGAATTTGTTTGTTATGAATTTGGATTGGTTGATTTGAAATCGCGACATAGTTATTGGTTTTTTCAATAAAATAATTTTGTTGATTAAAATTTAATTTCCCGTTTTTATAGACTGCAGAAATTTTAAATTTATTTAGGAGCTCATCTATTATTTTGTCAAAAGTTAATTTTTCATTTCTAAAAACTAAAATAAAATCAGTAGATGTGTAAGAAATGTAAATTTCAGTGCTGATTATGTTGTTAAAATCGTACTGTTTTAAAGCCGACATTTTTTCGACCCCTTTATGAATGTCTTTCGGAAAGTTTAAATTTTTGAGTTTGCTGATGTTTTGGTTAAGTAATTCATTTGCATTTGGAACATAGAATGTTGAAGCAGAGTCTGACAACGAAAAACTGTTGAAATTGATTGCTTTTGATTGCTTTTGATAAATATATTGCCCAGACCACAAAATCATTGCAGTGGACAAACAGATAAGTATAATAAAAAGAAATCGTCTAAACATAATAATAAGCTACAAAAATAAGTTATTACTCCTGTTTAAAAATAGTGTTATACTTTTAGTTTACACAAAATAATGTGAATCAAAGTTTAAGCTTAAGTTGTTCGTCTGACAATAATTTAAAAGTTTTTCGGTGGTATTTACAATCACCAAACTTTAAAATTGCATTTCGGTGTGCCTTAGTCGGGTAGCCTTTATTTTTTTTCCATAAGTAAACAGGGAATTCTGAATCTAATTTTCGCATCACTTGGTCTCTGTATACTTTTGCTAAGATTGATGCGGCTGCAATAGACATAAACTTACCATCACCTTTAATAATACATTCGTGTTTTATGTTTGGATAAGGATTAAATCGGTTTCCGTCAATCAATAACAGTTCAGGTTTTGGTTTGAGTTGGTCAATTGCTTGGTGCATAGCTAAAAATGAGGCATTTAAAATATTAATTTTATCTATTTCTACCCAATCGACAATTCCTATGCCATAACTAACGGCTTCTTTTTTTATAATCGGAAATAATTTTTCTCTCTGTTTTTCTGTTAACTTTTTAGAATCATTTAACAAATCATTTTTAAAATCTGAAGGTAAAATTACTGATGCAGCAACAACTGGCCCAGCTAAACATCCACGTCCAGCTTCATCACAACCAGCTTCAATTTTATTGTTCGTTAAATTTAGTTTTAATCCCATTTTTCAAAGTTAGCTTTTAAAAGTTAAGATAAAAAATGCATTACTTTATTTTTGTAATTACAGATAATTATTTATCTTTATGCAACCTTTGGCACGGCAATTGTGTATTGTCTTGTATAAACTGATAAAACCAAAAATTATGAAAAAGTTATTAGGATTAGTATTAGGAATGTTTTTAACAATAGCGACTTATGCAAATGGAGTTGTCACTTATTCAGATGCAACTCATGCTGATAAAGCAAAAACAGAAGGTGTGTTTAATTTCGCTTTTGATTCTAATTTTACGGTAGAAAATATTATCAAAACAGCAAAATATTACGAAAGTTACTTTACTGTAACACCAGTTAAAACGGAAACGGGTGTTAACGTTTTAATTAAGTTAATTGAAGACAATGACATGGCAAGAAGGGTTATAACAAGATTTTTTGTAAGTCTTGAAGTAAAAGAAATTGTTGTAAACGGAAACGCTGTAACAACAGATGATTTTATAGCAAAATTTGTAATGAAATAACAACTCAAATAAAATATTTATAAAAGGAGTCAACTTAGTTTGACTCTTTTTTTATTTAAAAAAATTTGGAAAATAGAGATATTTTGACTAAATTGTGAAACTCCCACATTCGATATGGGTATTTTACTAACCAAAACCTACACGTCATGCAAGAAACTCTGGAACCAACTTTGATTGAAAAAGAATTAATTCCTAAATTAAATTTTAAAAATTTATTAGAATTTGAACAGTCTCCCAATTTAAAACATAAATTAGTTGAAGCTACTCGTTTAGGTAACAATCACAAAGGTAAAATGAGGATCGAGTTTGTTGATGATAATGGCTTTAAAGCTGTAGAAACAACAATTTGGGCTACAGGAGCAAAATTTATTTGCTTAAAAGGAGGTGTTTGGTTACCTATTTCAAGAATCAAAAAAATATCAATGATATAAAGTTGAAAATAGTCTATACTGTTAAAAATAATTAATTTTACCAAAAGTGTCCGCCAATTGACGGTCACTTTTTTTTGTGTTTAGTACTTTTACAAAATGAGAGTTTAATTAGTTAGAATTCCAATAATAAAATCTTTAAAATTTAATAAAACTAAAAGTTAGTTATATTTTTGTAAGGATTAAAATTTAAATAATAAAATTTAAGAATGAAAAAAGTTTATTTACTACTCATCTTGCTTTTAGCAATATTTCAAAATGGATATTCTCAGGATTTTATTTCGTCATCAGATGAAGTTTTAACGTGGAAATTTGAAACAGTTTATGGAAGTGGAGATGATGCAACAATTGTAATTACGGTTATTCAAAAAGATGGTTGGCATATATACGGACAGGTTCAACCTGAAGGAGGAATTAGTCAATCTACCGTTTTTAAATTTAAAAATAACAACAGTTATAAACTTGTAGGTAAAACAAAAGAATACGGTTCAACTTTACATGATGGACAATTTCCGGAGCGTATTTTTGATGGGCCTAAAGCTACGTTTAAGCAAAAAATTAAAATTCTATCAAAAGAAGATTTTGAAATAGAGATTGATTATACGTTTATGGTTTGTAAGGAGTCATGTTTACCTCCTGAAGACAGAACTTATAAATTAAAAATTAAAGGTGTTGACGCGGTTGATGAAAATACATCAACAGAAGAAGAAAATATTATAGAAACAGTTGAGTTAGGCGCAGAAAATTTAGGGATTGATTCTTCTCTATACACTTTAACTGGCACTTGTGAAGGATTTAAATATTCTGATGAATTTAAACCGGTTAGAATAAAAGTTTTTAAACCAACTAGAACAGATTTGTTAGATTATACATTGTCTATGCTAATTGAAGTCGATTCTATTTTTGGCATGTATGCATTTAATAATCCAAATGGATATACATCTTTATTTGAACTCTCTAAATCTGATTTATATCAAGCAAATGGAGGTAAAGAAATTACTTCACCTAAGTTTATTACGAATGACAATAATGATACAACTGCATACAAATATTCAGTACAAGTCAATCAATTAATTAGCATAAAAGATACTTTGAACATAGGGCAGGTGAGTGGTGATTTAGATTTATATCTTTATGGGTGTGAAAATAATTTTAAAAATACAGAAAAAACAAAAATAAATTTTGATTTAAGTAAAGCTTTAGATAATGGCTCACGTTCATCAAGTTTGTCATTGTGGATTATATTTATTATTGCCTTTGGAGGTGGATTACTTGCGTTAATGACACCTTGTGTTTTTCCAATGATTCCAATGACGGTAACGTTTTTTACCAAACAATCAAAAACTAAGGCTGAGGGGATTAGAAAAGCAATTTTTTATTCATTATCAATTATTGGTATTTATGTTTTATTAGGCGTTTTGGTGGCTTCTGTTTTTGGAAGTTCGGCATTAAATGAAATGGCAACTCATCCTTATGTAAATATTGTTTTCTTTATTTTGTTTGTGATTTTTGCGATTTCATTTTTAGGTGCTTTTGAAATTAGTTTACCAGCGTCTTGGATAAATAAGGCAGATAAACAAGCTGATAAAGGGGGGCTAATAGGGATATTTTTTATGGCTTTTACTTTGGCATTGGTTTCTTTTTCTTGCACAGGTCCAATAGTGGGTAGTGTTTTGGTACAGTCAGCACAAGGCGGACTGTCGGGGCCAATTGTAGCTATGTTAGGTTTTTCTTTAGCTTTAGCATTACCATTTGGATTGTTTGCAGCTTTTCCTGGATGGCTAAATTCTATGCCTCAATCTGGAGGTTGGTTGAATACGGTAAAAGTCACTTTAGGATTTTTAGAATTAGCATTTGCACTTAAATTTTTGTCAAATGCAGACTTGGTAAAACAATGGCATTTATTAGAAAGAGAAACGTTTTTAGCTTTATGGATTGCCATTTTCCTCATGTTATTTATTTATTTAATTGGCAAAATTCAATTGCCACACGATAGTCCTGTGACTAAATTGTCAGTAGGTAGAGCAACTTTTGCTTTGGTGGTTTTGTATTTTGTGATTTATTTAATTCCTGGAATGTGGGGTGCTCCTATAAAAGTTGTTGCTGCTTATGTTCCGCCAGCTACTTATGCCGAATCTCCTTTTGGCGTAAATGGGGAAGTACCAACGTTAAAAGAAGGTATGCCAGAATCAGCAAAAGCACACGGTCATGGCATTACAACTATAGCCGATTATTATGAAGCGTTAGATTACGCAAAACAAGAAGGTAAACCATTATTATTGGATTTTACAGGTTGGGCTTGTGTAAATTGTAGGTTGATGGAGGCTAATGTTTGGGCAGACGAAACGGTTGCGCCTTTAATGGCTAATGATTTTGTTATTGCATCACTTTATGTGGATGACAGAACACCTTTAACTAATGATAATTTAGGGAAAATGATGGTGAGCGGAAACGCAATGGAAACTGTTGGTGATCAATGGATGGATTTATCGATTAGAAGATATAAAGAAGTGTCACAGCCGCTATATATAGTCATTGATCATAATGAAAATAATATATCAGGAAAAGCAAATTATAAAGATTACGGAACACCTGAATTATTCAGAAAATGGCTGTTAAATGCTAAAATGAAATTTGAAGAGTCTAAAGAAGATGCTGTAATTTTAAAACCTGATTTTAAAATTATAAAATAACCCCCCCGATTAAAAATTCAATAAACCACTAGCGTTTAGTTGGTGGTTTTAGTGACTTTAATATTTAAATGATTTTATTTCTCTCCAAAAGTTCCATCCGATTACTATCGGATTGAAAATTTTGGCACTTTTAAATTCAGAATTTTAATTTTTGAGCATAAAAAAACACCAATTTTAGAATAGCTTGTCCCGTTTTTATGGGGTGTCCATCCCGATTACTATCGGCAGGTGCAGTCATGGCGCTAACGCTTGTTCTTCAAAAGCTGTCGCTTTTTCTTGTTACGGAATGGGGTAGAGTGTGCACAAGTGTTTAAACCTGTGTTTAAAGAAATGGGCAACTTTAAGTAATAAAAAAGGAACGCGATACACTACGTTAATCGCGCACCAGCTTGGGGGTTTAACAACCTTTAAGAATCCATAAACTCACCAACTTAGAATGTCCTTACTTTATTCCAAAAGGAGGGTAGAGTGTACAAATTGACAATATCTCTACTAAACATAACCAAAATTATTGTTCTATTAATCGTAATTTCAAACTAAACGGAATATGTTTTCCCAACTGTAATTATCACCTACCGAAACGTAAAACCTACCTTTAACCTTACAATCTTTAAATATTTTAGATATGTTTGAAGTATAAGTTTCTCTTAAATCTAAAGATGTTTTACCATCAACCACTCCCGAAAAAGTATTTTTAGAAAGATCAGTAAATCTACCATTTTTTCCTTTTAATTTAGACTGTAAACTAATTTTAGCAAGTGCCGTCTGAATACATTCATAATCTTGAGATTCAGCATCTTTCAAGTCAAATGTTAGTGTTACCAAATAAGCCATTTTTATTTTATTAAATTATAATTTGTGAGTGCACAATATACATAGTATATCAAAAAGAATCTAGGGTCAAACAACCCAAATTGGTCAGGTCTTTAAACCTTTTTTAATAAAAACACCAATATTAGAGAGTGTCCAATATTGGTGCAGTTTTGTTTCGGAATCGTATAGAGTGTGCATAGGCAATTTTAAGTAATAAAAAGGAACGCGATACACTACGTTAATCGCGCACCAGCTTTGGGGGTAAATCTATTTGCCACATCATTGATATAGCTATTAATAAAAAAAGGCTTAAAGATTCGCTTTCTAACGCGTTGGGGATTAAGTAGTATTTTTAACTAGCCTTTAATAACTCTTGCATTATACCATTTACCATGGGTTGCATTTTTTTCATTTTGTAACGCCTTGGTATTTCTACTGCTGTAATTTGTTTAACGCTTATTAAATCTTGTTTTAAGGTAGTGAACTTAAATAAGTAGTAATTGTTTATTTCTAAACTGGGATGCGACCAATACACTTCTATAAAACTTGAATCTATCCAATAGCTTTTTAATGTACCTGTTTCGATGATTTGTTTTATGGTTGTTGTGGTTAGCATTTGGGTTAGTATTTTTGAGTATTTTAAATGCCTTACTTTTAACTGTTAGTCTCCCATAGTATTCTTAGAAGAATTAATAGTAGTTTATTCTATCTACTTTAGTTAGATTATAAAAACGAATCTTTCAAAATATCACCAATATTAAAAACCTATAAAACCACTCCTAAAAGAGCTATACATACTTAAAACGTTATAATCAGCAATTATTTTTGTAATGTATTTTTTCTTATCAAAAACCAATTTAGAAAAATATGTTTCTGAATTATCCCCACCATATATATAGACATAAATATACATACCATCAATAGATGAATAAACTTCTATTTCACGAAAAAAACGATTATTATCACAAATATTAGGATTATATAAATTGAGATATGATGAATTAGGTATTACAATTTCTTCACCATTTATTTTTATTACTAATTCAGCTATCTCTTTGGCCGGAGTATTATAAATAGCCCCATAAGATTTTTGTTTATCAATCAATATAATATTATTACTCTCTTCATCCCTACTTATTAAATGTTTATTAACCTTAAAATTAGACACTCTTAAAAAAACCTCACAGATCTCACCTGTTTTTAAGGTGTCTGATATTACAGTACAGTTAGAGTCACAATGAGTATATTTAAACTTATTCAACAACTTACGATTAGAAATATATTTTATATCTGAATCATTTATTAAATTATTAGTTATTACATAATCAACAAAAAATCGATTGGCGTTAAACACACTATCAAAGTCATCTACTGGATGTCCTGGGAAAAAAGTACTATCTATTGAACTTAAATGAACCTCAAACTCTTCTTGAGTGAATGTATAACTCGAAAAGAATATACTGATTATTAATATAGTTAATTTACTTTTCATATGTCTAATAGATAATTATTATCGTTTTTTTTTACTACGACCGTGGCTCTGAAGATGCTCTCTTATTTTTTTTACTACCATCTGTTTGAGGAGCAGCTCTTGGCTCCATTTTTGGGATTTCAAAATTAACTTTTATCGGTCTTATTTCTCTTGGTTTAATTTTTGTGATAGTAGCAAATTCATCTTCTGCTGTTGAATTTGTTTGTAAAATAAACTTATTCCCAGTTAAAGTTCCATCACCATCAACTTCATTATACAAATTTCGTACCTCTATTAATGCATCTACTGTATTCTCTATTAAAACTATAGCATCAAAACCTAATTTATTATTAGCCATAATAGGATCACTACAAGTAAGCCCTGCACAACCCCAAAAATCTACATTACTATTACCTGGATGTATAAAAACTCCAAAATCTGTTACTCTTATTGTATTTTCCCAGTTTTTTTGCCCATCATGATGGGACATTTGATCCCACTCTAAATTATAATACTCATCAGGCAACCCATTATCACCTTGACTTGCAGAATAAGTACTTGCCATCATATACATTGATTTATCAATATAAAATTCAACCCCATCTCTAATAACAGAATAAGTAACTTTATAGATTATAGTTTCTTTATCAAAATTTGTAAATTCTTTTATTGGTTCAGACCTATGCATTACTAAGGTGTCTGCTCCATCAACATCTCCAAACCATATCGGATTGTTTGCAAAGGCAGCATAAGGACTCTCATGTACTTTTACAACTGGGTCTCTATTCCATCTTCTAATAAGTCTTGAATCATATTGCCAATGTTCTGCTGTATAAGAGTTTCCTTCTCCTGATATTTCGTCATCTTTTTCTTGCCCATTGAATCCATATCGATATTCTGAACTACTCTCATGCCTATTAGGTAAAAGCATCCCGCCTGGAGAGTAATCTAAGCGATTTTTTTGAGAAAATTCTGAAAAAATCCTTGTACCTCCTTTTGAGAAAAGTTCCATTTTTTTTGAGCTTTCCTCCTCATA
>Ga0316208_1002917_pt1 | contig 13083 bp, 4 predicted proteins | sample 3monopyrite_MG_FD_204944 | JGI IMG/M metagenome (GOLD analysis project Ga0316208, IMG submission 204944) | Microbial mat bacterial communities from mineral coupon in-situ incubated in ocean water Damariscotta River, Maine, United States -... | ecosystem: Environmental > Aquatic > Marine > Coastal... | reverse complement strand
TCGAAGGTTCAGTCACCGGGTCTGACATGCTGATCGATATACAACGGGCTCGACTGATTGGTGGGGGTAGTGCCAACATTATCGACGTAAGCGACTTCGATGGTCCTGCGACACTGGAAGGCGGAACGGGCAATGACACACTGACGGGCGGCGATGGCGGAGCGACGATTACGGGCGGAGCAGGTCTGGACTCGATCATCGGCGGGACGGGCAATGACGACCTTCGCGGGGGCGAGGACGACGATCAGATTACGGCCGGCGACGGCGACGACGTCGTCTTTGGTGATGCCGGTGATGACTCGCTCACAGGCGGAATCGGCAACGATACGCTTAATGGGTCCGCGGGTTCTGACACACTCAATGGTGGAGATGGAGTCGACAATCTAAACGGCAACGGCGGCAGTGGCGATGTTCTGACAGGCGGAGCCGGCAACGACATTCTCGACGGCGGCGCCGGTGACGATCGAGTATCAGAAACTGCTGACACGAATTTCGTATTGCAGGATGCTTCGCTGACCAGCGCGGCAACCGGTACCGACATACTGACCAGCATCGAGGGCGGCGTAATTACCGGTGGCGCGAGTGCTAACACAATCGACGCCAGCGCGTTCTCAGGAACAGCAACGCTGAACGGTGCTGGAGGCAATGATTCGATCACTGGCACGGCTCAGAATGACGTAATCTCCGGCGGAGACGACGACGACCTGATCAACGGCGGGCTGGGCGCTGACACGATCTCGGGCGACGGCGGCAATGACCGTTTAATCGGTGAATCCAACGCGGATGTCACTGCTGCTGTTACCGATCTCGCCGAGCTGAACACGAACAATGGCGACTCCATCGACGGCGGTGCTGGTGACGACATTATCGTCGGTGGGTTGGGAATCGACTCCGTCAACGGCGGTGACGGCTTTGACATCATTGATGTCGCCGGCGGTGGAGACACGACCAGTGGTCAGGACATCGTCACGACGTCTCTCGGAGGAGACATGATCTTTGCCGATCCGGAAGACTCAGTCACGTAGTCAAACGGGCGATCCGCTCTACTTTGCCGACGATGGCCTCTTCCTGATCTCCAACCCGCCTTTCAATGCTGAATGGCGAGCGACGATCTCAGCCGGGTATGCCCACTTCTCAGCATCATTCTCGTAAATGACGACCTTCGTCCGTTTCGCGGCGTACGCAGCCGTCAGAGGGATGTCTCCCTGGCGGTGGACATTCAGGAATGTCGGCCCGTTCCGGTGCGACACAGGCAGGTCGTACAGGTCCAGTCGCTTGACCGTGTTGCGTTCGAACAGCGTTGCGTAGAGAGCGATGCCGGACATTTCTCGCTCGGCCTGACACCACACTGAGACTTTTTCGGAGCCCGGTGCACTTTGTAGAGTCCGCAGCGCGCGACGCACGTCCCAAACTCGCATGCCGTCGAGCGTTTGCCCCAGCAGCATGAAGCGACGTCGGTGGTGAGTTTGTTTTCTCTCGCTCTGGTCCCATGCCGTTGGCCCGATGCCTCGCGGGCAGACGTAAGCCATTCCCCAGGGATTAGCCTTCAGTAAGCCCGTCAGCGACGACCATGCTGCTGCATCCGCCTTGCCCGCCACTTCGTTTTCGAAATGGGCGGCAAAGCCAACTCGAACGGTGGAAAGGAACTCGGACCAGCCCTGCTCATCCAGGACGTTGAGGACGGTCAGTCTTCGCGACGAGGGCTTAATGTTTGAGGCACGAAGCACGAAAAGAGTCAGATCGATATTCGGCTCCGGACTGAAGTCGATCGCCTCTAAGTGAACGCCGTCGTGGTCGGCCTCGAAAGCCAGCTTGCCAACCCTCTGAAGCTTTGACACCTCGTTTTTCGTCGGCCAGCCACGGAAGCACAGCTCTGTCAGTTTCTTGCAGTATCCCGCAGTCGGACAGTTTGAGACACGGACATCGGCGGCGTTCGGCAACGTGGCCGTTGCTGCAAACGTCTCGTCGATCGTCGTATTGAGTTCGTCTTTCGGCAGGTCTCCGAACACTCGAAGTTGCTCCGGTTCGAATAACTTGACGGCTGCGTCTTCGATCAGCGGGTCTTCGCCTTTCAGGAATTTGTTGAACCAGTGAAACGCGTGGATGCGAAGTTCCTGCGTGTCTTTGTGCGGGCCTTCGGTGATCTGCAGGCCGATGTGGTCGCGTTTGCCGTAGAGTTCGTAAATGCGACGAGCTTTCGAATAGACATCGACGACGCCGTCCAACGGGAAGATCCGATCCTTGTCCGTGTTTGAAATCAGCAGCGGCCGCGGGGCGACCAGAGCGGCCACCTGGGCGTAATCCCAGCGGTAAGTATTGACCATGAACATGCAGTCGCAGTGTCCTTCGACGCAGCCGTCGACGACGTGATTCTGCAGGTTCGTAATCCCGGCAACCGGTACCGCGCATTTGATGCGTTCATCGAGAGCCGCGATCCACCACGAGTACGCCCCTCCGCCTGACCGACCGGTGACGCCGAGTCGCTCGCCATCGACCTCGCTGCGAGTCTGCAGGTAGTCGAGCGACCGGATGCAGTTCCAGGCTTCGACACCGGCTGGCGTGTAGCCACGCGAGTTCCACCACCATCGACCGTGCCGATAGGTGCCGTGGTGCATTCCTTCGATTTCGCCGAGTTGCAGCGTGTCGATCGTCAGGCAGACGTAACCGTTGCGAGCGAACCACGCTCCGTGATGCTGGTAGTGCGTCTTGTTTCCGTAGCTGATATCGCCCTTCTTGACGCGACCGTGCCCACACACATAGAGGATTGCCGGCAGCGGACCGGCCTGCTCTTTGGGTCGATAGAAGTTGCCGGTTACGTACAGCCTGGGGCGAGATTGAAAATGCACTCGCTCAACGACGATGTCGTCGTGCTCGGCCGTCCCAACGATTTCCGGTTGCAGAGGAGTCTTCTCGGGAAGCGGATCAAGGCTCAGCATTTCAAACAGATGCTCGCGGTGTTTGGCCTTGTCCTTTTCCCAGTCTTCTTTCGACTGATACTTCGTCAGCGAAGCCTTGGCAATCTTTGCCGTTTGAGCCTCAAAGTAGCGGGCAATCATCGCATCCCCGCGACTGGTGTCCCGCGCCGGTGCTTCTTCGGCGAACGCGTCACCGAAAACGGATACAAGAACCGCGTTAACAACGAGGCATCGAAAAACGTGTTGCATCACTGATGCTCCCTGAGGATTCGCGCGAACGACAAAGTCGACCGCAAATCCTAAGCAGGGAACCTTTCAGTGTGACAGCGACTTCGCCAAAGTCAGTCCTCGATGCTTAACTTGATCTCGTCGGAATTCGCTTTCAGCTCCGGCGAGTACATCGCCTCGGCCCGGGTTGGCAACGCGCTGAACTTCCCTGGAATCTCTGCCCGTAGTCGGTAGCTGACGGCATATTGCCCGCGATCCAGCTGCCGCACAAAGAATGCCACTTTCTCATCGCGATACTCGACGTAGGCCGACAGTTGATTGCCGCTGTATCCGCTGCGAACCTCGACCGCTTCGAATCCAGCCGGTTTCATGTCTTCAAAGACAAGGTATTCGTAGGCGTTCTTGCTGAGAACAACGAGTTCCACTTCGACCAGGTCTCCGCTCTTCACCGTGTCGAGATTTTCGAGCTTCTTCCGTTCGTACTTCTCGACCTTCTGATCGACAACCTGCCCACGTGAGCCGGCAACTTTCGTTTCCTTATCAACGCGAGTCAGCAGGTAGTAGTTGCGATCAACCTTCACTTCCAGGCCGGCCTTGGTGATGAAGTCTTCCAAAGTGAAGTTCGCCAGGTAGGCGTTGAAGTAGACAGGCCCCTTGCCTGACCGACGCACTTCGACAACGTGCTCACCGGAAGTCAACGCGTCGCCTTCGAGAATCAGTTTGTTGTCGAAGTTGAACAGGTTGGACGAGTCGACCTTCACCGACTTGTGCAACTTTCCGTCGACCAGAACTTCGATCGTCATGTCCGGCTCGGCTTCGCCGCTCGCTTCCAGATAATCAGCGAGTGCCTCGATGCAATACGCGGTGTCGCGAGTGCTGCGCCAGTAAGTGCCGTTTCGGCGATTGTTGAGAATGTACTTGACGAGTCCTGCGGTGCGGTCGCTCTTCGGATCAGTCTTTGCGAGCAACTTCAGGTACCAGGCGTTGGCTTCAAGATCGTTGCCCCACCAGTACCACCAGTATCCACCGTTCGGCAGATTCAGATACGCAGTCTGGTTCTCCGCGTCCTCGACTACGAACTGCTCGATATTCTGCAGGATCATCTCGAGCTTTTCAGCCTGTCCCTGCGAATGCAGAGCCAATCCGTAAACGGCCTGCCCGTAGACTGAAAGATGTGTGCGATCGCGGTAAAGGAAGTCTCGCATTTCCGCGTCCACATGCCCGGCATCGTTGAGAACCAGGAACACAAACGCGTCCAGATTATCAGCCTGACTTTTGGTGCGATTCTTCCGTCGTTGCTCAATGTTCTTAATCAGGTTGTTTTTCAGATACTGAACCTGCTCCGCCTGATACTTCTTCAGCCACGCGACGCCACGGTCCAGCATTCCGGGCACAAGTGCGACGTCGTTCTTCGTTGCTGTTTGCAGGCCATGTACGACCACGGCAGTTGTGTGCGACCATGATCGTTCCCCCCGACCGGAGAACCATCCCCACCCGCCGTCAGAAAGCTGCATTGATGTCAGACGTTCGACACCCTGCTTGACCATTCGCTCGACTTCGTCTTCGTCGAAGACTGGGTTCGGTTCGAACGTCTTCCAGCGTTTCGCTCGCTCCGTGCCGTTGCCGATTTCCTGAGCGTTGAGGTTCGTTCGCTTGTCTCGAATATCTGGCAGATTGAGATTCATCCGCTGCAGGATTCGCTGCGTGATCACCGTTGGAATAAAGCGATTCAGAGTCTGCTCGGTACAGCCATACGGATACTCAACGAGGTACGGCAGTGCGTCGACCATTGCTCCAGCGAGTGTCGGCGAATATCGGACTTCCAGTCGCGTCTGATCCGGTCGGCGTTCTTCCGGAACACGAATCGTGATGCTCTGCGAGTCCGTGTTTTCTTTGGTCGCTCGGACGACGCCTGAGAACGAATCGGTTTTCAGCATCCCATGCACGAAACATGGGAAGCTCATCTCCACAGCGTCCGACTCTTCGTCGGTGAGTGCCTTCATGCGGACAGTTGCTTCGCCTTCGCCGTTCACTCGAACTCGCCAGTCGATTCGTTTTTCTCCGTTTGCCGAAACCATGACCGACTGAGTTAAGTCATCGTTCATCGGTGCGAGCGTTCCGCCATCAACTTCAAGCACGACCTGGACGAGCTTCTCGCTGTCGAGGTAGTTGTGGACGTTGGCCGAAAGAACGACTTCGTCTTTCTCGACGAAGAACCGAGGAGCCTGCAGCCTGACCATCAGATCCTTCGCCGTGACGACTTCCGAGGTGCCCTCACCGACCCGAGTCCCATGCCCCATTCCCCAGACGCGAATCTTCCAACCCGTCAGACTTTCCGGCATGGGAAACTTCACCTGAGCATTGCCGTTCTCGTCGGTCGAAATGGCTGCCGACCAGAACGCAGTGTCCGCAAAGTTCGAGCGAATCGTTGGCTGGACAAGATTGTCTCCCGCTCCTCTACCGCCTGAGCCTTCCATCCCGGAATCGGCGGCGGCCATTTCCATCACTGCCCCGGGCGCGGCGGACATCGTCGCCGGCATATCCGCTCGGATTCCGTACGACTTGGATGCGGCCATTTTGGCCGGCGATCTGCGCATTCGCACTCCGTAACTGCCGACGCCTTCTGCTATTTCAAGTTCTTCAACAATGTTGTTGCCGAAGATGCCGAGATTGCTCATGGCCGCTTCGCCTGACTTGATCAAATTGCCGGACCACCGATTCAGACTGGAGTGTGTGTTCGGGTTGTGATGTCGTCGCCACTTCCAGAAGAACTCGCGAATCTCCGGCACGTTGGAGCCGCCCGAGATGTACTCAACGCTGCGGTCGTAAACGCTCAACACAGTCGAGCCGACAAACGGTTGCCCTTCATGATCCGTGACGTGGACTGCGACAGTCGCTTCTTCGCCCGGCTTGTACCGGTCCGACGAAGGTTCGACTTCGACATTCAGCACACGCTTCTCGGGTGGAACAACCACTTCACGCGCGGCGGTGTGAACCTTCGCGTCTGAAATCGTCAACGCCTCGATGAAGAAGTTCGGCATGTCGCGCTGCACGACGGCGAACTCGTGAACCGTGCTCTTCCCATCGAGCCTCAACAGTTTTGGCGGCAGATAGACTCCGTTCGTCGGACGCAGAAACAGCAACACGCTTGAGTCAACTCGCTGGGTGTTGACCATCAGCCGCACGGTGTCGCCGGGTCGGTATTCGCGTTTGTCGGTGATCAGCTCCAAGTCGTTGAACCGAAACTCGCGACCTGTAAAGTTCTCGCCCGTGACCACGAACATGTAGCCGCCTTCGATCACATGGTCCGCCGAGTCTGTCACTCGATAAGACAGTCGATACTGCCCTGGGGCGGCTGCCTTGAACTGCTGCTTCGCCCTGCCCTGCTCGTTGGTGGCAAGTTCCCATTGCTCGACAACTTTCTCTTCCGGCTCTCCGTCTTTGTAGCCAACCGAGTAAAGTGTCAGCTCACCCTGACCCTGAACCGGTTTCTGGGCGAGCGTTTGAGCCTGGAATGATGCCTGGACGTCATCGCCGACTCGATAGTGCCCGCGGTTTACCCACGCGAAAACCTGGAACGGTTTCCGAGCAACCAGCACTTCTCCTTTACCAACGATCGTCCGTCGAGACTCGTCGACAACTTCCGCCGTGATCTCGTAACGGTGATCCTGATCGCCGTGGATTTCTTTGGCGAGTGCGGTGTCGATCTCAACTTTGACCGTACCGTCTTCCGCGATGTCGACTTCCGCTTCAGCGACGATCTCCGGCGGATCATTCGCGCGAGTCCACCACCAGGCGATCGGAGCCCGACACCCCCACTTCCCCCAGCCGGGATACCAGTCATAGTCGTAACCGAACCACCAGTAACCTCGGCCGTAGAACCAGTCCCAATCTCCCGAGGGCAACCAGCGGCTGTCGTGAGCGGTTCGCAGAACTTTGTACTTCACACGAGCATTCGTCACCGGCGCCCCGAAGTAATACTTCGCGTCGATCGTCGCGGTGATCTTCTCACCAAGCTGCACCGGCTCTTCCGGAGCGGCAATCGTGACTTCGAATTCCGGCTTCTTGTATTCCTCGACCCGGAACGCCCCTCCGCCATAACCGTCCAGATAAAGCCGGTAGTTACCAAGCTTTGCGTCTTCGGCAAGTTCGAACTCGCCGGACAGCCCGCCGTACTCATCGGCTTTGATCTGTTTTGTGAAGACGTGTTCGTTCTGAGGGTTCGCACAGATCACGTTGAACGTCTGCCTGGCAAACTGCGAGACGTCAGCCTTGTCGTACTGAGAGTGCCGCACCCAGAACTTGAACTGCACTTTCTGCTCGGGCCGATACACCGGCCGGTCCGTAATCAGATACGTTTTTCGCTGGTTGTACTCAGCGTCGTGCCGACCAGAGAACCAGACTCGATCAAACCCAAGATAGGCGAGTCGGCCTTCGTTCGTGCGAGCAGTGATCAGCCACTGATAGTTCTGATTGTTGTTTTGCCCATCGATCGACAATTGCCCGTCGGCGTCTGAGAACTCGGCAAAGTTTCGCGTGATGACCGAGTGCTGACGCCCTTGCTGATTGTACTCAGATCGCCAGCCGAAGAATTCCACATTGGCCTTCGAAACAGGCTCACCCGTCACGGCGTCGGCCACGTAGTAAAGCATTTTCTTATCGAGCGGCTTGCGGACAATCACGGTGTCATCGACCCAGACAATTATCTGGCTGACGTTTCCGTCGTTCATCTTCGCTCGAACCAGATACGCTCCCGGCTGTTGCAGCGGCGTCGTCACGGTGATTCGGTCGTCAACGTGATTTGGCCGAGGCTTCAACGCGACAGTCCAGTTAGCAACTCGCTTGCCGAGGTACTTCGTTTCGTTCTGCGAGACGATCCGGTAACCAATGTTCTGAATGTTGATTTTGTTGCCGTCAAGCCGCTGCGGGCTGCTTTTGAGATGTGCTTTGACATCGGCCAGCAGCTCTTCAATAGCGATCGGGAATGCTTCAAATTCGACGGATGTTCCGTTGCGAAAACGAAAATCGACAACCGCTCCGCGACCTGAAGGTTGAACCTGCGAGGGCTCGAACCGGCCCCAATGGTCAACAATCTGGCCAAGGCTCTTCTCTCTCCATTGCCGATCTCCACGACCGCAATCGCGAATCGCCTTTCGCCACGCTTCGGCAGCTTTCGGGTACTGCCGACGGTTCTCGTAGATTCGAGCAAGCTTGTCTCTGGCCGATTCTCCGTGGCCTTTCTTTGTCAGTGCGATAATCTCTTCGTTCAGAGCGATGAAGTTGTGCTGCTTCGGCAGCTTGAAGCGACGAACTCCCGTGGCCAGACGCGCAATCGTTTCATCATCTGACAACGTGTGCAAAGCGAACGTTCCGGACTCATCACGCTCGTCATCCTGCTGAAAACCATTTCGCATCCACCGAAACTGAGCCATCGTCTGGACGCCGAACTGGTTGTATAGAAAGTTTGCATACAAACTCAGTAACTCAGCACGACGACTCGGCTGTAACCGTTCGACTTCGGCCAGCAACCACCGCCATCGCTCGCCGTCCGATTCCGCTGCGTCAAACGTCAACGGAATTCGATGCACAACCGGATTACCGTCAGCGTCAACGGGGGCTCCTTCGTTGCGGTAGCCTCGCCAGTAGTTTTCTTCCAGATCCGGCAGCAATGAAAGGTCCGTTTTGATCTGCAGTCGCCATGAATTCAGCGATCCCAGTCCCGACTGAATTGCAGTCGCATATTCGTACAACAGTTGACCGCGTTCCGCCGGTGGCTCGTCTTCGCAGAGTTCTCGTGCCTGGTCCAGCAGTTGCAGAGACCTGACACGATCTCGCTCGTACGAGTTTGAGAACCTGCCGCGCCGCCGATTGTTTCCGCGTTCGAATTTCCCATCGACCACGAATCCTACGTGATTGATTGACCGATAACTCTGAGAGGCCGAACGCAGGAACCGCCAGTTATCGGCACGGACATCGATCGCCGACTCGATCAGTTCGTCGAACTCAGAAGTCCGGCCCAGTCGGTTCAGGCAATTGATGGCGTAATGCAAATCGTTGCAGACCTGCATCGAGTCACTCGCCGGGTCCCTTAGCAACTTCTCAAAGCCCTCATAGGCAGACTTGAAATTCCCATCTTTCATCGCCTTCGCCGCTAACTGGCGAAGTGACGAACCTTCGGACTTATCCGCGGCAGTCATCGCCGACGACATAAACATCGCCCCTGAAATGGCTGCAACAAGTGACAGGAACAGCCAGACACGTGGTCGGGAAAGTCGGATTCGCATGGTTCTGATCCAATTTCACGCCGCTGCATTTCTCATCTCGGGCTGCAGTAGCGAATTATTCTCTGAAGATACGGGCCGTCTCGTCGAATTGTGAGAGCCTTCTTCCCGACAAACCATTCCCGCGAATTGGAAGGATGAAGGCAGAACGAACGAATTCGTCCAGAAGCACGACGATTCAGTCAACCGGATTCTTAGGAATAGTCCTGGATTGACTTCCCGATTTCCAACTTCGTCATTCCCGCGCAGAGTCCTGGGCTCGCGAAGGCGGGGCCGGGAACCCAGAATTCCACTGACGACTGGTTTCGCGCCTGCGCGGGAATGACGAAAATCGTCGCTCTCACCGATTTCGGGAAGTTATTTCGGGACCATTCCTTAGGGCGAATCTTACGGTGTCTGCGAGGCGACGCGAACGCTGACGAGTTCGTACAACTCTTTTGCGATTCGGAAGTCGAATTCGTCGTCGATGTCGATACTGCGCGACGTGCTGACGTACAGTTTGGGGCTGGTACCGATGATGTAGTTGCACCGTCGAATCGTGTCGCGTTTTACGATGTGCAGAGCGTGCGGAACGGAAAACCACTTTGGCAGGAACTGCGACGCCAGGTGCCACGGCCCGAACTGGTAATTCACCGGCTGGCCGTTTGCGTCGAGAATGAACTCGGTCAGAGGCTTAACGACAACCAGCGAATCATGCTCCTCGCGAACCGCTGCCCACGTCCTCAGGCAGTCTTCAAATTCGCAGAAGAATGGCTCCGTCACCGTGACCCACATCACGTCGTCGTCGCCGGGGATTTCGCCGATCAATGACGTAATCACTTCCGCAAAGGGTGTTTCGTTTCGTGTCAGATGTTCGGTGCGAGGGAGAAACTGCAACCCGTACTTTTTCGTGAGGTTTTCAACTTCCGGGTTCTCCGAAGACACATAAATATCTCCGGCGGGCAACACTTCCAGAAGCTGTTTAATCTTAATGTCGAACAGCGATTGTCCCTGGTAGAACTCACAGAAGTTCTTGTTGTGTACTCGTTCGGAGTTGCTCTTCGCCGGGATGATGACTTTCACGATGTAGCTCCAAACCTGAGAACGATCATGTGAGATGGATGGTGACACTACCGCATCGAGGCTGTGTGTTTTTCGTAGGGTGTGACAAGCGGAGTGAATCAAACGGCTGGTGTGCCGGCGCGGGCAACCGTCGGAGTTCGTAGCCGTCAGAATTGCTCTCCGATCTCCGCGCCGGCACACCGCAATTTTCGTTCAGCCCGCTGGTCACACCCTGCAGCCAAAAAACTCACGGCCTCATCGTATTTGACGTCACTGAGCTGGTTGATTCTTCGATTCAAAGATTGGCGACCAGTGATTTAGTTTCCTGGTTTCCGCTCTGTTGTTGCGCTCGGTGTAGCTCGACCATCTCGGTCAGCCGACTGGCCATGCTTTCAAGAACGGGTTGCGGATCATCTCCCGTTTCACAATGGAAGACCTCCGCACTGGAGTACCACGGGACGGCTTTGACCCCAAGATTCCGTTCGTTGAAGCCTCGATTGAATGTCAGGACGGGGACGTCGTTCATGGTCATCATGTCGAGGCAGGAGCTGTATTTGGTCGAGACTCCAGCATCCAGTGACTGAGTCATCGCGATGATGCTGTCGATGTCGTCGAAGAGGTCGAGTCCTTCCAGTTTGACGATCTTTGTTCCGAGTTTTCTGTTCGTTTCAGCAATCTCGCCCCAGGCATCGCCGTACTGGACGCAGACAAAAGTGCAGCCGGGGACTTTCAGGATGGGTTCGAGTTCTTCCAGCGAAAAATAGTGCTTGCCTCGCCCGCCTTTGATGTTGCTGCTTCGCCAGGCGATGCCGACTTTGAAGTTGTCATCCAGAGCGTCCACCCGCTCTTTCCAGAACGCTACCGCCGCAGGATCCGGCTTGAGATACCCGGCTGTCTTTGGGAACTGATCGAGCGAACTTCTCAGATACTTCGCCAGACTTCCGAATGGTGCCACAAAGTCAAAATGCCGTCCCGCGATCAATGGGTGTGGATCCGGAGCTTTGAAAAAGACATCGAATTCGGGGAACGACCGCTGGAAGATCGATACGAGCTTCTCGCCAACTTCGATAACGCCGGTCGCCCCCATATTCACAACGTCCTGGATCATCGATCCAAACAGCATCTGGTCTCCGATGCCCTGTTCGGACCACAGCAGAAGTGATTTCCCGTCAAGAGGCGATCCATCCCAGAGTGGCAAGTCATAGTCACGGCGGCGAGTGGGAAAGTTCTTAAGCTTCCACCGCCACTCGAACTGATCCCAGCCCTCCGCCAGTTCACCGTTAGCCAGCAACGCTCGTGAGAGGTTATGTTGCGCGGGGGTATAGTCCGGGCAGGAAGCTATCGCTTGACGGAATTTAATGATGGCTTCTGCGTGCCGACCGGTTTCGTCGTAGGCCCAGCCGAGTGTGTTGGCGGCATGGTGATAGTCAGGAGCAATCTCGCAGGCGCGTTGGAGATAAGGAATCGCCTCCAGTTCCCGTCCCTGAGACATCAGCGTCAGAGACAGCGTGTTGAGGTAATGGTGGCTTTCTTTAAGTCCGACCGCCTTCCGCAGAACTTCCTCCGCTTCTTCATGCCGTTGTTGGCTGACCAGCAGTCGCCCAAACTCGTGACAACCTTCTGCACACTTCTCATCGAGTTCCAGAACTTCCCGATAAAGCCGCTCCGCTTCCGCCTCCCGTTCCTGCTCAGCGGCATGAGCAGCCGCTTTCAGGTACAGCCCTGACAGGAACTCTTTCTTCTTATGAAAGAAACAAAGCCTGCCTTCACGAGCAAACAGGTCGGCGATTCCATAATTCACCATTCGCTTGCACAACAACTCCCAGACATCCGCTTCAGTTTCCTCGCCGTCGGGGACGACATCTCCGTCTCTCGGCGGATCGGGAGCAATCACACAAATCACTGGAATCCATTCCGCCGTGTTTTCTAACTTCCGCCAGACCCGCAACAACCGATTCAGCATCTCCCGGTACTCACCCCCGGCCCGCATAAGCACTAAGCCAGTTTGTGCATCCAGATCGCTCCACTCACGATCGATACAAATACGGACCGCACTTCGCAGTTCCTGATCATTTAGAAATCTATCAACATCATCTTTAACTTCACAGTCTGGACCAAATGAAAGAACGACTTGCCGCTTTATGGAGGATGTGAGCAATGCCGTCGAGTCACCGCCTTCTCTGTCGAACTCTACCAATGAACCATTGGAAGACAGAGCGTGTCGCCGAAGACTGGCTGCTTCAACAATTGAGAGTTCAGGCGCAACTCGACCCTGTGCCCACATCCATGCCAGACTTTCAAACGGAACAGTATTCTCGAAATCTGCGTGCATCTTATCACTCTGAAATCAGTTTGACTGTACGACCATCGGTCTTTCAGCACAGGGACACTGATCTATCTGCGCCATCGAGCTTCAGTGTTTACGAATATGTAGCCGTGGCACACTAGGCGCAACTTGCTTTCGGTTGCTATCTTCTTCGGTTAACCAACCCGTGGTCATAAGGATGTTGCTCATGAATAGTCCAGAACCTACTAACACTAAACCGTAGAACGTGACGCGAGCTCAGTTTCCATTGGATTGAGCTGCGTCGACACGGCTCGTCAATGCATGGATCATT
>Ga0316208_1002914_pt1 | contig 13088 bp, 7 predicted proteins | sample 3monopyrite_MG_FD_204944 | JGI IMG/M metagenome (GOLD analysis project Ga0316208, IMG submission 204944) | Microbial mat bacterial communities from mineral coupon in-situ incubated in ocean water Damariscotta River, Maine, United States -... | ecosystem: Environmental > Aquatic > Marine > Coastal... | reverse complement strand
GACGATGTTATTGCGATAAAACGCTCTGAAGAAATGGTTGAAGCTATTCAGAAATTAAAAGGAAACGTTAAACTGACGACCTACCCCGATCTTGGTCACGACAGTTGGACCATCACTTACAATAATCCCGATTTCTATCAATGGTTATTTTCCCAGCACGGCTGATTCGTCCTGATAGTCAACACCAAAATTAAATATTCTTGATCATTGGCAAGTGACGCAAAGCAGTTAATCGTGATTAGTACAAAAGAAAAATAGTTGAGGTCAGCTTGGTTCCCCATTCATCAGATAACGATCATCCACAGCAGCCAAAACCTGGCAGAGACTCTTTCGCTCAGGAGCGGGAAGATTTATCACCCTGGTTTTTTACACTCAGCGATTGCGATTCGCCAATCTGCTGGAAACAACTGTTCGGCAACGAGCATCCGACAGAACTGGATATTGGTTGTGGACGAGGTTTATTCGTTTTCAATGCTTCTGAAAATCAACCAGAAACAAATTATCTCGGATTAGAAATCGATTTCAAAGAAGGAAGGCGGGCGGCAAAACGTCTGAAAAAAGCAAACCGTCCGAATGCTCGCATTTTGGGGGGAGATGCAAAACGAGCTTTATCGCAGTTCATTCCGAAAGAATCTGTCGCAGCCATTCACGTTTATTTCCCTGATCCCTGGTGGAAAGCGAAGCATCATAAACGTCGATTATTCACCGCAGAATTTGCCCAGCAGGTTTATCAAACACTCCAACCAGGCGGCTTATTGCATGGTTGGACCGATGTTTTCGATTACTGGGAATTGATGAGCGGGCATATCAAGGAAATTGAACAATTCAAGGAACTTCCTGCTCCGCAAGAGCGTTTTGCAGAACATAATATGGATTATCAAACCAGCTTCGAAAGGAAAAAACGTCTTGCCGGCTGGCCCATCTACCGCGGTTTGTGGCGAAAAGAAAGCTGAGAGAGTCGCAAATCGTTTAACTGGTTTGCTGAAAGAAGTCTTTTGTTTTCTCGGGAGCAGCTTCCACAATGAGTAAACCGTGATAAGCATGGACAGCATCACGACCGGTCGCATTTTTATCGGACATGAAATCTTCTTTGCTGCGCGTTGTGATTAAAACCGTACGAGAAGAAACGTTTTGATGTTTCAATATTTCTTCCTGAATATTCGCTGGTGAATAATCAGACCCCGCTTCTACAATCGCGAGTTGATCCAACCAGGCGTGAATTTGCTCGCCGCGTCTGCTGCCGAACCATTCCAGTTTATCTTTCCCGAGACAAATAGAATCGAGTTGCTGGACGCCACATTCCTGAGTATGTTTCCAGCCAATGGTTGCTGCCAATGAGACTGCATTTTCGATCAACGCGATTTGTTTAATCGAACTCTTGTCGTTTCGCTCCGCATTATTATTGTTATTGGAAAGTTGACGATCCTGCCAGAGGTCAAGAATTAACAAAAGACGCTGATCGCGAATTTGTCTGTATTCCCGAACCATTAATTCATTTCTGCGTGCCGACGTTTTCCAGTGAATCGAGCGGAGTTCGTCGCCATGTCTGTATTCTCGAATACGATGAAATTCGTCATGGTGTGGCCCCGCATTCCCTTTCGAAAATCGACTCGCTTCGCTCCCTTCCCGAGAACGCCTGTGCCACCATTGTGCCAACACACCAATACGAGGGTGAATGAGAATTTCATCCTGAATATCCACCAGTTGTCCTCGTTCTACAATCCCGAGCGGAAAACGGGACGTAACGCGAGCCGGTCCCAATCTGTAGCGACCACGCTGCATGAACCGAATCTGATATTGCCCCTTGCGAGAGGCATTGGCAGGAACCTGCGCAAAAACAATTTTCCCGGTGAATTGCTCCCGTGGACCAACAATCTGATCTTCGACGGTAATCAATGCCGAAGGGATCACTCTTTTTTTGTTAGAGACAGTGATATCAATTGATGTTGGCTCTCCGACCATGAGTCGCTTTGGCAACTGCCGAGAAAGAAACAGCTTGCGTGTCATCGCGAATGTCACACCGCCGTTAACGATAAACGGCCCCGCCATTAATGCAAAAATTAACATCAAGGTGTTTGTTTTGCCAAATAAGGCCCCCAATAGCATAATGGCCAGCATCGCAATGTAAATTTGTCCCTCGATTGGTAATCGAAACAAATTATGAGATTGCTGCCTCAATCCGGAGGTCGTTCTACCACGGTTTGCGAATCTGGATCCTCGCAATCGAGCGAGACTTTGCTGCTCCAGCAAAGTTTTCATGCCCCAAACTGAAATCAACAGCAATATAAGGGAAATTGCCCAGACCACAAATTTGGGAACAACGTGATGCAGGTAACCAGTCAATAATTCTGCCAACAATAAGCCAAGTCCAACAAGCATGGCTGCCCAGGAAATAAGAACTTTCTGCCAGGCTGCTTGTTGAGAATTTGTCATAAATCATCAGTTCAGTGGTATTTTACTGGCGAATGCGTGAAAAGCTGGTAAGCTTAATAGCACGAATCCCGCTGGATCAATGAGCCATACCTATTCCCTTTATTGGCGTTGCCCCTGATTGTCCCTGCACAGGTTTGTCCCTGCATAGTATAGGAGCAATAAGATTTTACGAAAGTGCTGAATTTGTTTTCAGTCACAACGCATCAACTCACTCATCCCAGTAGTGGCGAATCATCAGTTGGATATATTTTGTCAAAAAGTCTCTGAATGACAATCCCCAATATCCAATAAGCCTCTGAATTCACTCACAAACTTCTGATTGACTCAATCCCAGACGGGAAAGATCTAATATGGCAAAAACATACGATCAACAACCAGAGCAAAATCCCTTTTTACCACCCGATTCAGGCTTACCAGGTGGGTATCCTCCGCCCAGTTCTCAATCGTTTGACGGCATTCCATATTACTCCGGTGGTGTTGAGAAATCCAGGAACCGAGGAATGGATCGCTTTCTGGCAAGAATGCTCACCTTTATCGTGATTGTTGCCGTGTTTATCCTTCTGGTTGTTTTTCTAAAGAACATCTCACCCGAAGGCAATAACCAGATGGATATTACGCCGGGCGAACGAACGGGAACCACCGCACCTAATGAAACCCCTGCCAGCGATATCATTGGTGAATGATATCGCTGGTTTCGCCCAGAAACCATTCATAAAAGGCAGAGTGCTTTAATCGGACGGGACTGGTTTGTTAAGCATTGTTTGTTTGAATCTAAAACAAATCGCAGTGGTAAGTCCCCCTTATCCAACCGGCTCGCTCATATAATCTGGGAACCAGCGTTGGACTCTTTCCAGACCAAACAGGCATTGCATTATTTTCAGTAATGGTTCGCGATTCTGTTTGGATTCATCAATGCAGTGAGTCCAAAGTGAGGGGTCGATAAAAATAGTTTCCGGAGGTTGCAACCCAGCGCGAGCCGTCATCGTTTCCAATAATGTGGCCTGGACTGATGAGAGTTCATGCGTCTGACAAAGCTGTATAAAAAGTGGGATGATTACTTTTGTTGATTTTTGCGCGACCGGCTTTTTCCTCAGATCAAGCAGGTACATCACAACCCACAATAAGGCAAAAGCAGTGAGGACTGAAAAGAAAATAATGTAATATTTCCCACTGCCATAGCTTCTGCTGATTCTTGCAATTTCTGACAGATTAGCCAGGACGGGATGTAAAAATATCATTTTATTATAATCCTAACCCGGCGTAGCCGGAACCAAGCAGGGAGATAGGCGCTAGGGAAAAGTAGGTTAGGCTTTCCAGCCTGACAAATGTGGCCTCCATGAGATTGACTCTCTGATTGACCAGTGATTGCTGTTTTATTCATTGAAAGATCAGTGTAATTCGTCTCAGGCTGGAAAGCCTAACCTACGATTCATCATAAAAAGTCCTGCCACTTTTGCGCAGCATTTTATTGATAAGAGCCTAAGAGCCTGATGTAACTATTCACAGAGCGATTCTCCTCGTAGTCACAGATGATTCGTTCAACGGCGAGCCGCAGGCGACTGTGTAAACAGAAATGCTTTGCTCAAAAGTGATCATTTAACTTCGACCTGTTGTTTAACAAATGTACCATTATTGACTACATGCAGTATGTATGAGCTGTGTTGGAGTTCACGCTTTAGCGTCTCGCTCTAAGAAGGTGTTTTCATTTCCGATTTTTTGTTACGAATTTTCAACAATTCTTTTTCGACGGTGGTGCGAACACGTGGATTGGAATCATCGAGCAACATCATCATCGAAGAAATAATCTGTGGTGTAGGCGATTCTGCAAGAATTTCGACAACAGTTCGTCTTATAATGGGATCGGTATCGTAAAGTAATTCGATCAATCCTTCCTGTACCTGATGTTGAAGCCCCATCGTTCGAACCGCCTTGGCAGCTCTCAGACGCCGGGTACGGATCGGGCTGGCCAATTCTCGTGACAACTCCCGAATTGCATCAGGGTTTATTTTCAATAGCAGTTCTGCAATTTTTTTTCCTACAGATAAAGGAGCAGATTCGCAATGCTCGATCGCGTGCTGCAAATCGAACATATCAAGAGCTTCACGGGCCTGCTGTTGCACAATTTCATGGGGGCTATCCAGGCGTTCGATTAACAGTCTCGATTTATCTGGCAGCTTGGTCTGTTTTATTTCGGTAACTGCCCACGCTTCAATGCGCGGGTCGGGAGAGTTCAAGGCCTCAGCTATATATTGTTCGTAACGATCCTGATCAATCGAATTTCGAAATTCAGCGGCGATCTTTCGTGCTTCTACGGCTCCAAACTGGAGTGCGTTTTCATAGATTTCGATTTTTTCATGGTTTGGAATCCCAATCAATTCAACAAGCCGGACCAAATTCCCCTGAAGCTCTTCCGCAATGGTATCCCAAAAATAAGTATCAGCAGTTATCCAGCAAAGCGAATCTAATCGTTTATAGTTTCGTTCCTGATTGACAGAAGGATGCTCGGGAACAGAATTGATTAAGTGCATTTGGAATTCGATATCGCTTCGCTCTGAAAGATTCATCAAAATCCTGGCATGCACATACTTTTGCTTCAGAGAATCTGTTAAGAAGTGAAGGATACCTGGATGTCGTTCTTTATTAAAAATATTCCAAATGACACAAAGGCATTGTGGATTAGATTCCCGAATTAACTTTCGAGGAATGCTTTGCCCCGGGTTCGATAAAATAAATATTGATTGCAAAAGTAAACGAGGATGCTTTAGGCGATCAAACTGCTGGACCTCTTCTGCAATCGCGTTCAAAGTTATTTCTATTGAATTTCGAAGCGACGCATCTTCTGACGAATCTGCTTGTTGTTGCTGATCGTAAAGGGAATCAATAATGCCTTCAAAAATATGGCCTGCCTGTTGAACCAGGTCGCCTTTTGCACAACGCATAAATTGTAATACAGCAGGCAATTCTTCATAAAGCTTCGCCGCCTTGATTGTTTGCAGAGCGTTGATTGCCAACTCGTTCGTTCCATGCCCCAGACATTCGTGGAGGGAAAAACGTATCAGATCAACATTCGCAGCAATTTCTTCAATCACCTCAATAGAAAGGCGATTGATGTTGCGAATGATTTCAGTTTTTCCAAGTCCAGAACCAGAATGGAGCAAACTCAGCGCAGCCTTGGAGGTAATTTCTTCATCAGGCACACTTAGCGCATGGACAAGCACTGCTTGCGAAATGCTGGTATGATTTTTTTCCAGCACTTTGATCGTTTTATCAATGACGCTTGCAGTTTCCACAAATACGGTACTTCTTTAATGAAGGGTGGTTATTGATAGATGCGGCAATCACTTCCAGGTTAAAACTCGATTGTCTACGTTATTCTCGTTTCGGGGAACTTACTGGAGAAGCAGTCGTAAGCTCATTTTCAATGATGCACAGTTCTCTATAGGGAAGAAAATCTTCAGTTTTTTACCGAAAATAAATCCCTTCTGAATTTCTCCAGAAGGGATCGATGATCGAAGTAACATTACTTATTACTTACCTGGCTCCAAGTAATTCCTGAATACCAATGCTCGGTATGATGAGGCTGGTGGCATCATCTTGAGGAACATATTTATCCTTTTTAGGTTTTACTTTGGAAGATGGCTTGGGAACTGGCGTCAATTTCTTCGGACTCTTCTTCACTTTCTTTGGCTGAATTTTTTTCAACTGAGGAAGTTTTACCGGTTTTTTTGCTTTTGGTTTGGGAGCCACTTTTTTCTGTCGAGGGGCAGTCACTTCAGGAGCAACAACCTCGGGAGCAGCAATCCAATTGTCCGCAGTACAGTTGGAAGAAACGCAAGCATCGTCAATGCAGCAAGTATTGACACAGCCATCGTCAACGCAGCCATCGTCAACGCAGCCATCATCAACACAGCCATCAATACAATTGTCTCTGCGAAGCCAACTGAATCGACAAACTTTAACACCACAGCGTCTTAACGCCTGGGCAGATTCCCGGCGAACATGACGCGACTGGTCATTCAATGCACATTTAAGAGCCTGCACTACATAAGGTGAGCAGCAGCAATCTCTTTTACGTAACTGATCACCAATTTCGTCAGCAGCTTCTGCGCGGACATGTGCATTGCAATCTTTCAATGCGTCAGTTAACGCACACATCACTTCCGGCTGACACCTGCAATCGAATCGACTGCCGATGCGATGAACTGCTTTTTTGCGATCACGCGGTTCGCATGCCGTTTGAGATGTGTAAATCAACTGGGCAAGTCTGCGATTTTTATCGCAAGGGGTACACAGATCGACACAATCGCCACCGATGCACGTTTCTTCGCAGCAAAAATCTGGAACGCAGCTGTCCTCACAACAAGATTGCAAATTAACGTTACAGCAAGTTCCACGACAAACATCGCTCAGCCAGTGCTTCGGCGTGGCAAACAACTTCCGGTGAAGTGTCGACCAGCAAGAATCTTTTCCGCAATCTGCATCAATACAGGAATCGATGCAATCCTCAACACAAACATCTACGCAAGCAACGTCTTTCTTTTTCCAAAATTTCAGTTTCGACCAACCCATTGCATCGGCATTCATATTCATGCCAAGCACAATGGCCACCATCGTCACCATTCTGACGATTTTCATTGTTTCACTCCTTGATCGAGAGACGACCCTGTTCTGAATTCTGTTCGGAATTTTTCATCAACAAAAGTGTGATTGCTTCGATTAAGGTTTGCCAACAATGTCGAAGTCTAAATCACTTGATGATTCAGTTCCCCAAATAGAATTGTCCAACAAGACAATCTCTCTTGTCACCACCTTCCCTGATCTCACCATCACGATCCTCGCGATGTTGTCCGCATAATCCATTGCATGATGTCAAACCGATATCCCTGGAAAGACCACACTCTCTATCAATTCGTATCGACAGGAAAAAACGGCCTCTTCAGAGCAGTCAGGCGAATTTGAAACATTCCTCAGAGCCAATTATGTACCGATTATAGCGGTGGAGCCGATCAGGATAATTGCACAATATTCCCGCCCATAATTGCTTTTGAAACAGCCTTATTCTGCTAAGCTGCACGGTTTAGAGAAATGATTACCGAATGCAAGGTTCTGCAAATATTGTGGGGCGTCAAGTCAAACGCCACTGATAATTCGTTTAACGGCAAGCCAAAGGCGACTGCGCACGCGGGTTGGACAATGAGGTTTTGCGCCGTTAAGCATCGGGCAAACAAGAACTGTCTAGTTTACGGGAAATGATCTTGAGTTAAATAACTGAAGCATAATTCAAGCCGTTTGAATGGCTCAGATGCGTCGCGTCTGGGTTCATCTGTTTTTTGCCTTCAGCGAAAAAATAGAATCTCAAGGATGCGACAATTATTTATCGAGCAATCCCCAACCTGGTATCGCCGCAACCAAATAGGTATCAGGCGAGCCGGGGGTGTTAACCCCCTGGTTACTTGCTGTTGTAAATATAGGGCTTGCAATCTACACGCGAATGTCATTTGGGTCATAACTGACCCGGCTCGCCTGGAAATATCCTGCCACCTTTGCGCAACAGGGTAGCCCGACCACTTCAGTGGTTGGGTGCCGTCAGGCACAAGATGCTCGCGCCATGTGCGTTCAATGCTTTTTCTTATTGGCTGAAGGCCAATCCCATCATAGCCTGGGGCGATGCCCCAGGCTATGGTAAAAGAGGCCTTCAGCCAAAAAAAAGTAAAACTCGATAGCAATTGCTAACTCAAACCGGCACATAGAATCGGGTAGGGGCAGGAAACGTCCCATGTAAAAGGAAGCCACATGGCGCGAGCCTCTTGTTGCTACGCAACCCAACCGCTAAAAGCGGATGGGCTACCCTGTTTTTATTAATTTGACACAAAAACTTGACTCAAATAGTACAACTTGGACCCTATGAGATATCTAATCAAGTTTCTTCAATTCTTTTTCAACCAGGTCTGTCCAGATTTTATAACCGGTTTTATTGAGATGCAGGCCATCCCCGATTAAATAGTTTTCGTTTGGAATGCCTTTATCGTTCAACATCGCGGGAACGATATCGCAGTAGTGTAAATACTTTTTCGTTTCACTCAACGTGCGAATTTTCTGATTCGCTTTTGACATCTCCTGCCACATATTCCACCGCGCCTTACTCGGCTTGATGGGCAAATAAATGATCTCCGTCTCCGGGAGCGCCGCGTGAACTTTTTCAGAAAACGTTTGGTAATCGTTAAATACCTGCTCCGGACTCTTCTTATGGGCGATATCGTTATCTCCACAATAAAAAACGATCACAGAAGGATCGTACTTCAACACGACCCGATCAAAATAGTAAAGCACATCGCTGATTTGAGAACCGCCAAACCCGCGATTGAGAATTTCCCGGTTCGGAAAAGAGGCTGTTGTATCCCACATGCGAATTGATGAAGAACCCGTAAATAAAATGCCGTTCTTGCAGGGCGGCGATTTTTCATCCTGCTTTTCGAACTGCTGAATCGATGACTCAAAACGTGTCGCAGGAACTGGATTCTTACTCAACGTGTAGGGGTCGCCCAGACGTTTCATTTCTGCTGCAAGAAGTTCCTCAAGTTCTTTTCTTTTTTTTGCATACTTGGAAATGTTTGCCAGATTGGTCTGATTGGAATCAGGACGATGGTTCAGCAATTTCACCAGTTGGGCATCCTGATGTTCGGCGAGATATTCAAAAGGATTCTCTTTCAAGTTGAACAATTGAGTCTCTCGGACTTTGCCATCAAGTACATCGTATTCGATCAGTTTCCAGCCATCAGTTTTAATCGATCGCATTCCCGGCTTGGTGCCGCCGCAGTATACGCCGTAAACAGAATCACGGATTCGATCAACCTTTCCTTCCAGGATGGGACGAACACTTTTTCCATCGACAACCTCTGGGACCTCAATGCCCGCTAAATCACAAAAGGTTGGTAGTACATCCAGAAGGTAACAATAGCCGGAGGCTCGGCTGCCTGCTTGAATTCCCGGTCCGGAAACAATAAACGGCACCCGCCAGGTATGTTCATACAAATTCTGCTTTCCCATCAAGCCGTGCCGACCAACTGCGATGCCGTGGTCGGAAGTAAAAATGATGTAAGTGTTTTCAAGCTCTCCCATTTTTCGAAGGCGCGAAATGACTCGACCAACCTGACTGTCGATGTTTTCGATACAGGCGTATTCGCGCCCCAGTTCATTGCGAACGGTTGCTTCGTCCCGATTTTTCATCACCCCCTGAACGGCGACTTCATCTCGTAAACCGGGATGACCGTGCGGGAACGGATGAGCCGGCAGGTAATTACTTCGAAGCGGCGGAGCCTTCGGGTTTGGTTTTCCGGATGGTCCGTCGTTACTCACACCATATTTTTCGGCCAGCTTCGGCGTTGCGTTGCGGGGGTCGTGTGGGTGAGAAAATCCAAAATAGATCAGAAAAGGATCCTGATCTTTCCTTGCGGCACGTCGATTCAGGTAGTCAATCACTTTATTGCCATGCCATCGACTTCCGTTATCCGCATTCCCTTGCCGCATCGTGGCGGTATCACTTTCATCAAAAATCGCATTCGCTTCTTTGAAGCTGTTTCCATTTTTACAGGTCCGGTACGTATCATATCCTGCCCGATTAAAAACGGCAGGCAATGATTGCTCGGCTGCTTGTTTACGGAAATCTTTAGGAAATTTAATTCCTGGTCCTCGCGCACCAGGTGCATTCCAAAGAGTTCGTCCTGTCATAATCATCGTGCGAGAAGCCGTGCAAACCGCCCCGACCCACGATCCCATGTGATGAGCATCATCAAACGTCATTCCCCGTGCAGCCAGTTTGTCGATATTCGGCGTATTGCAAACCTTGTTACCGTAAACGCTGAGTGTTTCTGGAGATTGATCATCAGTCAAAATGAAAAGAAAGTTGGGCCGCTTCTTTGCAGCGTATATTTCGCCGTTGCTGCCGGAAATCCCATTGCCGCCGAAAAATATTGAGAAAAACAAGATCGAAACGGACAGTATATTCAAACATGATATTTTTGATCGCATGATAACTCTCTTTTCTAAAGCTATCCTTTCAACTTATTCCCAAGCTTCTGCCCCTTTGCGTTTCCTGGGAAGATCTTGGGAATGAAGAAAGAATCGAAACTGTAATAGTCAAACATTATACCTGAGACAGTTGAAATTGTCTCGCATACCAGCAGGCTGCTCACAATTTTCGAGCCATTATTTTCCAGCCCTCCCCGTCGCAGTCGCCTTGCCGTTACACGATTGCGATCTACGATTTACGAGAAGGCAGTGATTGTTTGAACGAAACTCAATAAAAAAGCCGCACATCAAGTTGATGCGCGGCTTTTGTTTTTTGAAAAGATTCAATAACTCATCGAGTCAGAAAATCACTCGTTATCCATTGCGGCCTGAGCCGCCGCCAATCTTGCGATGGGGATTCGGAATGGAGAGCAACTGACGTAGTTCAAGCCGATCTTCTGGCAGAAGAAGACGGAAGCCGGATCGCCACCATGTTCTCCACAGATACCAATTTTCAGATCGCTGCAGGTGCTTCGACCACCTTCAACACCAATCTCCATCAATCGACCAACACCTTCTTGATCAATCGTCTGGAACGGATCGCTGGGGACGATATCGTTTTCCTGATAGAAACCGATGAACCCGCCGTAATCATCACGACTGATACCGAGTGCCGTCTGCGTTAAATCGTTGGTTCCAAAACTGAAGAACTCAGCCGTCTCTGCAATCTGATCGGCCCGGATCGCTGCTCTTGGAATTTCGATCATTGTTCCGACCGTGTAATCGATTTCGATTCCCTGTTCTTTCAAAACTTCCTCAGCAACTTCACGGACCACTTTGGTCTGGTTATCGAGTTCGGTTTTGAACCCGACCAACGGAATCATGATTTCAGGATGCACATCGTGACCAGCTTTTTTAACCGCACAAGCAGCTTCCATAATGGCACGTGCCTGCATCGCGGTGATTTCCGGATACACAATTCCAAGGCGACAACCACGATGACCAAGCATCGGGTTGGATTCCTTTAACTCTTCAACCCGGCGATAGATAAATTCTTTACCGGTTCCAATCATGTCAGCCAGTTTGTGTGCCAAGTCTGGTTGTTCGTGCAGATGGTGTTCCGAAAGGAATTCATGCAATGGAGGGTCTAACAGACGAATAGTGACCGGACGCCCTGCCATTTCGGTAAACAGGAGTTCAAAGTCTTCACGCTGGAACGGCAGCAGTTTGTCGATTGCAGCCTGACGAACGTCTTGCTTTTCTGCCAGAATCATTTCACGAATTTCATCGAGATGACTGAAGAACATATGCTCGGTTCTGCAAAGTCCAACCCCTTCTGCACCGAAGGCAATCGCTTTGGCTGCATCGTCAGGTTCTGCGTTTGCCCGCACCTGCATCGTTCGGTACTCATCCACCCATTCCATCAATTGAGCATACCGTTGATACGTTTCTGCCTCTTCCGGCTTTTTGGTTTTTGTGATCAGCACTTCGATAATTTCCGAAGGCTTCGTTTCCACTTTACCTGCAAAAACTTCGCCGCTGAATCCATCGATGCTGATCCAGTCTCCACCTTTGAGAACCTTACCAGCAACTGACATCGTTCCTTCGTGGTAGTCGATATCTAAATCGGTACAACCAACGATACAGGTTTTCCCCATCTGCCGACTCACCAAAGCCGCATGAGAAGAGGCACCCCCAAAGGCAGTCAAAATCCCCTTGGCAACTCGCATTCCTCGCAAGTCTTCCGGGCTGGTTTCACGGCGAACCAGAATCAACTGCACGTCAGGATTTTCAGAATGAATTTTTTCGGCATCTTCTGCATGGAAGCAGATAATACCTGTTGCGGCTCCAGGACCGGCGTTAATTCCTTTTGTCAGGTAGGCTCCTTGTTCGACTGCTTTTGTCTTCGCTTCAGGATCAAAAATTGGTTGAAGCAACTGATTCAGATCGTCTGCGGGAATACGTTTTTTGTTCAACGCTTCCTGAGGAGTAATCAATCCTTCATTGACCAAATCAACCGCGATACGAACGGCTGCGAAACCGGTTCGCTTGGCGTTACGAGTTTGCAGCATCCAGACTTTTCCTTCCTGGACGGTAAACTCGATATCCTGAACCTCTTTATAATGACGTTCCAGAGTTTCGCCGATGTTGCACAATTGCTCGTAAGCTTTAGGCATATCGTCGCCAAAAGTTTCTTCGACACGTTTAGGAATACGAATTCCCGCAACAACGTCTTCACCCTGAGCGTTAATCAGATAATCGCCATTGAAGCCAGGTTCTCCCATGGAACAATCACGTGTTAAACCAACGCCCGTTGCGCAGTTATCGCCAAGGTTCCCATAAACCATTGCCTGCACATTGACTGCGGTTCCCCAAGTGTGAGGAATGCCATAATCCCGGCGATAAACAATCGCCCGGTCATTCATCCAACTGCTAAAAACAGCTCTGATTGCCCCCCACATCTGATCGCGGGCCTCGCTCGGAAATTCTTTTCCGGTTTTGTCATGAATTACTTTTTTGAACTCGACGACAATTTCTTTAAGCTGATCAACATTCAATTCAGAATCGAATTCAACGCCAGCTTTTTTGCGAGCTTCATCAAGAATGGTTTCGAAATAATCTTCTTCCTTGCCTTCCGGACGAACTTC
>Ga0316208_1002913_pt1 | contig 13091 bp, 17 predicted proteins | sample 3monopyrite_MG_FD_204944 | JGI IMG/M metagenome (GOLD analysis project Ga0316208, IMG submission 204944) | Microbial mat bacterial communities from mineral coupon in-situ incubated in ocean water Damariscotta River, Maine, United States -... | ecosystem: Environmental > Aquatic > Marine >... | reverse complement strand
GCCTGCTGTTCTATTGCACTGGCATCTGCAAGTAACTGTCGTGAGCGCTGTAGTAGCACTTTACCCGCCTCACTTAACACCGCCTTGCGTCCTTCTATATGCATTAACTGTATGCCTAACTGCTCCTGTAAGCGCTTAACCGCATAACTTACAGATGACTGGCTGCGATGTAGCTGCTCTGCTGCCTGAGCATATCCGTCACAATCAACAACGGCCTGCAGAGTTCTCCACTGATCTAAGCTAACTTTTGGTGTATTCATGCGACCCAATATACATCTAATTATTAGATATTTAAAGCCTATATTATGCGCTTTTATATCTATAAAATTACATCATAATAGTAAACATCAAAACAAACTTAAATCTAAACAAACAGGTGAATACAATGGAAAAATTTACAGACTTGGCTGCAAGAATTTTATTAGGACTTATATTTGTGATGGCTGGCTTTAACAAACTCGGTGCAGGTTATGCTGGAACGGCGGGCTATATGGAAAGTATGGGCATACCGGGTGGATTATTACCATTGGTGATTGCCACTGAAATTGCCGGCGGTTTAATGGTTATTCTGGGTTTTAAAATTAAATGGGCTGCACTTGCACTGGCAGGGTTCACCCTGTTAGCAGGCATTATATTTCACGGTAATTTTGCCGATCAAATGCAGTCTATTTTGTTTATGAAAAATATGGCCATTAGTGGGGGTTTGTTACTGCTGGTTAATTACGGCGCAGGTGAACTTAGCATAGATAAAAAACTAGCCTGAAAATAGCCTCTTTCAAAATCATAAAATATAAATTGCCGCTGCATATGTTGCAGCGGCATTCGGTAATCAAAGGAATACACAATGGGCATGTTAATCAATGGCGAACTCGCCAACAGCTGGTTAGATAAAGAAATAGAAGAAGGTGAATTCAAACGCATGGAATCCTTTTTTCGACACTGGGTAACGGCTGATGGCAAAGCAGGCCCAACGGGTAATGCTGGATTTAAAGCCGAGGCAAATCGATACCACCTTTATGTATCCGAAGCCTGCCCCTGGGCACACCGTACTGTAATTTTTCGTAAGCTTAAAAAACTGGAAAATATAATCGGTATTTCTTATGTTGAGGCTGCGATGCTGGACGATGGCTGGACGTTTACCAGCGGCGGAAAGTATCAAGATAACTTATACGCATCAAAATATGCCTATGAGCTCTATCAAAAAGCGGATAGTAATTTTACAGGTCAAATTACCGTACCTATTTTATGGGACAAAAAAACCAACACCATTGTAAACAATGAATCGTCCGAAATTATTCGCATGCTAAATACCGCATTCAATGAATTCACGGATAACAAAACAGATTACTATCCAAAACAACTGCAAAAACAAATAAACGAAATTAACCAGCCCATATACGACAACATCAACAATGGGGTTTATCGTTGCGGCTTCGCAAACACACAAGAAGCGTATGAAAAGGCGTTTAAAAGATTATTTGATCAATTAGATGAAACAGAAGAATTACTATCAAGGCAGCGCTACTTACTGGGCGAACAAATAACCGAAGCCGATTGGCGCCTGTTTACAACACTAGTGCGTTTTGATGCTGTGTATGTCGGTCACTTTAAATGCAATCTGAAACGTATTAGTGATTATAAAAACCTATCCAGTTATTTACGTGAACTTTATCAGGTACCAGGCATTGCCGATACAGTCGATATTAACTACATCAAACGTCATTACTATTTTAGTCATACCAGCATTAATCCTACGCAAATCATTCCTCAGGGGCCACTATTAGATTTTACTGAAGCACATGATAGAAATAGAAGTTACTAAAAATTTAAACGTTTTTATATTGATACTTAGAAGAGAACAACTTTAAGCTGAAATTGATAACGGGTATCATTCTAGATACCCGTTAAACATATAAAACCTTTAACTACGATTTAATTTTTCACCAGCCAGCTATTAACCTGTGTCACAAGCTCTGTATTTTTATTAACGAAAAAGTGATCAGCGCCTTTTACTACTTGCTGTGAATAATTGTTATTTTTTGAACCTGCCTCTTTTCTCATCTTCGATGATTCAAGTACATAATCCAGATCTTTTTCTCCATATAAGTCAAGCACCGGTAGTTTTATATTTTGCAATGCTAATACGGTATCCATGCGTTTATCATCACGGGGCCCTGGCATACCAATTGCAACAAATGACTGTATACCTGTATTTTTATTATTTGCTAAATAATAAGCCGACATGGCCGAACCTAAACTATGCGCAACGATGGATATTTTTTTAATACCCTTAGCCTGTAAATTCTTAACTGCGGCATTTATACGCGGTGCCACCTCATCAAACAAGGGTGCATATTCTTGGTATTCTGCTTCATTGCGCAATACCGGCATTTGAATAGACAGGGTAGCCCAACCATTTTTCGGCAATTCTGTGCGTAACGGCTGAATGACGTCTTGCCAATTTGGGTGAACACCTGAGCCATGAATAATGATTACACCTCCCCTTACACTATCTGTTGAAGCCTCTGTATATATAGCAAGTGCCTTATGTTTCCCAAGGTCTAACCACTCGGCTTCTCCATCTATTAAAAAATCAACTATTTGCTCAACCCAGCGCTTTTCTTTATCTAAATCAGATGCTTGCACTGAATTCAACAAGTTAAATACAATAAAAATCAAAGAAATAATGATGCTTTTCATAACATAAACTCATTAGTTAGGTATTTATTCAATTACACAAATAATAACAAATATTATAATTTAGACCATGATTAATTTTATAGTAAAAAAGCTGTAGCCTTAACGTTGGCGCATAATAAATACGCCACACACATACTTGAACTATTGCAAAACACCCCCATTAAAACACTGATAACAATTATAATTACACTAAAACTTAGGCTTTTACATCCGCTGTGTGGTTGCTAGTTTTACACCGGTAACCACACAGCATACATTGCCCCTTATTATTTAAAACTCCGCAAGGTAAAAACTATGAATATTTTAATGGTATTAACATCCCACGACCAACTCGGTGATACTGAGTTTAAAACCGGCTTCTGGTTAGAAGAATTTGCTACACCTTATTATATTTTTAAAGATGCGGGCGTTAATATCACTCTTGCTTCACCCAAAGGCGGACAACCTCCCCTAGACCCTAAAAGTGATGAAGCAGATTTTCAAACAGAAGCAACACATCGCTTTAAAGATGATAAAGCGACGCAAAGCGTACTGGAAAACACACAAAAGCTATCTGAAGTTTCAGCAGATGATTACGATGCCATTTTTTACCCTGGCGGCCACGGCCCGTTGTGGGATTTAAGCAATGATTCACACTCAATCGCATTAATTGAAAACACATATAATGCGGGTAAACCTGTTGCAGCGGTATGCCATGCACCTGCCGTTTTATTAAAAGCTAAAAGTACCGATGGCTCTGCATTAATTAAGGGGAAATCAGTGACCGGCTTTAGTAATAGCGAAGAAGATGCTGTACAACTTTCACAGATAGTTCCTTTCCTGCTAGAAGACAGCTTAAAGGAAAATGGTGCAACTTATACAAAAGGTGAAGACTGGAATCCATATGCGGTTAAAGATGGCTTATTAATTACAGGGCAAAATCCCGCTTCATCAGCAGCTACTGCCAATGCTTTGCTGGGGCTACTTCAATAAGTCAGTCTAATTGAGCATAAACATATAACGCCTTACGTAAGGCGTTATTTAACTTAAGTGTACGAATTATAAAAAGTCTTCAATAAACCAGGCAGAAAAAGAGTGTCGGCCCGTAACATTGGCTTTTTGGTAGATTGATGATGCCTGCTGACGAATTGTTTTTTCTGCTGTACCGCGCAGGATAGCGATTTCTTTTAACGATAAGCCTTTAAGTAATAACAGCCCTACTTCCTTTTCACTTTTTGACAATCCCCAATCTGCAAACTGGATAGCCATGATATCGGCCAGTGTTTTACGCGCATCAATTAAACGAGCATTATCTGGTAAAGGCAGATTACGCGCATCTTCAAGTTGCTGATTAAGCGTCTCAATTTCGCTACTTTGCATTCTAATATTTTTTATTATCCAGGCAAGAGCAGCGACTGCCACTACAAGCACAATACCTTCCTGAATCACATGTGCTGTTTTTACTCCATGCGTCAAATCGGATATTAAATCACCCGCACTTGCCAATATAACTAATAAAAAAATAAGTACTGTGACAAATTCTTTAGAAAAAAGCCGAAGCATCAAATCTACCCTCAAAAATGTATAGGACATATGTCCTATAAAGCCCTGTTTAGGGCATCTGCCCGATGTATACCCCCATGTAGAACACAATAATTATACTACGATGAATATTTGTGAGTAACAAGCCATGAAGCAAAGCACATATGTATGGGACCCATTAATAAGGTTATTTCACTGGAGTTTGGTACTCGCATTTTTAATCAGTTATCTCACCGGTGATGAGCTTGAAACCATACATGCTTATTCTGGATACCTGATATTAACTTTAATTTCTGTGCGTATCATCTGGGGATTTATTGGCACAGAACACGCGAGATTCAGCAATTTTGTACGTCCTGTTCCCGTCGCTATAAGTTACCTGCGAGGACTCTTCACTGGCAATGCAAAAAAATATACCGGACACAATCCAGCGGGAGGCTTAATGGTATTAGCATTATTAACGAGCATAGCTATTACGGGGTTAACAGGACTTAAGGCCTATGGCGTGGAAGGCCATGGGCCATTAGCATCCACTCCAACTGAAACCCTCGATAAAGTAATACTTAGCCCAATCAAATCAAGCTCTACTCCATCGGAATCAAAAGATCATGATAATGACGACGATGATGATCACCATAAAAATGGTAAATACAATGCTCATGATGATGACGAAGATGAGTTATGGGAAGAGCTACATGAGTTGTTTGCTAATCTCACAGTATTATTAATCTTGCTGCATATATTAGGTGTTTATATATCCGCCTTTGTGCATAAAGAAAACCTGGTAAATGCGATGATTACAGGATATAAGAAATCTACGAAGAAATAGCAAAATATATGGAGTGCTCCCTACCTTATAGCTCTGCACATCTAATACAGGTTATTTATTATGAGCACTATTTTTAAGGTTTAGGTTAAAAATGACAATGTCAGTTGATGATAAGGAATTTACCAATTACATTGTAGAGTTAATGCAATGTATTGGGCCTGTAAATGCCAAACCCATGTTCGGTGGCTATGGAATATTTTTAGATGGATTAATGTTTGCTTTAATAAGCGATGGATTATTGTATTTAAAAGCCGATACTGAAAATAAAGAAAATTTTATTAAAAATAATCTGACTGCTTTCAGCTATATGAAAAAAGGCAAAGAATGCCATCTTTCTTATTTTCAATCACCGGAAGACGCTCTTGAGGACACCAACATTATGTATAGCTGGGCTAAACCATCTTATGCTGCAGCCTTAAGAGCCGCAGCAAAAAAGAAAAAGAGATAAAACTCATTTTATATATTGAAAATAAATTTTAGTCTTTTTCCGCAAATGAAATCGCGCCTACACCCGTACCACGAAATCTTACTATGGCTATTTTTCCTTCTTCATCCTTTAATGACAGCACTTTACCCTCTTCGCCTTCATCACCGATAAACTCTGATTTTTCTATTATTGGATTACGTTTCAATAATGACTCAGGGGCTTTGATATTTTTTTTACCCCAGCCATCAGGTTTTTTCGTCTTATTAAACGCCGTAACTGCCAAACTAAACTTAGCCTCTAATTCAATCATTTCATCTAAATTTTCTGCGTTAAATCCATTTAAGAGTTTCTTTATAAATTCTCTATCAAAGTTCTCTTTTACTTTTTTAGCCAGGGCATATGGCTGTGCTGGTAGCGCACTCAAACGAATAGGTGCTTCTGCAGCTGTTGCTCTTGGCCTGGGTTTCACACGCTCTTTGCCCTCCACATAAGCGGCAGCTTTTTCAATATAAATTTCTTCCGGATTTTCCTGTATCGCCCGGGCAAGACTGGCGCCCTTAACATCATCCCACTCACGTTTTGCAATCACTGATGGCGATACACCTTCATCTTTAGCCATTTCGAACAAACAATTTGCATGACAATGCTGAAAATAATCTTTAATTACAGGTGTTAATGACAAATAAGCTTCAATCTTTTCCATGCCACTTTTACCCGGGTAACCGGCACCAAAAGGTGGCTTAGCCTCTATGTAATGGCGTAAAGATTTGAAGGTACTGCCACTTTCATCATTTAACTTTTTCCAGCCCTCCACTTTACAAAAAAGCGCCATTGCCTCGGCGAATTCTTCTATTTGCCCGCCCTTTTTAATCATTTCATGCTGGATTTCTACTGTATTTTCTTGATTTGCCATAGGGTTTGAATTCTTCTAATAAAAAAGGTTTGAATATGATGTAGTCATAACGGATTAGCCACAACTCTACACAGTTTACATTGTAGGCAGATTTATTAAACAAATTATTCTAATAAATATAAAATATATTATTTAAATACAATAACTTACGTTATTAACTAGCAATCAACATAAATATTTTTCAAGCCTGTCTAGTGATACTGAACTACACCATTAGTTATCCTTTGCCCAGGCGTAGGTCAGAATCTGTAAAAATTAAACAAATATCTATTCGCTATAATCGATATATACGCTAAAATCGTTACACACTCGACTATGCTTGTACATATATATGAAAGGAACTCATTAAGACGATGAACCAAATAAATCAAGACAGTAAAAATAACAAACTATTAACACCAAAAGATGTTGCAAATCAGCTGGGTGTTTCACCTGTAACTGTTCGTGTTTGGGCACAGGAAAACAAGCTGCCCTTTGTCACAACACCCGGTGGACATAGACGATTTAACCAGAGTGACGTCGATAAATTTTCACAGCAGCATGGCGGTCGTAAATCATCTGCGTATTCCATCTTAATAGTTGATGATGACGAACAGCATGCCGAGCTTTTATCTGAATATTTTAGATACATGCCGCTAGACACTAACACCTATATTGCACACGATGGATTTGAAGCAGGACAACTTATAAATCAGATAAATCCCGATTGCGTATTACTGGATTTAATGATGCCTGGTATGGATGGATTTTCTGTGTGTCAACGTATCAAAGAAGACTCCACGACAAAAAGAATTCGAGTAATCGGAATGACTGGGTACACCGAACAGGAAAATGTACAGCGTATAATGCAGGCAGGTGCCGAAAGATGCCTCAGCAAGCCCATTGGTCGAGACACTATTAACGAGCTTTTTGACTAGCTATTGAATAAATTCCAGCCTTAAACACTAACTGCCAATGTCGGCATAGCAAACTCTGACTGATAATATTAATAGATTACAAACTTCGATGAAGCCATTTGAGAGTATTCATTAAGAAACACCGTACATTTTACTTTTAACAAAACTAAGTCAACAGGCACAAAAAAGGGGCATTACGCCCCTTTTTTTAACAACTTGCTAATAATTACTTCTTTTTAGCAGTGCGTTTTTTAGCTTTCTTCTTAGCTTTTTTCTTAGCAGCAGGTTTTTTAGCTGCTGGTGCAGTAGCTTGTAAAGACTTTAATAAAGCATCTGAACGCTTAGTAACTTCTTTTGTTTCTGTTTTTACTGCAGCTACCTTAGCTTTAGTTTCAGCTAACTTTGCTTTTAGCGTTGCTAGTGGATTTTTTGCTGCAGTTGTTGTTTTTTTCTTCGCTTTTTTCTTTACGGCCATTTCTTACACCAAGTATTAATTGAAAGTCGTTATCTTATTCTTTTTTGTACAAAAAGCATACAATTTATTTTAATTTAAGCTGTACTGAAATTTCACTTAGCTATGTGTGTTTTTATACGTACTTAGAAAGCTGTATTTTCCAGCTAAACTATTTATGAGCAGAGTTTCAACCGCTAGCAAAATAAAGCCAGTTTTCCTGTTAAAATTTCACAGCCAATCTTGAGGTTTTAAATATTTTTCATACAGTTCTGCTTCGGCACTACCGGCTTCTGGTTGCCAGTTATAACGCCAACGGACATTAGGTGGCATCGACATCAAAATTGACTCAGTTCGGCCACCTGACTGTAAGCCAAACAACGTGCCTCGGTCATATACCAGATTAAATTCCACATAACGACCCCGACGATACAGTTGAAAATCACGTTCCCGTTCAGTAAATTCAACTGATTTACGTCGTGCGACGATGGGTCGATAGGCTTTGACATAACTCTCGGCTACGCTCTGCATAAAGGCAAAACTTTTCTCAAAGCCCCATTCGTTTAGGTCATCAAAAAACAAACCACCAACACCACGAGGCTCATCGCGATGCTTTAAATAAAAATACTCATCACACCATTTTTTATATTTAGGGTAAACATCATCACCAAATGGCAAACAGGCATCTTTAGCCGTTTGATGCCAATGCCTCACATCATCATCATTACCATAATACGGCGTTAAATCGAAACCTCCACCAAACCACCAAACAGGGGCTTCGCCTTCTTTTTCTGCCACAAAAAAGCGCACATTGGCGTGTGATGTAGGCACATATGGATTATGTGGATGAATAACCAGAGAGACACCCATCGCCTGAAAAGATCGCCCTGCAAGCTCAGGACGATGCGCAGTAGCGGAGCCTGGCAAACTGTCGCCATATACATGTGAGAAATTAATTCCCGCACTTTCAAACACTGCACCGTCCGCCATGACACAACTTTTTCCACCCCCACCCTGTTCACGCTGCCACTCATCTACTTCGAAGGTTTTAGCGCCATCTTCTTCAGCTAATGCATTGCAGATGTTTTGTTGGAGTTGTAATAGGTAATTTTTAACTGCTTCAATATCAGGGATTGTACTGGCTTCGCTCACTTGAGGTATTCCTGTTGGTTTTATTTTTTATATGATGCGCTATTTACCACTCGCTAAACATGCGCCGTTATATTATTCCGCTGCGGGTGCACTTCTTAATGGCTGAACTAATGTATCAAATTTCTTCGGCTCAACATACTGGATGACTTCTTTGTTCTCTTCGCTTAACGCAACATCAACGCCTTTTTCCGGATATAACCAGTGAATCGCATCACTGCTTGAGTCGGCCACCTTCTCTGTCGGTGTACCAAAACGTTTTTCAATGAGTTCTGCATTCAGGTTAATAGACGGTAAGTAGGTAATGGATGCGATCGAAGCATCACGTACACGTTTTGCATCATCAGATGATAATGTTACCTTGCGTGTGCCGCTACCCAGTGTTGCAATGCGTGCACCACGGTTAAACATATTTTCAAGCTCTGCCTGTGGTAAATCTATCGACATAACCATTTTAGATTTAAGGCCGCCAATTTTTACTTCAGCAAAGAAAGCTTCAATAACTGGCGGTGTATTTTCAGCGCTAAATAAGGTTATCTCGGCGACTTCTTTCAACTGCTGTTCGGCCTCACCTAATGTGGATTGCCCAATAATCAAACTAAATACCTGCGTATGACCAGATTGAAGAACTTTTATCTGCCAGGGAAAGCCAGCATGCTGTTTATCAGGTGCTTTAAGTGATGTTAGATACACTCCGGCCAATAATGCTAACAAAGTGAAACCTAATACCTTTAGGAATACGTGTTTAGTGAACATTAAAGTACCTGCTCTTGCTTTGACTCGCTTATTTCTGGGAATTCTGGCTCAATAGGCGTTAAAGCATTTTCTGGAAAACGTTCTGCAACCCATTTTGGTAACATTGATTTTTTTGCCTGGTGCAGTGACTCAGATTCAAAAACAATTAATCCCAGTACAGTCACCATAATGGGTAAAAAAGCGACGCCACTAAAGGCCCAATGCTGTGGCTTCATTTCACCACCCGATACCCAATAAATCAGCCCAAGTACTAAGCACATCGCCGTCAACATCATCAGAAAGAAAGCACTACGTCGAGCAGCTATTTGCCAATGCCCACTAACATACCATGTTGCATTTTGTTTAGCCCGGCGCGCGCCCCAAAACAAATATGCGAGGCTCACAAAAGAAAAGATAGGCACAATAATAATGTACTGGATAAGAGAACTTGCGCTCAAAATAGCAACAAAAACTAATACATGGTTAAAGATTAAATTGGTCAGAAAAACTTCGTGGGGAACGCGTGCTTTTTTGAGCTCTTCTGGGGAAATATCGTAAGTCATGGTACAGCCTGTGATGTTACAAATCGCGACCATTATAACATTAATAAACGCTTAATTACTCCCTATAAGGCAGTTATCCGCGTGTAAACAGACGATGGTAATTACGTTTGCTTTGCTCTGCGATGGTTTCAACACTACAACCACGCACCTCAGCCAAACACTCCGCCACATGCCCAACCCAGCCAGGATGATTTTGTTTGCCCCGATGTGGAACCGGTGCAAGGTATGGTGAGTCGGTCTCAATTAAAAAGTGATCAGCTGGTACCTGTCTTGCGACCTCTCTTAACGTCGCTGCATTTTTGAAGGTTACAATACCCGAAAACGAAATATACATACCTAAATCTATCGCCTGTTTCGCCATATCCCAGCTCTCTGTAAAGCAATGCAACACACCTCCACAGCTTTCAATATTACCTTCTCGCAAAATATTTAAGGTGTCTTCCTGTGCATCTCGAGTGTGGATAATCACTGGTTTATTTAACTCATTTGCAGCTTGCATATGCACTTTAAAGCTAGAAATTTGCTGCTCACGAGACTCTTTAGAGTAATAATAATCCAGTCCTGTTTCACCAATCGCCACCACTTTGGAGTCACTACCCAGCGTTATTAATTTTTGCAGTTTGACTACGTCGTCTTGTGCATCGCAGGGATGCACACCGACTGACATATCAATATGTGTTTGATCTTGCACCAGGGCTTTCATTGCCGGGTAGTCTTCCAGATTAATAGAAACACAGAGCATGCGCTCTACCTGCCCTTGCTGAATACTGGCGAGTAGCTTAGTGAAGCTATTATCGAAATCTTTTAAATCAATACGGTCAAGGTGACAATGTGAATCAATAAACATGGGGTTAACTTTGCGGGGAATAGATGAACGATAGCAGGTGGCTAAATAGTTTTAGCCACCTGCAAAGAATATTACATAGTATGAGTTGTACGATCTGACTTTAATGCACCGGCAAGGTAGGTCTCAATTTTGGTTCGTGTTGTCCCATTATCCTGAGGCCCAAACTGCACACCAATGCCAGATGCTTTATTACCCTGTGCACCGGGCGGGGTAATCCAGATGATTTTACCGGCAACCGGTAAACGCTCTTTGTCCTCCATCAGGGTTAACAGCATAAATACTTCTTCACCTAGCCCATAGGATTTATTGGTTGGTATAAACAACCCGCCATTACCAATAAATGGCATGTAAGCCGCGTAAAGTGCCGCCTTATCTTTAATGGTGAGTGATAAAATCCCTTGTCTCGGTGCGCCGCCTGCAGCCATGTGTTATACCCGTTTTAATTGTTTGTGCCATGATAATAGCAAATCTTCCCATAACAGTTGAGTATTCAGGGGGATAGATTGCAATTGTTTATGTTTAATTAACTGATCCTGGTACTCATATAGACTTTGAATGCTCGACCTGTCAACTAACTTCGCCAATTCTGACCGATATGCATCATGCACCAAATCTGCCTGATTACCGCATTGATGCAATTTAATCAGATCCTGAATCCAGTCATACAACCAGTTAAGCATATAACTCAATGGTAGCTTATGTAACTGCTCAGCAAGGCCTACAAGTGGTTGAGCCCTGGCTACCGAGAGCAGTGATTGTATTAACAAGAGATGATTTTCTAACAACTCAGACTCTTTTAGCTGCATTGCCAGCAAAGGCGCGCCATGTGCCAAACTTAGTAATTCACCCGATTGCCCAATCCCCTGTTCTTCAAGCCATTTAATAGCTTGCGCAGATTCAGGGATTGTAAAAGGAATAAGCTGACAGCGAGAACGTACTGTAATCGGCAGCTTTTGTGGATTGGAACTAACCAATATCAAAATAGAATTACTCACAGGCTCTTCTAAGGTTTTTAAAAGGCTGTTTGATGCATTGATATTCATATCATGCGCATCCACTATCACCACCACCTTATAGCCGCCGAATTGGCTTGTTAAAGTGAAGCTGGCAGAAAGTTGACGAATTTCATCAACCTTAATGGCTTTCCCCCTATCTTCAGCCTGCACAATAAACATATCCGGGTGAGTATCGACCTCGAGTAATTTACAGGATGAACAAACACCGCAAGCCGAGCCATCAGAAGATTGATTTTGACATAACAGGCTGTGTGCTAATTGCAGGGCAAAATCCAGCTTTCCTAGCCCTTCTGCACCAACCAGTAAAAGCGCATGGGGTAATTTATCTGCCTGCTGCTGAAGCTGAACTTTTTGCCACTGTGTTTGTTGCCAGGGGTAATTCATGTAGGAATACTTTATATATCGAATGGTAATAAGGTTTGCTAATTTGTAGATCTTACTATTTGCACCATCAAACCACCATAAGCAATGGATTTTAAATAGCTTATTCCGTTAATCTGAATGTTCTTATTGGTAGATAAAAAAAACAGCATGATAACTATACTTTATTTGATGCCTCGGTACAGGATATCAAGCTTTCCCCCCGCCGATAAGCATCTGTTTTTATTAACCGTCAGGAGACCACAATTATGATGTTGAATGTAGCCGGCAAAAGCGTAGAAACAAATGAACAGGGTTTTATCAGTAACCTTGCTGAATGGAGCGAAGACTTCACTGAAACCATGGCAAAAAATGATGGCGTAGATTTATATAATGATCATTGGGAGCTCATACTTTATTTTCGTGAATATTACGAAGAGAATCAGGTGACCCCTACTATGCACAAAGTGGTGCGCGAACTAGGTAAAAAAGATGCTCACTTCCATGACCAAAAAGCCTATGAAAAACACATTTATAGCCTGTTTCCTAAAGACCCAACCCATGAAGTATGTAAATTAGCTGGTTTACCAATGCCCCAACCAGATGACTAGTTTTTTCAGTGCGATTTGTTATAGCTAAAAAAGCACCTTAATAGGTGCTTTTTTTTGGTTAAAAATTTAACTG